>JGI20166J26741_11493696_pt1 | contig 12847 bp, 8 predicted proteins | sample TergutCu122P5_FD_26741 | JGI IMG/M metagenome (IMG submission 26741)
CACCTACCTGCTCGGCAAGCTGAAAGTGGCGAAGGTGATGAGCCGCAACCCGATCACCATCGCGTCCGGCGCGCTGCTGGAGGAAGCAGCCATCGCCATGCGGGACAACAAGATCCAGATGCTCCCGGTCGTCGACGGCGACGAACTCGTGGGCGTCATCACCGAAAGCTCCATTCTGGACGCCTTCATCGAGTTGCTCGGCTTCCGTGAACGGGGCACCCGGCTGACCCTGGAAGCTTTGGACGCCCCGGGCGTCATGGCCCGCCTGGGCCAGATCACCGCCCGTCATCGGGCCAATATCCAGCACGTGGCGGTGTACCGGGGCGAGCCGCGTTCGACGGTGCTCCTCGGCGTCAACACGCCCAACACCGAGGCGCTCGAAGAAGACCTGACCAAGGAAGGCTTCGAGGTCCTCGGAAAGCTGGTCAACCGCTGACCGTCCCGGGGACTGAAAGAATTTCCTGCCGCCCGCGCGGCCATGGTTCAATAGCCGTGCAACCCTCTCGAAAGGGGCATCAATGACGTGCAATCGTTGCCAGTGCGACGTTCCCCAAGTCGCGCGCTATTGTCACAAATGCGGACAAAACCTCTTGCAGGAAGCCGATGCGAAGCGGAAGACCAATTTCGCCCTCCAACCCGACCAGCCGGTGGCTTCCTTCGCGCTGATCTCGTCGATCATGCCGCACGAAGCCGGACGCCAGCCGCACACCTACCGCATCGCGCTCGGCATCACCGTCGGTGCGGCGCTCATCGCCGCGATCTTCGGCGCGCTGCCGATCGCCGTGCTCATCGCGGCGTTCGCGATCCCGGTGGTGTACCTGGTCTACCTGTATGACGTGAACCTGTGGGAAGACTCCCCCGTCGCCGTAACCCTCCTCGCCTTCGTCGTGACCGCCGTTCTGGCGGGCGTGTTCACCTGGCTGTGGGTCGGCTGGCTGCCGTTCAGCCCGGCCGTCCCCGCTCTCTCCGGAGCGGGCGTGAGCCTGATCGGCGCGGTGATCGTCGCCCTCGTGGTGCCGGTCGTCGGCGAACTCCTGCGGCAGATCGGCCCGGCGCTCTTGGCCCGGCGTCCGGCGTTCGACGACCTGCTGGACGGGATGACGTTCGGCGTCGCCAGCGGCGTGGCCTACGCGGCGCTGGACACCGTCGTCCGGCAGTGGGATCTGCTGACCGGCGGCATGGTGGCGCCCGCGCCCGGGCAGTGGGTCTCGCTCATCCTGCTCGAAGGCTTCGTCAAGCCGCTCGTGATGGGCACCGCCACCGGTCTGGCCGTAGCGGAGTTCTCCGGCCTCGGCGAGGGCTACGACGGATTCTCGGCGCGGTACGTCCGCGCCGTGGCCTTGGCGATGGGGGCCAACATCCTCTTCTCGCTCGGCCGGTATCTGCTGGGCTATGTGGGCAGCCCCGATCTTTCGGTGGCGCTCCAGCTCATCTGGGGCCTGATCATCCTTGGCCTGCTGATTCTCCGTTTGCGGACGGTACTGCAGGTCGGGCTCATGGAGGGCGCGATGGAGGCCGCCGCACGCTCGCCGCAGTTGGGCGGCGAAGGTGCGGCGACGCACCTGGCGTTCTGCCCGCGTTGCGAGATGCCCCTGATCGACGGGGCAGCATTCTGCAGCACGTGCGGGGTGGCTACTCGCGTCCGTTCGAAAGCCACGGTCGGCGCGGCGGCGTCCCCGCCGGCATCGTCCGGTCCGCCAGGCGATGCGAGCGCTGACGTTCCGACGGAAGCGACGGAGGAGGAGAAATGACCCAGAACCCGCCTCCGCAGAACCCGGGCGCACCGCAGCAGGGCTACCCGCCACAACCGGGCTTCCCACCAAGCGCACCCCAGCAGGGTTACCCAGCGCAACCCGCGCAACCTGGTTACCCCGCACAACCCGCACAGCCGGGCTACGCAGGGCAACCTGGCTACCCAGCCCAACCGGCGCAGCCGGGCTACCCGGCGCAACCCGGATACCCGCAACAGCCGTACCAGCAACAGCCGTACCAGCAGGCGGGTTACCAGCCACCTGGCGGCTACCCCGGGCCGGGTTACCCGCCCGCCGCGCCACGAAAGTCGCCTGCCCTTCTCATCGGCATCGTCGTGGGTGCCGTCGTACTGCTGGCGATCATCGGTGTCATCATCATGTTCATGATCAAGGGCACCCCGACGCCGGCACCGCCACCACCTGCGCCGGTCCCGACCGCAACGTCCGCTCCGCCGGCACCGCCCGCGCCCAAGCCGGCGCCGACCGAGAAAACCACGACCGGTCCGACCATCGAGGCGACCGACCAGCCGACAACGGAGCAGCCGCAGCCACCCCAGCCGGACAACTCCATGATCGATCTCGGCCAGGGAATTGTCATGATCGTGCCGGAAGGGTGGGAGATCAAGGATCAGAGCGAAGGCAGCGGCGCGGTGTCGAACGGCGAGGCCGTCGTGATCGCATCGGTGGTTCCGGGGTCGCAAGCCACGGATCCTGGTCAGGCCTGCACCGCTTACCTGCAAGCCGCGTTAGCCGACGCCCCGAACCTCAAGCTCGTCGCGCCCAAGAAGCAGGATGTGGGCTCCGCCAAGATCAAGGTGGCGTCCTGCGGTGCCACCTATGTGGACTCGTCCGGCAGCAAGGGCAACACGGTGGCAGTGGTGACGCTGGCCTCGCTGCGTCCATCGGATGGGGTGTTCGCATTCGTCTCGACGCTGTACACGAAGAACACGAGTGACGCGACCCTCGAACAGGCAAGCGAGGCGATGAACTCTGTGCTTAGAACCCAGGCAGCTGGCTAAGCATCGATCGTTGAACCCGGGCCGCGCACAACGGCCCGGGTTTACTTTGACTGGTCTTGGCCCGACCCGGCTGGCCCCGGCGTCTCGTCGGGATCGTCGTCCTCGTCGGCGAGCCACTGCTCCTCCAGTTCGCACTCGGAGCGCATGCACTTGCCGCTCTCGTCCGCATGAAGGCACGTCTGCAGGTAGAGCCGGCAGAAGTGCCAGCCGTCCGACTCCTTGACGAACGCTCTGCTCATGTCGCCTCCCGATCGGACGCTAAACCTCAGTGCTTGGTGCCCAGCGACACGTTGGCCAGGATGTTGGAGTCGAATGCGTAGGTGATGTCGGCAGCCTCGCGGGCACGCTTGAGCGCGATCTCGATCAACCGGTCCAAGAGCTTGTCGTAGCTCATATCGACAGCTTCCCAAAGATAGAACGACAAGGAACCCGGGATCGTGTTGAGTTCGTTGATCCAGATGTCCCCGGTGTTGGCGTCCATGAGGAAGTCGACCCGGGAGACCCCGGCACAGCCCAGGTAGCGGAACGCGTCGACGGCGAGGGTCCGGATGTGTTCGCGTTGCTCCGGAGTCACGGGTGCCGGAATCTGCCGCTGGGCGCTGGCCATGCCCTTGGCGCCGACGCCGGCTTTCGGACCCGCCTTGCCGCCGGAGCCGTACTTGTCCTGGTAGCTCAAAATGGCGTCGTGCATCACCGGCTCTTCGCATTCGGACGCCACCGCGTCGCTCGCGTCACCGAGCACCGAACAGTTGATCTCGCGCAGCGCGACCACGGCCGGCTCGACCACGGCGTATCTGGCGAACGACAAGGCGGTTTCGACGCAGTCGCGCAGTTCGGCGGCGTTGGCAGCCTTGCCGATTCCGACGCTCGAACCCAGGTTCACCGGCTTGACGATGACCGGATAGGCGAACGCGTTTTCGACGGACGCCACGGCATCGTCGGACGCCGACAGGCGCAGACCGGGCAGGACGGGGAAGCCGCCGTGCTGCAGCATGATCTTCATGACGTACTTGTCCATGCAGATGGCCGAGGACAGTACGTCCGGGCCGCAGTACGGGAGGTTCAGCGTCTCCAGGTAACCCTGCAGCGCGCCGTCCTCGACGTTGGTGCCGTGGACGACGGGCATCGCGACGTCGACCAGTCGCCGCATCTGCTTCTTCAGCAGCCCCGCTTCGCCGCTGACCAGGTACGTCCGCGAACCGTCCACTTCGAAGCGGGCCCGGCTGGCGGCCGCCACCAACGCGGGCATGTCCCGGTAGGCTGCGATGTCTTTGAGGTGGTCGCCGGTGTAGAACTCGTTGGCCTTGGTGATGTACACGGGGATGACGTCGTATTTTGTCTCGTCCAACGCGAGCATCGCCTGCACGCCGGAGATGATCGACACCTCATGTTCGACCGACTTGCCACCGAAGAGGACCGCCACTGCTATTTTCACTCGCCCAGTTTAGACGCCCGCCCCCGCAACGCTGCGGAAGGAAACTCGCGACTCCGGAGTTCCCCACCACACGGCGGGTGCGCGGCGCTCTCCGCCCCATATCCGTCAGTTTTGGGACGGCGGTGTTGACTGAGAGGCGTTCAAACACTGGTTCACTCTCGTTATGCCCATCGGTCTCGCTAGCCGCACCCGCACCATCTGACAGTGCTGGTGTGTCCCGGCGTTGTCAGGGCCGCTTTCCACCCTAGCCAGACCGAACGATTCGAAGGGCACCAGCCGGTTTGCGTCGAGACTTGACCCCGAAAACCTGGGCGGGCTCTACTGGTCAACGCAACACCGGTTCGACGCGGTACTCACCCCGTAGTGACTGGTTGTGGCTGGGCCATCTTCGGACGAGAAGGCGCCGGGCGTGGAGCCCGGGTCGGCCTACTCGATGATTGTCGTGGACGATGGCACCGTGACCATCGTGCTCTGGTCGTCCAGGTGGGCCATGAGATCGCCGGTTGGCATGTCGAGAGCGTGAGCTATCACCCACCAGGTGCGGATGCTGCCTTCGTGATAGCCGTAGAGAGCGCCAGTGACGGTCGACTCCGCAATTCCGGCTCGGCCAACCACCTGCTTGAGCGTCAGCCCGAGTTCATGGCGCCGAACATGCGCAGCAAGGCGCACCGCCTCGAAGTTTGGTTCCGAGACGCCCTGTGAGTCGAATGCTCCTGCGGCCACTGGTTCATTCCACCGGGCTGTCCGAGCAGCGAAACTCCGACACCTCGGAGTGTAGGCTTTTGCTCCGAGATATCGGAGTGGCTACGTAGATGCGAGGTGCAAACACCGAAACGTGAGCACCGACGTCGATGGCGCAGTCGTGGACTGAGCAGTACAGAATGGAGGGGGCCCACGCATGGAGTTCTTTGCGCTCAGCAAGCCGCAGCAGGCCATCTGGAACATGCAGCAGTTCTACGGCGGGAGTGTCGCCAACGTCACGGGTGCGGCGATCTTCACGTGGCCTGTCGATGTCGCGGCGCTCCGGGACGCGCTCAACAGCACCGTCCGGCAGTGTGACGCGCTGCGCCTCAGGCTGACGACCGACGGCGGCGTGCCGCGGCAGCACGTCGTGGAGTACGTCCCGCAGCAGTTCGAGCTTCGCCGGTTCTCGTCGCTCGAGGAGTTCGAGAAGTGGGCCCAGGCCCTCGCCGTCACTCCGTTCGACCTGGCCGGCCCGCTGTACCGGTTCTGCGTCGTTGACGTCGGGGGCCAAACCGGGCTGGTCGTCCACGTGCATCACCTGGTGGCCGACGCGTGGTCGATGAGCCTACTCATGCGCGTCATCCTGGCGAACCTGGACGGCGAATCCGTCGACGTTGGCAGCTACATCGAGCATCTGGCTGTCGAGGCCGAGCACGAGACGTCTGATCGTCGCGCCGGAGACAAGGCTTATTTCCTCAGCCAGTTCGAGGGATGCCGCGAGCCGGTCCACCTGGCTGACCGTCAGGCGAACAACCCAGCGGCCCGGCGTGTCGGCTTCACGATCGACCGCGACGCGACCGCGAGGATCGAGGCCTTCTGCGCTGCCCACGGCGTGACGCCGTATGCCCTGTTCATGACGGCGCTGGGGACCTACCTGTACCGCATCAAGGGCGCTTCGGACATGTACATCGCCACCACCGTGCTCAACCGCGCCGGACGGGTGGAGAAACAGACTCCGGGCGTATTCATCAACACCGTGCCGGTGCGGCTTCACATCGACGATGAGGCAACATCCCTGGAGAACTTGCTGGCCAACGCCGACCGCATCTCCGGTGTTTTCCGGCATCAGAAGTATCAGTACGTAGACGTTCAACGCGATGTTCACGAGAAGTTCGGCTCCGCGGGGCGGCTATACGACGTCGCACTCAACTACCAAAACGCGACCTACGCCGACGACCGGGTAGCCGTGGAGTGGCTGTTCTGCGGCAGCCAGGGCGAGAGCCTCGCCCTCCACGTCAACGACCGGCTGGGCGAGGGCGTATTCCACCTCGACTACGGGTTCCAGACGGAGCTATTCGCCGAGGCTGACATCGAGCGTCTGCATGGGCACCTGATGAACCTGCTGTTCGACACGATCGAGCATCCGGATCGGAAGCCGTATGAGCTGAGGTTGTTGTCCGATGCCGAATACCAGCAGGTGGTGCGCGACTTCAACGACACGGCGGTGCCATCCGCGTTGACCGGCTGCGTGCATGAGCGGTTCGCCGAGCAGGTGGCACTGACGCCCGACGCCGTGGCGGTCGTCTTCCACGATGCCAAATACACGTACCGGCAGATCGACGAAATGTCGAACTGTCTGGCTCATGAACTACGGCGCCGGGGCGTGGGCCGCGACGACATTGTCGCAATCGTCGCCCGTCGCAGTCATCTGATTATCGTGGCGCAACTGGCGGTGCTGAAAGCCGGCGGCGCGTACCTACCCATCGACCCGACGTACCCTGAGGCGCGCATCAACTACATGCTCGAAGACTCTGGCTGCCGTCTCGCCCTGACATTAGGGGCCACGGTGAGCACCGTCCCGTCGATCGACATGACCGAGGATGACGTGTTTCATGGCGACATCTCGGACCTGGCCAACGCCAACCACCCTGGCGACCTTTGTTACGTCATCTACACCAGCGGCTCCACCGGTAAGCCGAAAGGTGTGATGCTGAGGCACCTCAATGTGGTCAACTACTGCAGCAGCAGCGCCAACAACGTGGTCCACTCGATCATCAAGCCCGGCATGGGATTGATCGTGTCGATCACCACTATCAGTTTCGACATCTTCGTCACTGAGAGCCTCCTGCCATTGCTCAACGGCATGACGGTGGTGATGGCGGACGAACGACAATCCACGGAACAGGTCGAACTCGGCGATCTGGTGCGCAGCGTGGGTGCCGACGTGTTGCAGACGACGCCCACGAAGATGCAAGCGCTGATCGCCGACCCGACCCACACGGGGTATCTCGCGTCTCTCAAGGCCGTGATCCTGGGCGGGGAGGTGTTGGCCCAGCCGCTGGCAGATCGGCTGTCGGAACTGACCGGCGCTGCCCTGTTCAACATCTACGGGCCGACGGAGACCACGGTCTGGTCGACGGAGGCGCCCGTCCGCCTGGGTGAGGGAATCACGATCGGCAAGCCCATCGCCAACACCCAGGTGCACATCGTCGACGCCCACATGAACCCACTGCCCATCAGCGCGACGGGCGAGTTGTGCATCGCCGGCGCGGGTGTTGGGCGCGGCTACCTGCACCTGCCAGAGCTCACCGCGCAGCGATTCGTGGTCAACCCATTCGGTCCGGGCATGATGTACAGGACGGGTGACCTCGCACGCTGGCGGGCTGACGGCAACCTCGAGTACATCGGACGAGCCGACGACCAGGTCAAGATCCGGGGCCTGCGCGTCGAACTGGGCGAAATCGAAACCGCCATCCACGAGTGCGACGGCATCAGGCAGGTCTGCGTCACCATGGGGATGGACGACACGGGTACGCAATACCTGTGCGCGTACTACATGGGTGACGCCGACGTGCCGGCTATCAGAAGGACGCTGGCCAAGCGGCTGCCGCAGTACATGATCCCGCGCGTCTTCATGCCAGTCGACCGCTTCCCTAAGACGCCCAGCGGCAAGACGGACCGCAAGGCCTTTCCACCACCCGACCCGAGCCTGCTGCGGCCTGACGCCGAGTACGTCCCTCCCTCCACTGAGCGCGAGCAAGCCGTCGTCGCTCTCACGGAGGCCGTTCTACACATGGAGCGAATCGGCGTCAATGACAATTTCTTCGATCTGGGCGGGGACAGTCTGCGGGCTATCGAACTGGTGTCGAAAGCCCACTACGAAGGGCTGGATTTCTCGCTGCAGGACGTGTTCGATTGCCCCACACCTGCCGCATTGAGCAGGCGGACGACGGATGGCGGGCCGCACGTTCCCGTGCCCCAACCCGACGACTTCGCGGACTTGGATGCATTGCTGCAGGGCAACCGCGTCTCGGATCGAGCAGCGCCGACCCCACAACCAATGGGCGACGTGCTCATCACGGGCGCGACGGGTTGGCTGGGGGCCCACGTCCTCCACGAGTACTTGGCACGGGAGCACGGCACCGCCTGCTGTCTCGTGCGGGGGACAGATGAACGCGACGGCGCGGCGCGCCTGACGGGCACGCTGGCGCGCTACTTCGGCGACGCGCATGCGGGAGACCCGAGAATCGTCGCGGTTCGTGGCGACATCACCCGTCCGATCGCCCTCGACCGTCCGGTCCGCACCGTGATCCACTGCGCGGCGCTCGTGAAACACTTCGGCTCCTACGAGGCGTTCCATGAAGTAAACGTGGACGGAACCAAGAATGTGATTGCGTTCGCGCGTGCCAACGGTGCCCGGCTGCTCCACATTTCCACAGCGTCGGTGTCGGGCAGTGGTTTCGAGCACGACGGTCCGCCGCGACAGGTGTTCGACGAAACCAGACTGTTCATCGGGCAGTCGCTTGACAACGTCTACGTTCGCAGCAAGGTCGAGGCAGAGGTGGCCGTGTTGCGGGCGCGACTCGCCGGATTGGACGCCACCGTCATCCGCGTCGGCAACCTGGCCAACCGGCGATGCGACCTGATGGCCCAGTCCAACTACCGCGAGAACGCCACGCTGACCAGGCTCAAGGGCTTTATCGACCTGGGCCTGTACCCCGAGGAGCTGGAGGACTACCCGCTCGAGTTCTCACCCGTGGATGACACCGCCCGGGTGGTCGTCGAACTGGGACGGCACCGCGACGACGTCGCCTGCGTGTTCCACGCGTTCCATCCACACGCCGTGGCGTTCGGCGAGCTCGCCCGAGCCGTCCGGGCGACGGGACTGGCCTTGGAGCCTGTGCCCTGGCCCGACTTCGTCCGGGCTGTCCGCGACACACACACAGACGCCGCCGCAGCCGGTGTGGCCGAAGCCTTCGTTCACGACATCGACGCCGAAGGCACCCTGCGAATACCTGCCGTGCCGTCACTGGCGAACGATTTCACCACGTCGTATCTCGACCGTGTCGGCGTCGACTGGCCGCCCATCGACGAGCGCTACCTGACCGGCTACATCACGACGTTCGCCCGACTCGGATATTGGAGCCAGTCATGACGAAACCCAACAAGCCCTACCCGCTGTACGACGTTCCGGCGCTCTCCAGCCTCGTCGAGTTGGTCGCCTACGTCGCGGACACCTACGGCGGCAAACCCGCTTTCTCGTTTGAGCGCGGCGGCCAGATCGTCGATGTCAGCTACCGGCAGTTCGCAGCCGACGTCGACGCGTTGGCAGGGTTCTTGGTGGAGGAGGGTTATCACGATGCCAAGATCGCCATCATCGGCGAGAACTCGTACGAGTGGATACTCACCTACTTCGCCGTCGTCAACAGTGGCAACGTCATCGTGCCGATCGACAAGGAGTTGCCAGAAGCCGACATAAGGCACATCGTCGACCATTCCGACGCAGAGGTGTTGGTCTACTCAGATGACTTGGCCGACGTCGCGGTGTCTCTGAGGGGCAACGGCGCGGCGGTGCACCGCTATGTGCCGATGAGCCGCTTCCTGAGCGTGGTCGACGAGCAGGCTCAAACCCATCGTGCCGCGGCAGGGTGTCGGCCGTCGATTGACAGTCGCGCGCCCGCGGCTTTGTTGTATACGTCGGGGACCACAGGAGCGCCCAAGGCGGCGATGCTCACCCATGTCAGCCTTATGGCCGACACCACGTCAGCAAGTCAGCTTCTCCAAGTACCGGGTAGCAGCCTGCTCGTGTTGCCACTCCACCATTCGTTCGGATCGACGGCCGGAGTCTTGGCCATGCTGCTGCAGGGGTGCCGGGTTTGCGTCAACCACAGCTTGCGAACGCTCCTGCCTGATCTGAAGAGGTTCGAGCCCACGACCGTCTGCGTGGTGCCGTTGTTCGTCGAGACCTTCTACAAGACGATCTGGGATACGGCCAGGCAGCAGCGCAAGGACAGGCTGCTCCGATACCTGATCAAGCTGAGCAACGCCATGCTGCGGATCGGCATCGACCTACGACGATTGCTGTTTCGGTCCGTGCTCAGCGCTTTCGGCGGCGAGCTGCGCCTCCTGATCTCCGGAGGCGCACCACTCGACGCGAGATACGCGCAGGGCATGGTCGACTTTGGGGTTGACGTCGTGAGCGGATACGGCATCACCGAATGCTCCCCGATCGTGTCCCTAAACCGGAACCACTACCAGCGCGACGGCGGCGTGGGTCTCGTTGTTCCGGGAACCGACGTCCGCATAGCTGAACCCGATCCGTCGGGCCGTGGGGAGATCCAGGTCAGGGGCGACATCGTGATGCTCGGCTACTACAAGGATCCCGAGGCGTCTGCAGCCGCGTTCGACGGCGAGTGGTTCAGGACGGGCGACATCGGGCACCTCGATGACGATGGCTTCCTTTTCATCACTGGACGCAAGAAGAACCTGATCATCCTGAGCAATGGCGAGAACGTCGCGCCTGAGCCGCTGGAGGCGGCGTTGCTCAACACGATCCCCTACATCAAGGAGGCCGTCATCTACGGGCACGAGGATGTGATTGTTGCCGAGGTGTTTCTCGACGACACGGTCCCCGACGGCCCGTCTCGTCTCGACCACGACGTCGCCACCTTCAACCTCACCCAGCCGTCCTACAAGCAGATCGGGAAGATCGTCGTTCGCGACACCGAGTTCCCCAAGACCACGACGAAGAAGATCAGGCGCCGCTACGCGAATGAAGGAGACTCCGATGCTTGAGCGCTTGCAAACTCTCGTCCGCCAGTATGGGGACGACCCCGATATCGTCATCACACCCGATACGAAGCTGCGGGCCGACCTGGGTCTCAATTCGTATGAGCAGGTGCAACTCGTCTGCGCTGTCGAGGACGAGTTTGGCGTGGAAATCCCAGATCGGGCGATCAGCAAGCTCCAGACCGTCCAGGATGTCTTGGAGTACATAACCACGCATGCCTGACGCATACGTCTACCTCATCGACGACCTGCCGACCCTGCCGACGACGTACTTAGCCGACAACTTTGATCGGCTGCCTCTGTTCCGGCGGGAGCAGTGCCTGCGATATCGCCACGACAGCGATCGACTCACGTGCCTCTTGGCATACGAGCTGCTATGCCAGGGTCTCGACGCAGCGTACGGCCTCGCGCCCCCACAGGCCTTTGAATACAGCGACTCCAGCAAGCCGTACCTGCCGGGCACTCCCGGCGTCTTCTTCAGCATCAGCCATTGCGCAGCGGTCGTCGCATGCGCGATTGGAGACTCAGAACTCGGGATCGACGTGCAGGATGTGCGCCCGTATGACTCGGAGGTTGCGAAACGAGCATGTACACAAGATGAACTCACTCGGTTGGCGGCCGCGCCCGACCCGGGCAGATTGTTCTGCCGATTGTGGGCTGACAAGGAGAGCTACGCCAAAGCCCACGGCATCAGCGTCGCCACTGTCCTCGCACAGGTGCTGCCAAATGGGCACATCGTCGGATGGGACCGTGGTCACTATCACATGTCGCTCTGCTTTCGTGACCGCATCGCTTCGACCTGTGCTGTCGATGTCGTCAATCTCACCGAATATCTCGTCACAGGCTGACAACAGGTGGCGATGCGGGGCATCACCGGGCTCAACGTGCCCGCTCGATCCCGGGGCACATCGACCCGACCCGGCCCGGCCCCCTTCGTCAGCACCGTCTTCGGCCTGCTCCTCGCGAAACCGCGTCCCACCTCACAGATAGTTGTCGGGCAGGTCGTTTTCCAGCAGGATCACCTTGGCGCCTGCACCCGGCAAGGCGTACGCCTGCCGGATGGCCTCCTGGACGTCCTCCAGCACAGTCAGCTTCGCCGGGTCGTAACCGGCGCCGAGCAGCCCGCGGGCGATCGGCTCAGTCTGCTTGGCGCCCACCAGGTACACGTGGTCGGCGACGACCGCCTGCGCGCCGAACTCCGCGTTCAGCGCGTCCTGCCGGGCGCCCAATTCGACCATGCCCGGGGTGATCAAGATTTTGGTGGCGTCGAACATCGCGAGGGTCTCCAGCGCGGCCTTGGCGCCCGCCGGATTCGAGTTGTAGGCGTCGTCGATCAGCGTGACGTCGCCGTGCCGGGTCATCGCAAGCCGGTGCGGCGCGGGGGCCAGTTTGCGCGCCTGGGCGCGCAATTCGTCCGGCGTGACGCCGAGATCGAGCGCGACGGCCGCGGCGCCGGCCAGGTTCTGGATCGCGGCGGCGCCGATCAGCGGCGTCGTGATGCCGGCGATTCGTTCGCCCCGGTACGTCAGCGTGAACGTCGTGCCGCTGGTCGAGACGGCGATGTCGTCCGCGACGACGTCCGCGTACGAACCCAACCCGTAGGTGACCCGCTCCTGGTCGAGCGCGGCCGAGCGCAAGAACTCGTTGTCACCGTTCAGATAGAGCGTGCCTTTGCCGCGCACCGCGTCCGCCATTTCGAGTTTGGTGCGCAGAATGCTGGCCTGGGAACCGAACGTCTCCAGGTGCTGCTCGCCGATCGCGGTGATGACGCCAATCGTCGGCTGCACCAGGTCGCAGTCCTCTTTGATGTCGCCGACGTGGCGGGCGCCCATTTCGGCGATGAAGACCTGATGCGTCGCGCGCAATTCCTGCCGGATCGTGAGCGTGAT
>JGI20166J26741_11493807_pt1 | contig 12843 bp, 7 predicted proteins | sample TergutCu122P5_FD_26741 | JGI IMG/M metagenome (IMG submission 26741)
CTGCCGATGGTTTCCTGCGAGTCGAGCAGGTTCGTCGCCGCGATGGAGCCGAGGCAACAAAGGTATTTCGGCTGAATCACCTCAAGCGTCGCATCGAGAAACGGCCGGCAATGGGCGGCTTCGACCGGATCGGGGTTCCGGTTCCCCGGCGGCCGGCATCGCAAAATATTGCAGATGTAAACATCGTCCCGCTTGAGACGCATCCCTTTTTCGATCATGTCGGTCAACAATTTTCCGGCACGACCGACAAACGGAATCCCCTGCTTGTCTTCATCGGCACCGGGCGCTTCGCCGAGAAACACCAGTTCCGCAAACGGGTTGCCGACGCCAAACACCGTTTGCGTCCGGTTCGCAACCAGTTCGGGACACTTTTTGCACTTGCAAACCACATCGGCAATCTGTTTCAATTGATCGTCGCGATTTTGGTTTGTTACGTCGAGGTTCTGGTTCGTTGCGTACCCGGAAGTTGCGATGCACTCCACTTCCGGATCTTTACACTCCGCACTTTGCGTTTTACACTCTGCGCTCTGCGCTCTGTGCTCTGTGCTTATTTCGCTTACCCCCGCCATTTGCAGCGTTTCGAGGTAATCGATCAATCCCTGTTTTAACGTGTGTTTTGCCATGCTTGTCCTTATTTTTTGCGCCGAACAAGTTCGGCCGCTAACGTCGCGTCATTATTTCAGAATTTTGCAGAGCGCCCGGATGAAATCGGGGGACGTTCCGCAACAACCGCCGATCAAATCGGCACCCGCTTCGACCAGTTCGCGGGCTTTTTCGGCGAACAGTTCGGGCGACTGCCGATACACGGTTTTGCCGTCGACGATTTCGGGCAATCCGGCATTCGCTTTCATCCAAAGCGGCAACGAAGTCACGGCACGCATCCGGCGGCAGATCGGAATAAAACCGTCGATCCCCTGCCCGCAATTCGAACCGATGATGTCTGCACCGGCGTCGGTCATCAGTTGCACCGCTTTTTCAGGGGTCGTCCCCATCATGGTGCGATCCTTGTCTTTCCCCGAATCAAACACGAGGCTGACGGCAACCGGCAAACCGGTCGTTTTGGCCGCTCGAACCGCCTGTGCCGCTTCGGCGGGATCGCTCATCGTTTCCACGACGATCCCGTCCGCACCGGCAGCCGCCTGGGCCGTCGCCTGTTCGAGAAAGGCATCGTACAGTTCTTCCGGCTTGACGTTTCCCATCATGAGCATGACGCCGGTCGGTCCGACCGACGCAAACACTTTTGCCGGTGTTCCGGCGGTCGCACGCTTTGAAATTTCGACCCCTGCCCGGTTGACTTCGGCGACTTTGTCGTCGAAACCGTGCTTTTTAAGCGTGAAACGGGTTGCTCCGAACGTGTTCGTCAATATGATTTGACTCCCGGCGGCAATATATGCTTTCGCCACTTCTTCGACCTTGGCCGGATCGGTCAGGTTCCAAATGTCGGGATGCGCCCCGACATCCAGCCCACGCAATTGCAATTGCGTCCCCCAACCCCCGTCGAGAATCACCGGGGCGTCCATCAATACATTGGATAGATCAATCATCTTCTCATACTTTCTAATTCAATGAGCAACCTGACAAGGAACAAGAATAGCAGCCCGGAGCGTAAGCGACGGGGTATTGCTCCGGTGGATCGTCCACACCGCTTCGACCCCCGCGCTGACGCTTGGGGCTGCTATTTCTTGGCACTCGCTTACGCTTCGTGCTCTGATTTTTAAATAACTTGTTTTTGCGCGATTTCAAAAAAACTCACTCGACTTTCAAATCGCGCAAATCGTTGATGCGGGCGGCTTTTCCTTCGGAACGGGTCAATGAGCGCGGCGGGAACATTTCGACCTGGATATGGACGCCGGTCACTTGCGTGACGGCTGCACTGATTCGCTCTTTCAAAACGGTCATGTCCGACACTTTGTCGGAAAACTGTTCCGGCGCGATTTCGACCCGCACTTTGACGATGTCGAACGTTTGCGGGCGCGTCAGTTCAATCTCGTAATGCGGCGAGACCCCATCGACCTGCAACAACGCCTCCTCGATTTGCGACGGGTACACATTGACGCCGCGAATGATCAGCATGTCGTCGCTGCGCCCGATGACGCGGCTCATGCGGCGGAACGTCCTCCCGCACGGACAAGGCTCGCTGTCCAATCGGGCAATGTCCCGCGTCCGGTAACGGAGAATCGGCATCGCTTCTTTCGTCATGCCGGTGATGACCAGTTCCCCCGGTTCGCCGTCCGGCACCGGTTCGAGCGTGTCCGGGTCGAGGCATTCGACCAGAAAATGGTCTTCCTGCAAGTGCATTCCGGTGCGTGCGACACACTCGCCGCTGACGCCGGGGCCGATGATTTCGCTGAGGCCGTAATTGTTCGATGCGAAAATCTGCATCCCGTCCTCGATCGCGTTCCGCATCTGTTCCGTCCAGGCTTCGCCGCCGAAAAAGGCGTACTTGAGTGCAAGCGTCGCAGGGTCGATGTTTTCGCGTTTCATCACGTCAAAAATCGTCAACGCATAACTCGGCGTGCAGATCAGCGCGTCGGATTGGATGTCCTGCATCAGCATGATTTGCCGTTTCGTGTTCCCCGCCGCCGCCGGAATAATCGCCGCTCCAATTTTTTCGACGCCGTAATGCAGCCCGAATCCCCCGGTGAACAAGCCGTATCCGAACGCGATTTGCGCCGTGTGATGCGGCTGCAAACCGCCGGAAACCAAAAACCTGGCACACAAATCGCTCCAAAGTTCAAGGTCGTTTTTCGTGTACGCAACGATCGTCGGTTTGCCGGTCGTCCCCGACGAACCGTGAAACCGCACAATTTCCTCGCGAGGCACCGCACAAAAACCGAGCGGATAATAATCGCGCAAGTCGGCTTTGGTCGTGAGCGGCATTTTGCGAATATCTTCAAGCGATTTGATCGTGTCCGGCGAAACCCGTATTTTGGCGAATTTTTCGGCGTAAAACGGGAGACTCGCCACCCGCGACACGCAATCCTGCAACCGCTCCAATTGCAATCGCTCCAATTCGGGACGCGGCAATTTTTCAATCGGATCCCAAACGCGATTTTCATAAGGAACTTTTGGCATGGCAGCCTGTCACATCAAACATTGTAAATATGTTGCGTAAGAAACTGTTTCAAAATATCGACCGTATTTTGTGAATGGCAGCCGGGAGCGTAACGAAGTGAAGCGACCGGATCAACCCACGTTCGATCCGGTCACTGCGCTACGCTACGTTCCCGGCTGCTATTGTTATTTGTTTACGTTTCTAAATATACTGCGTCGTCAGCGGCGACCGACTTGTTGATAAATGGTTTGTAACAATTCCGTCGTGTCTTTGAACTTCTTTTTTCCTTCGAGTGCCGTGTCGATCAGGCGGCGGGCTTCCGCTTCGCTGTGTCCGAGCGAGACGAGTGCCTCGAACGTTTCCGAGACGACATCGAGTTGCGTGTCGTTGACCGGTGAAACATCCCTGGCGACCATCAGTGCGAATTTGGGCACTTTGCGACGTAATTTGGCAACGATCCGTTCTGCGGTCGCCGCCCCGACGCCGGGAAGACTCGAAAGCCATTTTTCGTCCTTTTCCTCGATGGCCGCCGCGACCTCCCGCACCGGGCGGATCATGGCACGCAACGCTTTTTTGACCCCGACACCGTCGACCGAACAAAACAGTTCGAAAAACTCCCGTTCGGCCTCGGTGAGAAAACCGACCAGACGCGGCGTCGACCGGCTTTGCATCTGATTTCCTTCAATATATTCAATCGTGTGCAGGCTGACGTTTTTCCGAACTTCCGACTGCAAATGCCGCCGTGTGAATTCCGGAATCAGCACTTCGTATTCAAACGCCCCGATTTCAAGCGTCGCACAATCGATATTGAGCGACACCAGTTTTCCTGTCATTTTTGTAATCATGAAAATTCAAACACAAATCGTTTTTCGGTCACGCCAATATGAACAGAAGTCAGTTCGATGCTTCCACAAGAAAAAGGATAACCCCATTTTAGATGCGATCATAAAATTTGAGCCGCTTCAACGGTTGCCTGCTGCGCCGACGTTATTAATACGCACAAGATAGCAGGACTTTTTGTCGTCGGCGATGCAGGCGATTCAGCGGACAAGCTCAAATTTTAGTGACAGCACAATTATACCACTATACCACGTTTCATGAGCACAGGCAAGAGAAAGAGCCGGAAGCGAAAGAGCGAAGAAGGGGGGAGGGGACAATAGAGACACAAGAAATCAGAGCCGCGACAGTTATGGAGCGGTTACCCCGGCTTGACCGCTCAGTGCCCCTCGCGGCTCTGGTTTTTTGCAGAATCACAGAACGCTTTTGAGTTTGTACTGTTTGCACTTGTTGTAAATGGTCTTTTCGCTGATGCCGAGCTGTCGGGCGGATTCGGCGCGATTGCCTCCGTTGGCGGCGAGCGTTTCGACGATCAACCGCCGCTCCACTTCGGCGATGGTCATCCCGGCAAGACCGAGATACGGTGCGTCTTCGCTGTTCAAGTGTGTTTTTTTCTCAAACGAAATGTCGTTGTTCGTGATGATCGTGTTCTTCGCGTTGGCACAGGCGTGAAAAATCACCTGCTGAAATTCGCGAAGATTACCCGGCCAGGTATAACGTTGCAGCTTGGTCAGCGCGTCGTTCGAAATCATCAACAAGTTCGAATGCGTATACCTTGCATATTGCATGAGCAGCGACCTGGCGAATACCGGAATGTCCTCGGTCAGCTCTTTCAGCGTCGGAAGAGAAATCGTCTGCACGTTGAGTTGATAATACAGTTCCTCAAGGAATGTCCCGCCCAAACAGGCAAACGAAAGGTTGATGTCGTTTCCGGCAATGATCCGCACATCAAGCGGAACAGAGTGATTCGTTCCGATTCGCGTGGATGTGTGTTCTTTCAAAAATCGGGACAGCTTGACCTGGACGGTATACGGCATGTCCGAAATCCGGTCGAAATAGACGGTCGCTTTGTCGGCAAGTTCGAGCAACCCGATTCGTTCGCCGTAAAAGTCGGGAAGGGCACCCTGCGTGTAACCGAAAAGCAAGGCATCCATGGCAACAGGCGAAAGCAAATCGCATTGCACGACGAACAGCGGCAGATGACTCCGCGAACTGTTTTGATGAATTTGCTGAGCCGTCATCAATTTGCCGGTTCCCCGTTCGCCGATGATCAACACACTCCCGGGAAGATTGGCAAATGCCGAAATCTGTTTTCTCCGCATTTCGCTCCGAAAGGAAGTGCCGAACAACTCCATGTTTTGAAGCGGCACGCCGAAAGCGTTTCGAAAACCGGTTTTTTTCCTGAGAACTTCGGCGAATTTGACGGCGATTCCAAGCATCTGCAACAATTCTGTTTTGTGGCACGGCTTGAGAACATGGGCAAATATTTGTGAATTGGCCGCTTGCCTGCATTCTTTGATTTGAAACGTTTCACCAATGGCAATCGCCGGAACATCCGGAAAATTCTGCTTCAGGAAATTGTTCAGAACTTCCGGCGGCAGATCACATGAACCCAAATCAATCAGGATGGCCGAATATCCTCCCGTTTGAGCGGGAGATGTGATATCCGACTTCGTACATTCACGGACTGTGAATTGCTCCGTTTCCAAAAACTGGCGAAGTGTTTCCCGTGACGAGCTTTCATTGCAAAAAAGAAGAACGACCTCTTTCTGCTTGTACATCATCTCGGAAAAATACGACTCACCGCCAAAAGTTCCCGCCTGTCTTTGCATATAGGGAGAAGGGAATTCGAGCAAAGACGGCTGTCCGGAAGGAAATAAATCCTGGCTTTGCTTGGCGACGGAAGAAAAATGCGGGGCATGATACGCTTTTTCCGTGCTCTCATTGAAATTCACGTCTTGACCGGAAGGAAAGTCTCCCAAAAGAAGACCACCCTCATTTTTACCATCATGGGACGTTTGCATGATACCCCTTTCAAAAATCTTTTTTCAATAATTTTTCATTATCATTTGAATAGACAACCGAGATAATTAACGAACGATCGTTAAAGTATAGCATGTTTTATGAGGTGTCAATAGACCTGATCAACAAAGTAACCATTATGAAGTCTGTTTTCCGTCAAAAGTTCGTATCCCGGCATTTCATTTCGTTGTCGGTGCGAAATGGATTGGCATTTGGTACAAACTTTTGAAAGATTTTCATGCGTGTTTTTCTCAAGCTGCATTTTCTATTATCATTTTTATATATTTACATGACATAATACAATAAAGGTTGTTACCTCCAACCGTAATAATGTGCAGTTTTTACAATCTCCATACGTGTTTATCCTTCCGATGTTCAAAGCGGATTCATCCCGATTCCATTTTTTGTAAGTGAAAGAATGTTCACTTGTTATTTTGGTGTTTCCATTTTTTTGAAAGGCAATGACACGATCACAAGAAAAAAATACCATGCCACGATACAGTAAATACGTCTGTATTGTGGCATATATTACGCACATGAAACAGAAAATTATTCTGGAGATTTTTTTGATCCATGACGATTTTCAGGAACAAAAAGGGACGGGAGTGAAGCAAAGAGTAACTTCCGAATGTTTCTGCATGTAAAAACAGCGGCATTTTTTCGTCTTGTCTCCATCGCGTGATATTCGTATACTTCCGACCACTCGTTTTCGAATCATTCCGGATCGCGTATTTCCAGGAAGGGGATTTCGTTCGTGTTTTTGATGACGTTTCAACCGCAAAGCATCTTGTTTTCCGGAATCACACTGATTTCCGGCATCCTGCTTCTGCGCACCTGGTTTTCTTTGAGACGTCAAAAAAATGATGAAAAGACGGCTTCCGCCCACCTAAGCAAATCCCGAATAAACCTCTTTCAGAAAATATCCGGTCTTGTCATTCCCCTCAATTTCACAAAAAACGCGATCTTATGTTCAAAGGAAAAACCGCCTTTGGGGGGGGCGGCGAACTCCGCTGAAAACGGCGGGACAACACCCCCCCGGAAAACGCAGGAACTTGACAAAATCATTCACCGGCGCACAAACACCGGCATGGACATGACATTGGAACGACAACGACTGTCGGAACAATGGGACGTCGAAATGCTGACCCTTGCCCGGGAGGTCAAAGCCGAAATTGATACGAAGATCGTCGCGCTGCAATGGATGATTGCCGACGCCAATCAGGTCATGGCGGAAATGGAGCGGAAAATTCGGTCGGCTGCGCCGAATGAGACTGTGAATCGGTTGTCGTCCCATATTCATGCCGATTCGGTGGCGGTGAACGCTGCGACGGATTTCCACGCTCCAAATCGTGCAATATTGACTTCGGACACGGCAAGTGACATTGAAAATATTCAAAACATGACTGTTCCCGATCCGTTTGCCGATGTGGATTTCGGGCTGACAAAAGCGATTCAGGAACTTGACCGGATTTCGACAAAAATTCCACCGTTCGAGCAGATGGAGACATTGGGACAACATGAAAACCGGCAGGTCTGCCCTGTTTCTGAACAAACATTCCATTCGCGGGAAGAGCCGCTTGAATTACCCCCGATGATACCGCCCCCCATGGTGCGATCATCGCCGGTTCCGGTTTCCCGGACGGTTGCACCTCCGTTGAATACACCGGTATCGCAATACGAAGCGATTTCTGCCGTTGACAGAGATTCGGACAGAACCCCGAACAGAGCGGATGGTTACGCGGGCGGTGACGTGGATGGCGGTTATGCGACCACCATCCGCTTTCCGGGAAGCGGGTTTCCAGACAATGCCGGAGTTGCCGACAGAACCGCTGCCGCCGGGGCTGTTGCGGACTTGTCGCCATGGAACACGGACATTTCTCAAGAAGATATCTCGACTCAAAACGGTGAGAAATTCCTGAAGATTGATACGGAAGCCCTGCAACGCAGGGCGGTTGCGCAAGACCGAAGGCTGTCGTCCATACCGACTGCGGTATCTCAGGGACAATGGAACCATTCCCAAAAACAACTTTCGGACCGTACTCCGACGGATCAGGCTTATGACGGCAAGGAGATGATCATCCGGGGGCTGTTTCCGGAGCGGCGGACGATCAATATTTCGCATGTCGGCGGACCAAAATTGTCGCCGTCAAGCAAAATACTGGCACAACCCGCGCCAAAATTCGAGTCACTCACCGTTGCGGACAAGGAAAACGTCAAACGGATGGGGAGTATTCCGCACCACTCCTCGCAAGATGAAAAATCCGACAAAAACAATGATGTCAACAACGGCGTCAATATGACGGCTGCCATTCCGCAAAACAGGAAACCGAATGCGAAATCATTTTTGGTGGAATCGGAACCATATCTCCGGCGCGAAGTCCCGGAACTTGGCGTTCGGACGGCCAAACGGCATCAGGTGTTGCATTTGTCGGAACAAGGAATCAGTTCGCGGGAGATTGCCGCCCGAATCGAAATGCCGGTCGGGGAAGTCGAATTGATTTTGAGCTTGCACAAACGGATGCACGACGATCGGATGCACAACGACCGGCAAAAAAAACAACAGTTTCCCGGTCGTAAAAACAACAGGACAAACGAACCTCTGAAATTGACGGGACGAATCATCGGCGGTCGGAAGACGGAATATTCTGAGAAGCGTCCCGAAAACAACGCCAGCCACGAAAACAGCCGGGAAAAGAGGCCGCAATGAACGAATTTCGGATCGACTTGGCAATGTTTCGCGGTCCGCTCGACCTTTTATTATATCTTGTACGCAAACACGAGGTTGACATTCTCAATATTCCGGTCGCACTGATCACCGACCAATTTCTTGAATATATCGACGTTTTGAAGGAAATCGACATTAATGCGGTCGGCGATTTTCTGGCAATGGCAAGCACTTTGGTCGAAATCAAGTCATACCAAGTGCTTCCGAATGGTGAAGAAACGGAGGAGGAACTCGAAGACCCACGACAGGACCTCGTCAAACAACTGCTGACGTATAAAACATACAGTGACCATGCGGCCAAGCTCGAAGCCCGTGGGCGAAAATGGCAACAGCATTACCCGCGGGTGGCGAACGATCTGCCGACGCGTCAAAAAAATCCCGCCGACGAGCCGATTCGGGAAGTCGAACTTTGGGATCTGGTCAGTGCGTTTGGCCGGATCATGCGTGACAGTGTTCCGCAAATCAAACACGACATTGTGTACGACGACACGCCGATTTCGACGCACATGAAACGCATTTATTACCGTCTCAAACATGAGAAATGCGTGCCGTTTCGAAGTTTTTTCAGTGCCGGACAACACAAATCGACGCTGATCGGCGTCTTTCTCGCCGTGCTGGAGCTTGTGCGCCACGAATACGCTTACGTGTCTCAGGAAAAACTGTTCGGCGAAATCGAATTGACTTACCGTCATGGAAGCAAGCCGCTCGACTTCGCCGACATCGACTTCGGCAACGCGGAACCGGAAGCAACGGTCGGCGCAACCGCGTAATGCAGTCACCACGAAGAATCTCGATTTTTTTCACCACAAGAAGCGACGGAGACAAATCGTATTTCTCACACGGAGGAGGCAAACCTCTCTGAAATCTCTCCGTGCCTCTGGGTGAAATCACAATTTTAACTCTGGTCGGGTACTACGATGACTTTGCATCTTTGGGAGCGACGGTGCAACGGATGGCAAGATCGTCGAGCTGTTTTTTGGCGACGATATCGGGAGCACCGGTCATCAGGCAGGCCGCTTTCGCCGTTTTCGGGAACGCAATGCAATCGCGAATATTGTCGAGACCGGCGAAGAGCATCACCACGCGGTCGAGTCCGAGTGCGATTCCCCCGTGCGGCGGAGCACCGAGTTTCAAAGCGTCGAGCAGGAACCCGAACTGAGTACGGGCCGTTTCCAGCGAAAGTCCGATCAGCGTAAACACGTCACTTTGCAGATGGGTGTCGTGAATCCGGATCGTTCCTCCGCCGGCTTCGAAACCGTTAATCACGAGGTCATACGCTTGGGCTCGCACTTTTTCGGGATTGGTTTTCAGGAGCGGCAAATCTTCGACCAGCGGTGCGGTGAACGGATGATGCATCGCCGTCCAACCGCCGGTTTCGTCGTCCCGGGCAAACATCGGGAATTTGGTCACCCATGAAATGTTGAGTTTGGCCGGATCGTACAATTTCAGTTCGGCGGCAAACCGGCGACGCAACACGTTCAAAACACGACAGGTGATTTCAAATGAATCGCAACAGAAAAACAGAATGTCGTTTGGTTCCGCCTGTAATTTCGCCCCGATTTTTTGCAAGAGTGCGTCATTGAAGTTTTTCGCCATCGGACTCGACAATTTCCCGTCGGCATCGACCTTGAACCAAACCAGCCCTTTGGCACCGAACTCTTTGGCAAATTCTGTCAGTTCGTCAATGTCTTTTCGCGAGTAACGCTCGGCCTCCCCTTTGACGTTGATGCCGCGAACACGTCCGCCGCCGATGGCCGGTTCACGAAACACGCGATACTCGCACTCCTTCGCCAATTCGGTCACGTCCATCAGTTCCATACCGAAGCGAAGGTCCGGCGCATCATGTCCAAACCGTTCCATGGCCTCATGATATGTCATTCTCGGAAGCGGCAGTTTTAATTCTTCGCCGCGGATGTCCTTGCAAAGCCGCGCAATCAGACCATCAATCATTCCCATGATGTCATCCATATTAACGAACGACATTTCAACGTCAAGTTGGGTAAATTCCGGCTGACGATCCGCACGCAAGTCCTCGTCGCGAAAGCATCTTGCGATTTGGACATAACGGTCCATGCCGGAAATCATCAAAATTTGCTTGTAAAGCTGGGGAGACTGCGGAAGCGCATAAAAACTTCCTTGCGACACCCGGCTCGGCACGAGGTAGTCGCGCGCCCCTTCCGGCGTGCTTTTTCCGAGCATCGGCGTTTCAATTTCGGCGAAATTATTTTCATCGAAGTAATCGCGCATCACTTTGGTGATTTTGTGCCTCAGCATCAGCGTCCGCTGCATTTCCGGACGACGGAGATCAAGATAACGATATTTGAGACGCATTTCTTCCGCCGGAATATCAAACCCGGTCGGCAAAAACGGAAGGACATCCGACTTGTTCAGCAACACAACTTGGGTGGCGCGAAGTTCGATCTCGCCAGTTCCGATTTTCGGGTTGTTTGTCCCTTCCGGTCGCAAATTGACGACGCCGGTGACCTGAATTACATCTTCCATGCGGAACGATTTTGCAAGTTCAAACTCTTTTTCTCCCATTTTCGACGAAAACACGACCTGTGTTTTGCCATAACGGTCGCGCAAGTCGACGAACAACACGCCGCTGTGGTCGCGATACGAGTCGACCCAACCGCTGAGCGTCACTTCTTTTCCCTGATCCGTTGCTCGCAACTCACCACATGTTTTTGTACGAAACATGAACCCGCCTCCCCACGATGTATTGAATATTTGTTTGATGAATCAAAAAAGACCCTTGTTTTTCAAGTAGCCAAACTCCATTATTGTAAATCCTGTTCCGTTCGTGCAAAGGACTGGTGACACCCCACTCGGGCAAGTTGGACAATGTTTTTACAAAAAACGGGAAAGGCTCATATCTATTTTTTGCCACGGAAAGCACGGAATTTCACGGAAATGTCTGTAATCCCTTCAATTCCTTCCGTGCTTTTCCGTGTCTTCCGTGGCAAAATTGAACAAGCCGAAGGCACGCGAACGTTCCTTCGGCTGTGGAATGATTTTCCCGTTTGTTGCGTGGGCGATTACTTCACCGCACCGTGGACGCCTTCCTTGTTGTCTTTTTTCAGGTCGGTGACAAGCGTTTCGGTGGTGAGCATCAGACCGGCGATACTGGCCGCGTTGGTCAGGGCGGAACGAACGACTTTCAGCGGGTCGATGATTCCGGCCTTGAACATATCGACGTATTTGCCGGCGTTGGCGTCGTAACCGGTGTTAGTCGGTTTCTGTGACACTTCGTCGGCGATCACGCTGCCGTCGAGTCCGCAGTTTTTCGCGATCTGTTCAAGCGGTTCCGACAAGACGCGATTGATGATGTTGACACCGACCTTTTCGTCGCCGCGGGCGTTCGATTTCGCCTTTTCCACTGCGTCACGGCATCGCAAAAGGGCGACGCCGCCCCCCGGCAGAACCCCTTCCTGCGCCGCGGCACGGGTTGCGTGCAGCGCGTCTTCGATCCGGGCTTTTTTCTGCTTCATTTCCGCTTCGGTGTTCGCGCCGACCTGCACGACGGCAACGCCGCCCGACAATTTCGCAAGCCGCTCCTGGTATTTTTCGCGGTCGTAATCGCTGTCGGTGTTTTCGATCATCTGGCGCAACTGGTCGATCCTGGCTCTGATGTCCGCTTTCTTGCCGGCACCCTCGACGATGATTGTCTTGTCCTTGTCGACGGTGATCTGCTTGGCGCGACCGAGTTGTTCGAGCGTCACATTTTCAAGTTTGATCCCCAGGTCTTCACTGATGACGGTTCCGCCGGTGAGGATCGCGATGTCCTGCAACATCGCCTTGCGACGGTCCCCGAAGCCGGGTGCCTTGACGGCGGCGACGTTGAGCAGGCCGCGCAGCCGGTTGACGACCAGCAGCGTCAACGGTTCGCTGTCGACGTCTTCGCAAACCATGAGGAGCGGAGAACCTTTTTGCGCCACTTTTTCGAGCAGCGGGATCAGTTCGCGGAGGTTGCTGATTTTTTTCTCGTGCAGCAGGATGTAAGCGTTTTCAAGCAGGCAATCCATCGTTGCCGCACGGTTGATGAAGTACGGCGAAAGATAACCTTTGTCGAACTGCATCCCTTCGACGACCTCGTAAGTCGTTTCGGCGGTTTTGCCTTCCTCGACGGTGATGACGCCGTCGTTTCCGACCGCTTCCATCGCTTCGGCGAGCAGGTTGCCGATTTCCTGGTCGTTGTTCGCAC
>JGI20166J26741_11493918_pt1 | contig 12843 bp, 6 predicted proteins | sample TergutCu122P5_FD_26741 | JGI IMG/M metagenome (IMG submission 26741)
GGAGGTTGTGGCTGCACTCTCTCAAGGTCGCACAGCTGCTGCGCAGTGCGGCTTGTTTACACACAAATCAGTCCCGGTCATATTTGAACCACCTTGTATTTGATACATTTAAAATACATAGAATTGTTTATGAAGGCTTGTGTAAAGATTCAGTAAATTACTATACTTCTGTGATGTGACTGAGTGCAGAATTGTTACCCAGGACAATCAAACCTATCCATTGTGGTATATATTGGCCAGTAAATAGTCTGTTGATCATACCTTGTATATTGGCCAGTAAATAGTCTGTTGATCATACCTTGTATATTGGCCAGTAAATAGTCTGTTGATCCATAAAAAGAATAAAGTCTTCTGTGTTTCTCAGAATTTGCACCATCACTTTTGTTGTAGTAAAATTTTCAAGCATGAGTTACAAAAATGGATATGTGGGCACTTGATAAAGAATTTGGCCTACCTGCCTTGATTCACCAGGGTAGCATGGAGATTAGGGGACTGACACCTATTGCCACTCATTTAAAATTCACCTCCTGGCTGATAGGATTGCACATGTTGTCATGTTTATTAAACTAGCACGTGAACAAAACCATCTTTTAATCGTTGCTGCTTTGGAAGTTTCTAATTTAACGGAACACTTGAAAAAATGACAACAATAATATTTGTCATTGCTTCCATTATTATGTCCTTTTATGATTTAGAAGATTGAAAATATATTTTTGAATATCCTATTTTTCACTTTGGAAAATGACAGTTCGTTTACTGTGCCTTGAATATGATTGCAATAGCAGGAAATTGTCACAGGATTAAAATGCATTCCACCATATTTTGGGGGCATAGGGGTGGCAAAGTCACTAACTCTGTGTGAAGGAGCTTTAAAAATGTATGACAGGTCTAAGGGAGAGCAATCAGACTTCAAACTGTCACCTATGCTGCATCCTAGATTTGTCAGAGAATAAAGTCTAGTGTTAACCACTTTACATTTGACATAGCTCATTGTTGCTCAGCATGGTTGCATCAGGTGTATGAATTAATGAAGCATGCAAGTAACTGGAAATTTTAATTGGCTATGAGTGGTTCACTCATTTTATGTTCAGATTGTACTGATGGGGCTAGATCTAATTCATCACATCATTCACCAGTAGATCATTAGCCATTTGTGACTAGTGCTAAGGTTTCTTTAAATTTGTTCTTTGTGTGGAGTTTTCTGGTACAGAAGAAATAAAATGTTACATTTATCTATGAGGACAACAGATTAATGTGCTGAATGTTACATTATGTACCTTTCATGCCTTGTTTCCGACATCACAATATCAGGTCTGTCTTTGCAGAATTTGCAGTGGACAAGATTTGCTTGAGCTGATTTTTTTGGACTTCTTCTTAGAACTTGCTTCTCAATTCGTTCATTCATTCATTATCAACCATTATGATTTATGCTTAATAAGTGACGTGTTGTATCATGTTCTGTTATCAGGTGACGTCCGAGTGATGAGCCAACAACCCCTTTCATCCTCTTCTCCCACAATAAGAATGCCTTTCACCCTTACGTCTCACCCCACCTCTATGCCACCATCTCACCATCCTGCACACAGAATGCAGCACCATCCCACACATTACCCACTAGGCAGCCAATCGTCCAGTTCAGAGATGTCAATAGGGTCAGGAGGTAGACCACCCAAACCAAGGAAACAAAGGTGAGTGGGAAATAAAATATGGATCTTGTAACCTGTAACCAGAAGGACCAAATATTTGGATTTGAACTTCATAGGTGCAATAAAGCTGATCTTCGAAGCACTGCAAGTGTATGGCAAGCTGTTACGATCACATAATGATTTCAGCATTGTCTATTTTATCTCATATGAATAGTTTACCAGATGGGAGACAGAACAATATGATAAATATTTGCAGGTCTACCTCCACATTTGAAGGGTATCTGATTTAGATGTCTCATATCCCCTCCAAAAAAAATGGGATCATCAGCTATACTGCTGTGAAAACCTAAAAATTATTATATAGTCAACACAACTAAGTATATATCATTCAATGCAACATGTTTTCACCTTTATAAGGTCATCGTGAGGCTAAAATACATTTTATAAAACAAACAGGATACATATTTTCATATAATTGAGATCTCAGTTTTACAATTCATGTTTACAAAACTGAGTTCTCAATTCTGTGAAGAAGTGATTATGTATCCTTTTTATAACAAGTATTTTAGCCTGATGATGACCTTTTAAAGACTGAAATATGTTGCATTAAATTATATACAATTAGTTGTGTTGACTCTTTATTTATATAATAATTATATGATAGCACAACAGGATGTCTTACCTTAAAAAAAAATCTAAAAACTTTCTTAACCTTCTGGTAAGAAAATGCATATTATGTTTGATGACAGAATTTCATTCACATGACTGCTGGGAGAGTACAGAAAATTGTCATCTTAGTGAGCACTCATTTATCTCCATTTTAATAGCTGTGGTGGCTCACATCATGATATAAATCACAAGTTTCAAAATAAGCATCACCAAATATTTTATGTAGTCATTGGTTTTCAGTTTTTAATAGCAGATTGGATGAGAGGTAAGTAAATGTCATCTCCTATTGAGATAAATGTGGTATGAACACTGCTGTCAGATCAATCCACCCATTATTGTCTGAACTAATCTAGTACGCATTTTTATATATTTTGTGTGTTTTATGTTATTTCAGGTCAAAAGTAACAGCTACAGCTCCAACAAATCCTGGTCAAAATTCATTGCCACCTCAAGCAAGCAACACACAGCCACTGTCATCAGCACAGGTTACCCTTTCCACAGCTGTCAGAGGGACAGGAGGTCAGGAAGCAGGTTTGTTTATGTGTTGTGTACGTTATTTGTTTCACATAGTGGATAGTAACTGAAGGCATACAACCATGAATGTCCACCACACTTTCACACGAGGCAAAGCGACATTACACATGCACACCATGAAAACATGTTTGCTCTTCCAGCTTGTATTATGTGAAATGCATGGTAACCAATATCATGTCTGTCCACTTGCTTATTGCTTCTTATCTCCCATTCACTATTATCAGTTCTACCTCTAAGATTGAGGTAGTATGATCCTTCAGTGTGTCAGAAACCATTTCCAGAGGTACAATGTCAGAACCCAGAAGATAAACCCTGCAAAAACTTCAGCTGTTTGTGAACTTGGCATTTCCCCTGAATGTGACTTCTGGTGATTTTAAACTTCACCAAAGAAAATAATGTCACATGAAGGCAAGTGGAAGGACTTGAATTCCTTTAGCAATGAATTATTACTTCAGTGCTGTTTATATATGTGGTTTATCACACATGTTTTGTACAACATTCTTATGTGTTCTCTTCCCATATGCATTGTGCGTGCGTTTGCTTATTATACAAGGACATTCCAAATGAAAATTGCTATTTTATTGCAATTTTTCCATGCCACAAATTGCTGGCATGTCTGTGGGTGTGCCCCCTCAGTTCTGGTAGGTGAATATCACAAATAAGTGTATACAGCAGAATGAAGACCATGTAAGATGGTGTGTTCATCTGAAGATTGTACTCACACGAAGCACATCATGACATCACTCATTAAGCAGAACACCTAGGTTTGTAAAATCTCAGAGTAACACTTTGATTCTCCATATTCTTTGACATAATTCTTATTCAGCCCATAATCTGGCCCATAAAAAGCAGTGATTCAGCATATTGTAAACATATTGGATACTATAACAACGCATAAAATGAGGCAGAGTGACTCATCACATGCAGAGCTGTGCAGACAGAAGGCAACCAAACAAGCCACCAAAGAGTTATCAACTGTACCAAAAGCCCAAAAATGTCAAGTAGCACGATCATATGGTCAGTACATTTTCATTATTTTCTCAGACCTGAATGGTGTCGTAATAACTGGTTTCTTGCAGAAAGAATAAAAAAGTCCACGCTAAATGGCATGTACAAGTGTTAAGGAAGAGTTTGAGCCAACCAGCAGATAAAAACAATGCAGTATGCTTACAATGGAAAAATGTGTGTTCACATGCCTCTCAGGTGATACATGCAGCAGCCATCAGAAACCAGCCCACAGAAGCCCTGCCTCACCTACCTTTGTACCAAACAGTGTAAAACTGTTTGCACCTGAATATCCTCCCCAAAGCACATGCTCAGAAATGTGGTGACAAATGGTGACGTAGTTGGAATCACTGCATATGTGGAGGTCTGTTGTGGGAGGGACAGTTCTGAATATAGTATAAAAGCTTTGTGAAAATCTCCAGAGAACATCCTTAACATCGTAAATTGTATTAATGTCTTTGCCAATAAAAAAATCACCTGAATTTTTTATCAGGTCTCACATTACATTATATTACCAAGTTTCTGAATTTTATGATTGCAGGTCGAGTTATCATGATGAACGATGGAAGTCCATCCAAACAGCACTGACATCTGTTGGGGTTTCATCTGCTCTAAAGACATGTCTCTCTCATTCTCTTACTGCCTAAGGTCCAAGCTGCCTTGAAGAAAGCCACAAAACCCGACATCCAGCAGAAAAGTGTGAATCTATGAATCTGAAGCATTGAATGTTGGCAGCCATGGAAAGATCCTTTATTTTCCAACCCTGTCCTATGTACAACACATAGGCCACTATTAGTGTTGCTGCCATGCCACCTGGTTTATTGAACAGGGAAGGAAAAATAATTTTGGATCATGACAAAGATCATAATTGGAAAATCTAACGTGTGAGTATTTTTAAAAAATTTGAATAAAACTTGTAATGAAAATAATGCTATTTGCAGAGGAAAATTTAAAAATTATCTCCAAAGACATTTTCTTTTTATAGTAGAAATGGATGAATGAAAAACTCATTTCAATCTGATTTTAACTAATAATTCTACAGTGGTTTTTCTGATTTGGCAGTACTTGTCCTATTTTCACCTAACTGTTGAAAATATAATAATAGCCAATAATGTAATAAGTATCAGCAACAGTCAGCAGTAATTAGTAATGTGATATGTTGCCCAGCATTTTCTCAAAGAACCTTTACATTTTAGATGCCCTTCTGTCTTCTAAAATAGTTCTTATACAGGAGATTGTAGCAACATTAAAAAAAAGACATCATCCTTGCCAACATAATGTAAAGTGTAAGATCAGAATTCATATGGTGAGAAGAGAAAATTAATAAAATGTGTCGGTGTTTTGTTAAATGTGAAAGGTTGAAGTATGGTACAGTGGATGCAAGTTATTAAAATCTTTGTCCAAAACTACACATCGCTTTTTTCACAAGTTTATTGATCAGTGATACTTTTATTATATTGTTATATAATATATAAAAAAATTAGCAAAAAATTGAAAAGGATATATATGTGTATATATATATATATATATAGAGAGAGAGAGATTATATGTCATGTTTTCAAGATAAGCTCGAGCGATTCTTGGCATATTGGAGAGAAATACTGTGTTGTTGTTTTTTTGTGGAGTTCTGTGATTATTTCCATTAATGAGTGGTCTGTAATATAATGCAATATGCAGTAAGCAAGATGTGAAAGGAAGGTACAACATAATTTAAAAAATTCATGAATAGTTTATCAACAAACTTTAAATTGCAGCAGTTGTGTCAGGATATAATGATGTAGAGTTTCTCTCTTCTGCTGTTGGCACAGCAACAGGTATTGCCACACATACATAAATACACACACATAAACGAATCTGAAGCCATCCACCATTGCATTGTAGCAATTCTGCCCCCTGTCACACTGCATTTCCCATACACTTCACTACAGAATGGTGTATGCATTGCTCAAAACCTTTAAATAATGTGTTGGACTTAAGGCATACAAGTTTGACGTCAGATCTGAGGAAAGTATATTTGTAGCTGGTGTGCCTGGGAAATGTTCTTCATTGTACTTTTCCTTCAGCCCCTCATCTTCACACCCACTTCTCTCATGACAAATTCCCAAGTACCCTTGGTCTGTTGTTACATGTGTTATTGTAGTCAAAGTAAGAGTACTGTTTTTGTTGTTTTTCATATTATAATTAATAAAAGCTGTACTTCAGAACTTGTTATATCTATTTTCAGAGTAAATTAAATTATTATCCAAACCAAGTATTTTTTAAAGTAGTGTTATGTTAATATTTTGTCGCAAGTACGAAGAAGAATGGGCAAAGATGGAATATACATTTGTCATCAACGCACAGTAAGGATGTGCGAGACGCCTCCCTTCTACTGGCTAGTTTCACCAAGGTGCTTAGAATGTAACACATTGTTAAATCTCATGTTTATTTGTACGATTTCTTTCATTATTTAAAGTTGCTGGTAGCAGTTCTTCAAACATAAGCCAGCATGGTTGAGGATTTTTATATAGCATTACTGTACTTAGAAGACAAGAGCCATAACAGGAAAGAATTAAAATAACAATTAAAATCATTTTTAAGGCATGTGATTCGAGTGTCTCACGGCAGTGACTATAAAGTAACTGTCTGGGATGTGACTGTGTAGGATGTATGTATGCACTGAAGCTGCATATGAAGATGGTTTCTCTGATGTGTCTATATTTCCAAACTATGCACTTGTCACATAACAGAAGATTATCTATATTTGTAAAAACTTCTCTCAGAAAAAATACCAAGCTACCAAACTGTGGTGTATATGATGAGGGAGACTGTACAATGAGTTACAGTATCAAATTCAATGTACAGACCACAAAGTTCACACACAGTTTGTGTATGCAAATGCAAAGTAAACAAGCAAAAATACTCCCATAAACTGCAAACACTTAATCTCTACAGGCAGCCTTTTTGAATATACTGAAGCACGTATGAGTCTGTGCTCTTCTGTTGTAATTTTTATGTATTTAAAATGAAGTTCGTACAGAAAACTGTAAAACACTGCAAGTTAGGAACAAATTTATGAAAACTACACACATGTTTTATCTTGTTTCATGCAGCAGCAGACTGCAGTCTAAGAACAGGTACAATTGAAACTAGTCATGCAAGAATGACTTCTTAAATGCCAAATGAGAAGTTGGAAAATTTGAGAAATGAGAATTTATCAAAATTTCAAGGTACTACATTGGAGCCGGATGGCCCTGGTTGCAGGCAAGGGTACTTGTATTATTTGCAAGTAAGGAATGCCAGTACCAATTGTAACCGTCCAACTTACAATTGCCTGACTTTGGGTTACAATATTTTTACACACTCGGTGGCAGGCACAAATCCTTCCCAAGGATTATATAAGGGGATAGAAAGCTGCTCTGCTCATTCAGTAACTCTTTACTCTCTGAATTTCAACAACTGACTGACTGCTCGTTCTCGAATGTCTCTCCCCTTGTCAAGGAAACAGGCCACCTGCAGGAAAAACTCATGTAAAAATATCCCTCGAACAAATGAACACCTGCGCACAGCTGCCCACCGCTATACAAGAGAAAAACCTTATATGGAAATGAAGTGTGTCAGACCTCTACCCATGTAGCACCTGCCAGGTGCAAGTGTGGACAGCATTTAGAGATTTTAACCACCAAACCCCTCAGTGCATTTCAAACGGAATACAGAACTTTAACTTACCTTTCAATTTAAACCGGCCAATGGCCAGACAACCAATTACCTTCTCATCTTCTTGATTGCCTAGTCTGAGACTTGAACTACGGACCCTGGCCAGTTGGTGGTAAGAAGAATGAATCCTGAGAGCATGTAAAGAAATACAGAAAGCTGTAGTGCAGACATTGGTCACAAGCCAATTCTGATAGACCAGGTAGTTTGCATACTGCTATGCAAAACAACAGCAGTTGCCTAAAAATGTTGAAGTTTTGAATTGAAAATTCAAGTTTCTTTTGTTCAGTATAGTCTTCAAAATTTGATACTTGCACATAACTATTAGTAACTCCTGTTTGATAAATGTGCTGGGGGATCATACGTTTAACCTACCAGTCAGTATGAATATTTCTCACTATATTTATGGAAACTATCTTAGCTACAATTCATCTCTTGGCCATTAAAAATGGAAAAATTATATAGAGGGAAGTGATGATTTGCACCCAGTATCTCTTTTCATGGATTCCAATGTACCTGCTCCACAGTTACTCACGGTGTTGCCAAAATATGTATGTTTCACCATGAAGTGAAAAAAAGATGCTGCCATACTAATTCCAAATATCATAGTGTATATCCAGAAATGCATTTCATTGTGTAAAAATAAACTGAGGGATAACAAGAGAGGCAATATATGTATAACATTAACATTGAGATGCATTCCTGCAACCATTGTTGCGCTGGAAAATCCATTAAGTATTACATTTTCTCATTATGTATTTGTAGCCTTAGGTATCCAGCATGTAATGTGCATGTGCTGTACTGTCATCTGTGGCCTGCCTGGCTGTATAATATTTTTTCACATTACCTCGTAAAGGGCACAATTTTCAAGAAAAGTTATTGCACATAAAAATAGTAGTACTACATTGTACTATATTAACAAAGCTTGAACAAACATGAAACAAATACTAATTTAAGTAATCAACTTTCATATCATATGCTGACACTGGAAGTGTGGTTTGCTGATTCTCTGAAGCACTGCTGTATCTCCCCCCCGCTTTTTTTTCAGCTTAAATTGCATCATCAGAAACAGAATCACATGGAGAAAGGTCGAATGAGGTGTAAAGGGCAGCAGCCTATCTCTCTTTGGGGTGTGGGGGGAGGGGGGTTTCTTTTTGAGTAGGTGCACTTCTATACTGCCACAATGAAGCAAGTAGAACCCATTTCACCATTTTATCATCTTATAGATACTGTAGCACTTCTGTGTAATACTGCTGCTGTGACATTAGACTGGGGGAAAACAAATTCATAATGGTCAAACCCATTCTAGTCAACATTATAGGAAATGTGCACAGCACATCACTTCTAGCATATTCGGGAAACCACAGCAACCAATGAACACTGGTAACCTTTGTAACAGATGTAACGACAGGAACCAGAAAATCAGTCAAAATGTTACTAACCAAGGCAACATCAGTAACCCAACTAGTCATAAATATATTTAAGTCTCCATGCAAAGTGCCCGTTATTTTGTCCAGGTTTAACTGAACCTGAATTTTGCCTGACAGATTTTAGTAAAAATACCCAATGTACAATTTCACAAAAATCTGCCCAGTGGGAGCTGAGATGTTCATGCAAAATGGCGGACAGACATGCGAGGGTAATATTCCCTTTTCACAACTGTTTTGTGAACACACCTAAAAATGGTTGTTTTTTGTTGTCCAGTATAAGTTTGTCCATCTCTGGATATCGAAGGCCACTGTGCAATTAATAAACTACCTTTTCTAAAGGCTGCTGTATGTTTCAGAATCTGTTTTGTTAGATTTTATCATTGCTTCCCTCAGTCTTAATTCACTACAATTTTTTTTTCTTGCATCTCCATTGACAGTAAAAAAATCTCTGCACTTGATACATCATGAAATAACTAACGCCCCGACAAAAAGTTGTAATGGCTGAGGTTTGAACATGGTTATGTGGTACATATTGTACAATTCAGATATGAAAATAAATAAATAAATGTAAAAAAGGTGAAGGGCTGGATGTATCTATTCATATGGTTTTGACAAGCATAAAAAGACAGGCCAATATTTTAGTTACAGAAAACTAATCAAACTTCAACACAGGTTTACATGTCTTAGATATCTTATGAAGGTAACCACAGGTAGTTCATTTTACTCACAAATTGGGCCATCTGTTCTCATAAGAACAAGCTTGGACAATCAGCGCAGCCTTTCCCAGTACCAGTAAAATGAACCATATCACTTCCTAATGGGACTCTGAAGTTTGCAGTACCAAAGAATATTCATGGCCTCCTCTGCACAAAATAAATCCAAAAGGTGACTTCAGAAAAAAGGTGTATAACTTTGTTGGTGACTGTGCTTGTCAGAGGGTGAAGCTGTCCACTGCCTATCACATCACTTACATTGGGTATAAGGTTGACTTCAACAATCTCATCATTAGATTCAGAAACATGGAGGCAGCAGGTTTCTCCAAAACACGTGTATAGAGCTACCAGATTACATGCCATAAGAAAGTAAACATTCTGCAAAGTAAACCCTCAGTATTGCAATTTTTATTTTGGCCAGTCCATGGCATGCATTATCAGGAGACCCTATCATGTCTATAAATTATGGTACTTCATCAACAGTTGATTTCAATCATGATATTTTATCATCTTTGTCTTCTTTTGCAGCCAAAAATAATTCATACAGTTGGGTAATTTGGTCTTCACGCATTTGATCAAGTCTGCCATTATCCAAGTTTTCCCCAAGCTTCTTTGCATACTTTGGCCCTTTCAAACCTAGCTGCTGTGCCAGTGTAACAGCATATTTCTGTAAACAGAAGAGGTATACTATGAAAACTTGTGGCTCTTTCAGTCTACAGAAAAAAGTAACACTACAAGTGATTCTGTAAGTGCACAATTCAATATGCATGGAAACAATCCTGAATTTATAACATGTATACATTTATGTAATCCCACGATCATAGGCCAAAGTGTGTATAGTACAAATCAACCATCACATCAGCTTATGAGTTCCCCAGTACATAAAGAAAACCAAAGAGCAGTAACATCTATCACCATCACTTAACATTTCACACAAACTGAACATGCTGGCTTTGACAGAAGTCACAATTGAGACTCACTACTATCCCAAGAATTTACAAGAGTGCAAAGAAAATATAAAACATGAAAAGTGCAGATGGATACAGACTCTTGCAACATTTGACTGGTCAGCTCCTAACATTTCAGAGACCTGCTTCGTCAAGTCAAGGGCTTGAAGCCTTTTATGGGTGAAAAGCCTTTTTTTTCTACTAATCTTAGAACAAACTTGCTGGAGAAATGAATCGTGATTATGTATTTTTTCCTGATTGATGCCAGAAGAGATTATACACCAGTCTTGTCTGCACTGATATACAACGGCTTGACCAATAACACTTACTTCATAAACACAGGAAAAGAGAATGTCACCCAATTAACCAAGCATATATTAGGTATTATATTAATGCTTCTCCTAATAATGTGACTTCTTCCCTTAGACTTCATTTGAGAGATGCTCAGTTACATGAGTATGCTGTAATTTTCACTTTTGGGGATGGCTTGAGACATCTGTCAGCCAGATTCCCAGTCTGCTCTTTATAAAATTCACATAAGGTGATTTACATGTTAGCAGGATGAGTTAAAAGACTGTACACACCATTCTGAGTTGCATAAAATGGGCAAACATACAGTTACTCCATAAAATTCACACTGCAACAACAGTGCAGCCTTGTCATGATACTAGTCTACCATTATAATATAACCTTAAGGCTGCTTCAGATGGGGACTTTCTATTTCATCCCAACTACTCTGGCTTTTACGTAAATACTTCAGCTTACAAGTCATGGCACTACTGTAGTGCTGGCTGACCACACTGTATCCAGTGCCACGACAGAGGCGACAACTGCTGGAGGCCATGGTCGGGGCTGGCCATGCCTACCAATACCCCCTTTAACTGAACAGGCCAGTCAGGATGGAGTTTAGTTATCATTAGCCTGTCTCTATTATAGTCAATGGTTTTCTTTTGCACTGTACCAGCCATAGGTTATTGTGTTGGTTGGCTATCTCTCTGTTAAGAGTTGGTGGAGCCTAGCCTTGCAACACCCATATGCCACAATAGGCGTCTTTGAGACTAATTAGTTTAGCTTGTTGGCTATCTCTAATAAGGCCGGTGGAGCCCAGCCTGCACACCTGCATACTCTTCAAAGCTCTTAGTTGAGATGGACTTAGATTACTGTTTAGGAAACCTGTTACAGTGTTCTCCTTTACAACCAAACCAACCACTCATGACAGACTTTGGTTACCCTTTAGGCTACCTTCATTACAGCATGTTCTTGCCAATCAAGACGGCCTTAGGTTACCGTTTGGGCTGTGTCTGTTATACTCGGCATCAGTCAAGCCGGACCTACGTTACCGTAGAGGCTGTATCTCTCTTACAGTCGGCGTTCTTCTCATTCCCCTCCCATATCTGTACACCCTCTTCATAGCAACGTCTGTAACAGTTATCCGTCTCGTGATTGCAGTGGGCGCGGTAACTACAGTTGACGCGACAACTGTCACACTGACATCGTGTAGCTTTCATCTGCACTGAAAATTTTCGCGCAGTGGTCGACGAGTACTACAGTAGCGCCCAAAGCCTGTTCAAATTTAGTTATATACTACCCTACCCGTAAAACAGCACAAACCCAACCTAACCTCAAATATGTTATATAAGTAACCAGTATTAACAACGTACTGCCCATTCTACCATAAAAACAGATGCTTCAGCAACATTACAAGTCTTGTGTCTTTTGAATTCATCTCGTGCATATGCAGTTCCCATCACTTGTAAGTCTGCTGGGAGACCTCGATGCAATTTAAGAATAGTTTTATACAGCATCCTAACTCGTTGTACGTGAGTCAGATCCATTCTTTGATTCACAAAAGCATAAATTGACTCTACAGAACAGTACTTTTGCCGCAATCGCACGACTACCGTAAACGGCCGGCACCATTCCCATCGATTTCAAACTACCAACCATGAATCAGAGGAATTACCCAGAGTGGAACAATAGAACCAACCTTATCCTATCTGTGCTACCAACAAACGAAGACCTGGGAAATAAACTATCAGTAACTACTGGCCGTAGTAGTACCCAACTCGACAACATGAATGTCGCCACTTCATACTAAGAAACCAATAGTAGTAGTAGTAGTAGTAGTCCTTCGAGTCTGTTCAGACTCCTGGAGATCCAATAGAGGATTTTCGAGGCAAGAGTTACTGTCTAGGAGTGGTTTGCC
>JGI20166J26741_11494029_pt1 | contig 12841 bp, 12 predicted proteins | sample TergutCu122P5_FD_26741 | JGI IMG/M metagenome (IMG submission 26741)
TTGGGATCAAGACGGCATCCTCCTCATTGATTATCTTCCAAAGGGCCAAACTATCAACACGGAGTATTACTCATCTCTGCTGGTGCAACTGAAGGACATTCTGAAGGAAAAACGCCGTGCGAAGGTCACCAAGGGGGTCTTGTTCTTGCACAACAATGTCCCAGCTCACCGGGCACTTGCAACCCGGAAGAAACTGGCTTACTTAGGCTTCCAATGTCTTGATCACCCACCCTATTCTCCGGATCTGGCCCCATCAGACTACCACCTGTTCCCTGGACTGAAAAAACAATTGAAAGGTCGCCATTTTTCATCTGACGCGGAGGTCATTGCTGCCGCGGAGACCTTGTTGGACGGACAACCTTCTGAATTTTTTTTTTAGTGACTCGCCAAAGTTACAGCAATGGGCTATGAAGTATGCTGAATAAATCCCAAGTTTGGTCGCTGTAGCTTGTTTCCTTCCTGGTCAGGCTAAGGACTTATCAGCACCTGCTCGTGATGACGACGACGACGCATCCAGTAATATCTTAATCATTATATTCAATATTCTGGCGAACCCTATCAATCTCTATCAAGGTCTGATTTGCATTACAACTTATCTTATGTTTCTCCCACCCTACATTCACAATTCTATTTTTTCACCATACATGTACCGGCATTTGTTATTACTCAATTTTCTACCTCTCCTGAAAACCGTAATCAGACTCTCTCAAATTGCATCTTAAACTCCATTCTTCCTACTATGCCACAGTTTGGTCTGTCACTTTTTGTAGTACATGAACTCTAAGGGGTCCTAGTGTTGTATCATCAGGGATAGACAATGGGAATCAACACCTTCCCTATCAGAGGCACATGCATATTTCTGTCACAAATATGTAGCATGTATACCACCTGCATAAATAAGTTAGCAAAATAAGGGCTCAAACTGCATCTATGTATGACATAAAACTTTCTCTACAGCTTTTCTTGACTGATCCTCACCACATTTCACACAGAAGTGAGTACCCTCATACATACATACATACAATACAATAAACCACAGTTATACTAATCCCTCTGTTTCTCAATTCAAACCACAATGTGTCTCTTTTTCCAGAAGCAATTTTTTTTTAATATACAAAGCCCAATGTACACTGTTGTTTTATCACAAATATATTACTATTACACACACACACACACACAATGAGAACAATATTAAAATGTTTGGCTTTGCAGTTAACTTTGTAAAACATCAGAACACAAGACTTAAAAGCAAAAATCTAATCTAATTTTGAATACATTCATCAATGTAAGTCATTACCCTAAACTACATAATGTTCTTTAGCTACACAAACATATGGCAGTTTTGGAGAAAATCAATGTTGTACATCTCTCTCTCTCTCTCACACACGTGCGCGCGCACATACACACACACACCATTTTACTTGCAACATCTGTGCATAACTGTAAGTAATTCAAAAGAAAAACTGTACCTAAACAAAACAGAACACAGAAAATCAAGCAGAGGATTCTGTAACTACATGTTTTTTTAGGTCATAATCAGATGAAGACAGCTGCCATCTGATGAGAAACTCTAAACCACATGAAGTAATTTGACAGCATGAACAGCAAGTGTTAATGTGCTCCTGGCACTGTAGCACTCCTATGCACTCTGTTAAGAGTCAACAGTACAGTCTTCTGGAACTTATGTCATGTATTTTAATGGACAGGAACCAAAGTTTCTGAATAACAGCTACCCTGAAGATGGCAACAGTAAACTCCTTCAAAACACAGTACCTACCTACCAAACTACATGGTGTCATCCTAGAAGACCACAATCACAAACAGTGCTTATTTAATCTTTAAACAACCAGGTTAGTATTTAAATTTGAGTACACATGTTATGAAAAATGTATTATTGGGACAGAAAGAGATAAACTTATGAAATAAACAGCATTTGTGGCAGACAAAACATGGATTGTGCAGCATGTCATAAAAAATGCAGTAAACTTCCTTTTGCCTAAATATATAAAATTAATTTTTAGGGGCAAATTTTTACATTCATTTGCACATGAGAATGTAGGTAGTTCGAAGGTTAATGGATGCTTGGATAGATAAAGCTGGTATACCTCAAATAATTCTCGTTCTGTGCTGTCAATGTTCTCAAATAGTTTAGTTCCTGAGTAACAAACTGTCTCTACTGTTTCAGATCCCCACGGAAACTCGGCCTTAATCTCCACCAGCTGACCATCTGGACTACTCTGGATGTCAGTAAGAAAAAATCTTCCAGGAGAAGCAGAGAACTGAAAGCAATTCCAAAAAGAACTTCCATCATGAACAAAAATATCTTACATTGAATTATGTGTATGCTTCTATGTTCAACATGTTTGCTGTGAGAGTGGCGGAGATGATAATGTATGTTAAGATCCCCAAGAATTGTATACTTCTATAAAGGGAATGGTTTTTATTTTATCCAAATCATCATCACTGACATAATTCATTACATGACATATTTTTAATATGCAAGCAATTTTAAGAATTTATTCTAGTCAAGTTTTATGGTGGTAGCTGGGTGTCATTACATTATACAGACATGTTTTTTTAATGTTTATTGTCTAGTGGTTATATTAAAGTGATCCAGTCAAGGAAAATGAGATGAGTGGGACATGTAGCATATGCATGTTAAGGGAGAAATGCATGCACAATTTTGGCTGGAAAACTTCCTGTAAAAAAGAAAAATCACTTGCATGACCTAGGCACAGACTGGAAGATAATATTAAGATGGATTTTAATGAACAGGGTATAACAGTAGAAACTGCAAACAAATGGATAAGGCAACTGCAACAAATTTTTGTGTGGCCAATTTAAGGAAAAATCACAAAACCTCATGCAGGATAACTCCTTGCCTGGCTGATACACGAATAAGGTACCTACACATGCTGACAAGATGACAAAGGAAATGGAATGCTAAGTCAGTAGAAAGATACTGTTCATGTTACCTTTCTCCACCACATTTTCCTCTGACGCTGCCACTGGTAGAACCGCTGCATGGCATTCCCTGGTCGAGCAAATATGCATGACCACAGAAGCGTGTGCTTCTGTGGCTTGAAGTATTTTGTTTCTTCCTGGACTGTGTCATTCACTAAATCCCTGACTTCTAATCTAGTTTCAGCAATTCCGAATGGCAACTGTGAATTGTTGAGTTTCTTCACATATTCAAAAGGCTTACTCAAATCTGAAATACAGAATTTAATTTATGGACATCACCAAGATAAACTACACTATATTATCAGATTACTGCCTTTTGGATGGTGGAATCATGTATTCTTATAGGTGGAACCCAAAGTTTCATGTTCTGAGTAAAGATGCTATGTTATATTTTGGATTAGCTTTATGCCTCTACCACTCCAGATTTCTACATCCAATACAATTAAACGATAAACATAACATCAAAATGTTAAAATCCAAAGTCAAAAATAGAATACATGCTTCAGTTGGGGTATAAATTAAATCTTTTTTTATCTCTTTTTATGATTTAGCTGTCGTTTTCATCTTGATGTCCACTTATTGCATACACAAATCCACTGAAGAAAAGCTCACCATTTTATATACAGCACCATGCAGGCATAAGTAAGTTTTCCTTCTATTCATTTCATAAATATATACATGCCCTAGTGTCAAATATGTCAAGTGCAAGTTGCAGATCTTAATGAAGATTTATACCTTGTGTCATGTTCCTGTCTTGTGTTTTATTAATCATTTATTAGATAAAACATTTGAACCTAACCTTTATCCTATCACTGGAGGTATTTAAATTTTAGTTTATAAAATAAATAGCATTACTTGAAAAGAAGAAGGTAAAATATTAAAAACTGATAAACTTATATCATCAACACATACTACATGTTTTGGTCATACTGACCATCCTCAGGCATACAATACATGATATTGTAAACTCAAAATAAAATGCATATATATATATAATTTGTGAGATCTCACAAATTGTACAATTTATTTAAAAAAAAAGTAAAATTATGAAATAAATGGTATTTTGTAGAAGCGGAAACAGAGATTATGGAGCATGTCTTAAAAATGCAGTATTACTTGTTGTCCCAGTATATAAAATTAATTTTGAGTGGTGTTTTCCTATGTGCGATCACATATGCTAATGCAGGTCTTTTCATGTAAAGAAGGGTTATACGAGAATGATAGAGACCAACAGCTTTTAATGTAAGGCCCCAATAAGGTCATCAAAATCAGATGCAGAGAAGATCAAATATACTGACGCACAGGCAAGGAGACCTACAGATCTGTTCATTATACTGTGGTATTATGCAATTTTTACAAGGCATTTTAATATCTATATACTAACAGTGGGGCTGTTGAAATGTTAGGGACAAACTGTTGGGTATAAAGCTTATGTAAAAACAATGATGATACATATGTAATATCTTTTGACTAGTGAAACCAAATTTAGTCAAAAATATCTAACCTTAATAAAGCAGTTGGTAATCCAGTTCAGTACGAGACATAAACATTTTGTGGAAATTAAGGTTTGAAAGTTACTGCAAAACAGACGACTTAAGTATGCCTGCCAGTGCCAATTACTGCTGACACTTTCTGTTCCTATTCATAGCTGCTACTAACTCTGCCACCTTCTGTTACCAACTCATTACATGCACTACACTTCATCTATATTCCTAAAATGTGTGAGGACAGAAGAGGAAGCTTTAACCTTCTCATACCTAAGGATATTGTCATTATCTTCCAGCCTTACCTTTGATAATGTTTGTTGGTGTGAAACCATTTGAGCGATAAGGAAATACACTCTCATCTGCATTTATAACCGTGCGTAGCAGCCACTCCTGACTAATGTTGTTCCTCAGGAGCTCACCAACAAAACCATACTTGAAATACTGAACAAAATTATTTGAATTCTCACTGATCAGAACAGGCCATAAGAAACACTGTCTCTCACACAACTGTAACACTTTATGAAGTGAATGTGTCATTTCAAAAAGATAAATTATTGGCACTAAACATGTACACTTGTTAAATATCATATAACCCTAAGTGATATATCTATATATATACATATGTGGTGTGTGTGTCTGTGTCTGTGTTTGTGTCTGTTACACATCTGGAAACACTATTTCTTCTTCTCGTCTTCTGTTAGTGATGAAGTTTGAGGAATGAGTGGAATATTTCCTTGAGGGGCTACAAAATATTCTTCTTCTGTCACAGCAGCATTTGCCAGTACTGCTTTGCGACAATTTCCTTCTGTAACAATGTCATCACGGAGCTGGAGAGTTCTGAAACAAAAGTGAAAACAAAAAAATTGTTAGTTCAGGAATGCCGTACTGTAAGAAACTGGTAATGTTACAGCCAGTGACATTTCACAACTTGAATGACTATTAATTCTTGACTTTTTAGTTGAAACATTTGACATTTCTTGCTGCAGTAATTACACAGTCTAGAAAACTAAGGTTCAAGTTCAATTAGAAATATTATTAACACAAAAATGTTGCAGAATATTACATTAGTACATGTGTATTCAAATTAAGCATATTTTACTAGTGTTGCTATCTACCAGCATTTTCACCCTTTTCTCCATGCTTTCCATAGTAAAGAATGTCCCATGAGGATACATTTCAGCAGGCAGGAAATATTCAGTCCTATACGGTTTTTGACAATGGTATGTTGAGTTCTGAAACAATCCCATTTTTTGGACTTCATCCATTGTCATACAGTAATTAAAACACTACATTTCAGAAACTAGTCCAGTGACTAACAGCAACTCAATCTGAGGGACCTACCCTGTTAGGCTTTTTCAATATCTGAAGATGGAGGCACAGCCAGCTCTCGAAACATTGTGTTTTAATTATTATTCAATGATGGATAAAGTCCACAGAAGGAAACTCTTTCAGGCAGAGAAATGTCCAATTTACTTAAGTTAATGCTGCTTAGGCTCCTGAACTTCCAAATACAAAGCTTGCTTACAGTGGGTTCACAGTGAACTACAAAATTAACTGATCATTTGGTTCAGAATCCTTCATCTTCCTGATCACTTCAAAAAAGAACTAAACATTACAGAATACAGAACTGCTACTGAATATTGTGCATGATCACAAAGCTACAAGAATAATGGACACTGACCGTATTGGAAAGAAAAGTCCTAAGAAGGCTGTACAAACTAGAAGGGACATGCAAAGATTATGGGATGGTAAACATTTTATATTTAAAATTCACTTATTTAATGTAATGACATTAACAGTAAGAGAACAAGAATAGAAACCATGAATTTCCCAATAACATGACTTTATTCTTATTCAGTTAATGGACTGTTTTATTGCTTTTGGAAACACATAACTAACTACCGTACTTACCCGAATGCAAGACAACTCTACGGCAACTACCCATATAAAATGCATATGCCAAGGGAAAATGTATTTATCAAAATCTAAGACAACCTCCAAAAATAATACATCTTCTAAGAAAAATATTTACTATTAATTTCATACACTTAATACACAAAGCACATCAGATTTTGTCTATCTGTTATTACCACTCAGTGTCACCATCTCCATCTTCACAGTCAGTGCCTTCATCTTACTCACACTCACTCCTAACATTCCCTTCCTCTTCAATGCTATTCCACAACATATCATCATCAGTTTCATCCACTGCAGTGAACATACAGCTCTTCTTATAACTTTCACAGTCACTGCTGGTAAGATGTGCTGCCTTGGTGTTATGATCCACATTTACTAAATAACACATTTATATTTCTTGGTTTATAAACTTATGAACCCATAAATATTCACAATTTACTCACAGATGGTGTTGGTGGTATATACTTTATATATTTATAAGATGACCTCACATATTTAAGCACCAAATTTAAGGAAAAAACCTTGTCTTGCCATTGAGTAAATATGGTAATTAGTTACTGCACATACAGAGGTTTTTCTTGAGAAGTTACTCAGCTAGTCCAGAAGTTCCATGCATTCTATGGAACCCAAACATTCATTACCATATTTAAAAGAGCTTGCTATAGTTACAAAGATTACCATGTGTTGAACACTGATCAGAAGTAAGGGTAAGGGAATAAGTGTTACTGCAGCATTAAGGGCAAGCACAGTGCAGTCTTCATAGCACATCACAATGGGCAGGGCAGTCTGGGGCTTGAACCCCTGTGGAGGCAAGGGATTTTCTCGTCTTTGTGTAAGTCCAGACTGGCCCTGAGGCCTACTCACACTCCTGTACAATGGGTACCAGGACACTTTCCTGGGGGGTAAAGTGGCTGGGGTGTGGCATTGACCACCTACCCCATCTAGTGCCAAGGTTAAGAATGAGAAAAGCTATACATCTACTCCACCTTTGTGCCTGCATGGCATGTTATGGGAAGACCTTTCAATGCAGCATTGAACTTCCTGTCTCTGTTCAGTGTCATTAATGTTTTCAGTTTATACAGCATATTCATTTGTTTTCCTCCTACCCACAAGACAGTGACATAGGCACAATGCAGTTTGGTCCCAGTCACTATACATGTCCCTTTCCTCAGCCAGATGCATTAAGTAATGCTATTCCATTACAGACCCTTAAGGTTCCAAGAGGGGAGTCTCCCAGAATTTTTTGACAATCAGCACATAAAGGTGGTAAGGTTGTCACCTATTTTAATATCATCCCATCTACCTCTAGGTCTTCTAAGTGCTCTCTTTTCTTCAGGTTTTCCTACTCAAAGTGTGTATCTTCTCCCCTTACAAGCTACATGCTCAGCCCACCTCATCCTCCCTGATTTTATCATCCTATTAGTATTCAGTAAGGAATAAAAATTTTGGAGTCCTGCATTATACTTTTTTCTCTAACTCCTGTTCAGGAAAAAATATGTTTTGAAATACTCTGTTTTGTAACACAAGGTGATATAAACAGTACCAGACCAACAAAAGTGACTTATTTGGCACTGAAATGTTATAAAAAATAACAAGACAAGTAATTAGATCACTTAGTAGAATGTAAAAATATGCATGTAGTATTAACCTCTCTTCACAGAAACCAGTAGCATTTGTGTATATGGCTTATTTTGTTCCTGACCTCAAAGAAATCAAACTCTTGTGGTATATTCCACAAGTACAGATCCTGGTCTTACCAAGCAAAAATAAATTACAACAATTAACCTAACATACAGACATTACCATTGGTTATGTTGACAGCTCTGCTAATACACATTATTGCCATACCTTAGAGAATATACTGACCTATCCTCAAGAACAGTTATCATGGGTTCAACATCTGTTGTATCAATTATACGAATCTGATCTGCAAATCTTATAGCATCTTCCAAACGATCTATCCCTTTCTTATTAGCAAAATCCACCAGTGACAACCGTTCTAGAAGTTCAATGGATTCTTGATTTATCCTTGTTGGAGGAGGGAGGTTATGTTCTTCTATTCTCTTCACGACTGGTGCAGGAGGAATCTTTGAATTCAATGATCTTGCACTTCCTTGCAGACACCAAAATTTTACTAATAATGTGTTATGTTTCATCAGCTTGTTCATGTCAACTAAAGTAACAGTATATCTGAAATGAAAAGTGTTATGATGGTATGAGTTCATACACACATATAGGAACACACATATGCACAAAAACATGGCAGCTGGGATGGTGTAGTCAGTACAATGACTAGGCTACAGGCTGGATGATCTGAGATTCAAATCCCATCAGGTAAAAGAAGTTTCTCTTCTCCAAAATGTCTGGACTGAATCTGCAGCCCAACCAAAGTCCTGTTCAGTGGGTACTGGGGGCTTCTACCCTAAAAGTAAAGCAGCTGGTGCATGACTCTGACCACTCATCTGCATCTAGTCCCAACATTATTAAGCAGTGGAGCTATACTTCCACTCCCCATATATGTCTCATGGTGTGTATTTTGACAATTTTACCTTTACCCTGGCTTATATTTACATGCCCACACATGTACATACATACACACACCCTACACATATATGTACAGTAAGTACATTTGCACATACACACTTATACAAACATGTTTGCATGTGCTCAGACACACCCCTCCACACACACACACACACACACACATACTTGTTTGCACATGCACACTTATGCCCTAAAACACACATGCATATATCTTTGTACAGTGCATATACAGCTACACAATACCAATCATCAGGTTACACAAAAAAGGAAAACTGTCATGTCAGGCGCTTTTGTCCAACACTCTGCCATTCTACTAAGCTCCTGAACCATGTGTAAGTAACAATGATTAGAGGAACATGTTACATATGCAGGAGAAAAGAGCACTATTGGTATTTACCTATCAACCAATAAGTGTCACATCCTAGAAGACTGAATTCTTATTCATCTGCCAGTATGCATATGAACAGATTATGGGAAAATCAAGGATTTCAGAAACTGTACTTCAATTTAAGGGTAAGACAGTCTTACCCAAACTAACTAAAATCACGTGAGGGAAGACCACCATCCTCAGACATGTTACATCAGCTGAGACTACCAATTAAAATCAAATACAGGGGCATATAAATGCATATTCACTTACAACTCACACTGTTTACTCACTGCGAATCGAATGAGTATCCTAGTAGTCTTCTGCACTTCTTCTGAATTTTTTATTTAAAACGCTCTTCTAGAATTTCATGTCATATATTGAAGTTCATACATGCACATGTTAGCATGTAATATTATGTATTTCAATTTTAATAAGATTTCTGATATGCTGTGTCAGCAAAACGTGGCACAAAATCATAACAGGCCGGTGCGAATCGCATGCTCAAAGCTGTTCGGGGGGGTCCAATTTTGGGGCCACCACTCGCACCCATATAGAACATTCGGTTTGTTGTAGTGGTTCATTAATGACACGTCATTCTGAATAGCCTTCTACATACCACTTAACCTTTCGTACTACACGTACTACCACAGATCATCTAGTACTACACTGTGCTGTAGGTTCCAAGATATCCCCCTCCCTGGCTCATAAATAATCTATTTTCAGTTCAACATTGACTACTGCGTGAAATATCTATCCCTGATTTTTTGTATCGTGTAATTACTACTTATCGGGTTTTGTTTCAGTTATATGTGTGCGAATGATTTCAAAGCATTCTAAAAACGTTTCTACATAACGGATTGCATAACACTTACCAACACCACATGTTACAACATGGCAGTTATTGGCCCTTTGGGTATATTTTCTGGTTTTGTTTTTGTTATTTTTCTGTTAGGTCTTCACAATTATTTGATAAGTAACGAAGAAAATGGATGTGAAATGACTTACATGATAGAATACCCTCAATTTGTAGTAAGTTTCGGTAATTTATGCCAATTAATTTGACAATACGTTTAATTCACTGTTATAATAATAAGTGAGGTTAGACTGGTCTAGAATGTCATGCTGAATATGTGTGAGGTTACGTAAACGACATGAATGCAATAAACGTAGGGTATGTGTCAAATTGTGGTTTGGTATAAAACGTAATATTTTTCCTTGTATTAGCGTGTGTCACTGCCAAGTGACATAGTTCGAAAGTACCCCCGGTATGGCTTGTATGCATACAGTGAAGGACATACAACAGGGCAACTGAGGCAGATGAAGTTTACCGGTATTCCAGTTTTGTTCATTCCAGGAAATATTGGGTCACATAAACAAGGTAAACACAAACCTTTGTCGAATCATTTATATTCTTTGAATGTGGAAAATTTACCAGTGAGGCCCAACTTATTTTTCCAGTTCGTTCGCTGGCATCTGTGAGTCTTTGGAAGACATACAGCTCTCATACAACTTTCCATTTCGATTACTTCTCTGTGAACTTGAATGAGGAGTATTCAGCACTATTTGGTGGTGTTCTCAAGGAGCAGAGAGATTTTGTGCACCAGTGCCTACACAGAATTCTTGCACTCTATCGAAATAATGAAAATAAACCTACTTCTGTTATCCTCATAGGACACTCTATGGTTTGTAATTTTATTAAAGTCACTTTCTTGTTGTGCTTGTGTGCCATGAACATGTTCTTTACCAGCAGAAAAATTAGCTTATTTGGTGGAATGTATGATATGTAATGTGATACTAGTTGCAATGTCCTCTTTACATAATATAACATGTGTGTGTGTGTGTGTATGTATATATATATATTCTTAAAACACATATAGACATGTAAACTGTGCGAAAATTTTACTAGAATGTGTGTTTATGTTTTCAGGGTGGAATGGTAGCAAAAGGCCTGTTTCAGGATCCCAGTTTTGATAGAAATTTGGTTCGTGTAATTATCACTCTAGTAACTCCACACAAAAGCCCTGTGCTTGCACTTGACTCATTCTTGGTAAAATATTACGATAGTGTCAATGCATATTGGAGAACCAATAGAAGGGGAGGCAGTGGAGGAAATTTGAGTCATGTGACATTTGCAACTATTGGAGGAGGTCACAGGGATATTCTAGTGAGATCGGGATTGACTGAGATGGAAGAAGCCGATGTTAATGTTGTAGTAAGTTAGTGTATTTTATTCATACTGATATTATTAATTTTAATTGTCAGTACCAGTTAGTGGCACTTTTTTGTACCTGGTTGAACTTTCAGCCTATTATATACTGGTGACTTGTTATTTTCAGTATTAAATAGATGAAGGGTATGATGAATGAATAATTTTTGGTCCCTCCCGTCATAGTTTTTCTATATATTTATTTTACAATGTTGTATCCAAGACTGTATATCATGTATTATGACTGGTAAGTGATGAATTGGAAAGGATTTGGAAGGAGGCAGTGATTTCTTAAGAGAGGCACTATCCCTTAATTTGCCTTGAGGGACTGATGAAGACTAAGAAACCTCAGTCAGGATAGCTGGTGTCCCAGCACCTCATGAATACAGTCCAAAATAGGCATGCTCAACCTTTGATGTGGTGTGGGCAACTTGGGCAAAATGTGGTCTTCATGTGGGGCAACATGGAATTCAATTCACTGAGTAAATAAAGAATGAATAAGTATAATTATATGTGTAATTTTACCTCTGCATTTTTCTATACATCATGTACTATTAAAATGGAAAAATTTTAAAAATTTATTTAATTCACATCTTTGGCTAAGGTGTCACTATTTTTCACACATTTTTACAAGATGAATCAGTAATGTAATGTATGTCTCTGTAAATAAATATCTCATAAGTTTTCAAAATTTCTTTGGTGTTCTGTCGTGGCTTTGCCAGGGAAGGGGTTAAAAGACATTTCCTCATTTCAAATATCGATGTGGTCAAAACAGCATTGTGTCACAGACAACTCTTTGCCTGCGAGCTGAAGGTTGAGCTGGCTTTGTCTGGAGAGTTATTTGTACACCAGCCTCTCAGTGATAGATTTTATTGCTTCTTACAGAGCACAGCAGTTCCTACTGTGTGGCTGTCAACAGATCACTTGTGCAGTGTATGGTGTAGGGAGCTGGTGTTTGTGATTGTTAGAACTCTGTTTGACATTGTGAACCTCACCACAAAACAAGTGTCTGCAAATGTGCAGGAGCGCAATTCAGTCTTCCGATACCATATGTTACAGGTACTGTGGAACTTGTACATGCTGTTTAGTCTAGAGGACTACTGTAAGGTATTTTCATTTAATTTTATATGGTATAATTCCTTTTTCAGATGTAGTTTCTCGGCTGTGTAGGACTTGAGATTCTCACAGCAGTGCATGTCAAGATTACAGACTCCTCATATATGTGTGTGTGTGTGTGTGTGTGTGTGTGTGTGTGTGTGTGCGTGCGTGCGTGCGTGCATGCGTGTGGGTGAGAGATAGAGAGAGAGAGATAGAGATAGAGAGAGAGAGATATGCCCTGTAATTTGGTGGATA
>JGI20166J26741_11494251_pt1 | contig 12836 bp, 19 predicted proteins | sample TergutCu122P5_FD_26741 | JGI IMG/M metagenome (IMG submission 26741)
ACAAGGCCCGCGCTCTCTTTCTGCACCTGCATCAGCCGCTGCACCTGGGCGATCTGCGCGTCCACGCCGGCGGACTGCGCGGCGAGGACGGCGTCCTCGCGCTGGCGGGTCATGTTGACCTCCAGAGTTTGTAGCTGTTGTAATACAGTTTGCAGGCTTTGTGGGTATTGTGCGTACACTTCTTGTGCCTTGGCCTGCGCGTCTTTTATGATTTGTATTGCCGCGTCGTAGCCCGCCTGCGTGCCGTCGCCGGCGGTCTTGGCGTCGGCCTCCTGCTGCGCCAGCCACTGGTCGGCGAGCTGTTTTTTGAGCGCGTACAGGTTTTTGTCCACGTCCAGCATGACGCCGGCGTTGCCCGCGTATTGCGCCGCGAAGGCCTCGTACTGCGCGATTTGGTCCGCCAGCGACACCTGCGTGAGGTTTTTCAGGTCGTTAAAAAGCTTGACGCGGCGGGCGTACTGATCGGCGTCTAGCTTGTCCGACATGGACTGGACGAACAGGATGTCCTGCTGGAGGCCCTCGATGTTGGCTCGGATGTTGATGATCAGGTCGGCTTCGTTGATGGGGATCACCGCCTACAAATTATATTTTGTATCACGATTACATAAAGTCGTCCGCGTATACATATTGCGTTTCTTCCTCGTCCTCACCCGCCGGGGCCTTGAGCCGCGCGTATTCCTGGAGAATCACGAAGATTTCGTCCAGGTAGTAGTCGCGGAAGAGCTCGCGCTTGCCGATGCCCATGGCGAGGCCGGCGGCGATCAAGCTTTGGAGCCAGCGTTCAGCATGGTCAGAGCCGTTTTTTTTAGCGCCTGGACGTCGCCGAAAACCTGTTCAAGGCGGTTGACCTCGATGACGGCGCTTACAATTTGTATAAGGCCGTCCAGGCCGAGCGCCTCGTCGTTAACAAGGCGCTCTTTGGGGACGCCGGAGAGTTCCGCCACAAGGCCCAGCAGGTATTCCGGGGCCTGGGACAGCGCGCCGGCGCAGACGCGGCGCAGCATGTCCGCGTCGAGGCGCAGCAGCTCCTGGAGCGCGCCGCCGGTGGTAAGCCCAGGAAAGCAAGCGGCGAGAAGGGCCGCGGGCATGTCCTCGATGGCGGCGAGGGCCCGCAGATACGCGCCCAGCGGCATTTTGCGGATTTCGTAGCCGCGAACGGTTATGGATTTACCGAGGGATAGGCGTTCCATGTTATCACCAGATTTGTATCAATTTTATACGGTTTGTATCGTGTCCATCCAGGCCGCGTCAAAGCCGTCCTTCATATCGCTGACAGCTCCGTCGCAGGCGCGCGTCATGAACACGCCGGAAATCTGCATCGGGGCGAAGCTGCCGGTCTGTCCGGCGGATTTGACGGACGCCTCCTTGACCTCGTTGACCACGAAATTATACAATTTGCACATACGATACGTTCCGTCCGCTCGCAACGCACGATATGTAACCGCAAACGCCAGGTTTTTGCCCTGCGGCATGTACTTCAGTTCGCCGGTGGCCTCGTCATACGCGCCGAAGCCCAGCGTTTCAAAGACGGCGAGCGGCAGCTCCGTCAGGCTGATCGTCGATTTGACGCCCTCCCACGCGACGTTGTCCAGGTAAAGCCCGTCGTCCGCGTAAATCTTGGTCTCGCTGCTCTGCGTCTGCCTGGTCATCTCCTGCGCGCCGGGCAGCAGAAAGCCCGGCCCGGCGGCGTAACCGCTGGCGTCGTCCTGGGTTACAGGGAAAAACGTCAGCCGGGAGAAGCCCATCAATGCCTGTTTTGCCATAATTTGCACCTCACATATTGTATTATGTATTATTAGTTATACAATTATTCTGTACCGCATGTTCTTGTGCCTTATGCCGCGCAGCCGCTCGGTCGCGCCGTAGGAATAGCCCTGGGTGAAGCGCGCGTCCGCGCCGTCGAGCCGCTCGAAGCCGGCGGCTAGCAGCGCAGAATCCGCCGCCCGCGCGGTTTCCTCGCATTCCGCGTCCGCCGCCGCCCACGCGTCCACGCTGAACACGTACTCCACGAGGTAAACGCCGTCATCGCTGTAAACATAAGGCTTTTCGCTGATTTCATAGAAGGACGCGCATGGAAGCCTGGCGAAGGTGGGCGGGTAGGTGCGGAAGACGTCCGGGCAGACGTTTTGTATAGCCGCGAACAGCTGTTCTTTTATACGTTCCGTATCAAATTCAGGCATATTTGCCTCCCGCTACATTTTGTATTTCACTCGCCATTTGCTCCACGAAAGCCTGCTTGATCATGTCGATCTGCGCGTCGGAGACGCCGGGGATTCGGCGCGGCGCGGCGTCCGCCGGGGTCATGTCCGGCACGTCGGAGACGTCCGCCGCGTACTCCCGCGCGATACGTTCGACATCCGAAAAAAGCTTGTCCAGACGCTGTTTCAGGGCGGCGGCACCGTCAATAGCGTTGTTATCCGGCGCGCTCATAACGTGGCCTTCGTGACGCTGATTTCCCAGACGCCGCGCCAGCGCGCGATTGTGTTGACGTCGTACAAAACGTCGTTGTGGGAGATTCTGTCACCCTCGGCGAGCTCCGGCACGGGGTTGGCGTAGACCGTGAAGGCCGGCAGCAGCGCGACGCCGAAATCTGTGGAAACGTTGGCCTGGCTGGCGGGCTGGATGTGGCCCCAGAAGGCCCCGGCGGGGGCGAACGCCAGGGATATGTCCCCGCCGGGGGCCTGCGACGGCGTGGGTTTTAAGATTACAAATTGTCTAAGAGTGCTTCTAAGGAGACGCAAGGGTTCACCTCTATTTAATCAACCGGTACCTGTCCAACAGCGCGGTCACGCCGCGCGGGTACTCGCCGCCGCCGGAAAACGCCGTGTTCACGCCGCCTTCGCGCCGGCTGGCCGCGCCCTCCGCGCCGAGGCGGTTGCAGTCTATGACGGCGATGCGCAGCTGCGCGGCGTCGAAATCGGCCAGCCATTGTTCCGGCGCGCGGCCGGTGTACGCGAGAATCCAGGCGCGGGCGTTGCACAGCAGCAAACGATACAAATCGTCATCGTCGGTCGATGTGACGTTTAGTAACAATTTCAGATTGTGCAAATTGTCCATGAAATTATCCCTTCGCGGCCGTCAGGCACACCAGGCATTCGGGCCGCGTGACCTTGCCGCCGTAGACGTGCAGGCCCTTGACCGCGTCGGAGAAGCGTTTTTCCGGCCTGTACGCCTCGACGCTCGTGATTTGCGAGGCGAAACTCCATGCGGCGGCTGTGCCGGCAAGGATTTTGGAGTTTGCGCCGACCAGCGGGACATTGTTGGACTGGAGGATTGTGAAGCCGGCCGCGCGGCCGATGAGGCCGTTGTAGACGGCCGACTGGCCTGGCGCGCCGATGCCGATGAAGCGCTCCTTGTCCTTGAGCAGCAAGGCGTAGGCCCAGGGCGGCAGGATGACCCAGCGGCTGTCGGCCGGCGCGTTGCCGGAGGCCAGGGCGGTGTACATGTCGACGAGCGTGTCATACAAATTGTCCGACGTCAGCTCGATGGGCGCGGAGTCCGTGCCGATGGTCTGGCCGGCCTGCGCGTACATGCCGGCGATGTACTGATCCGCGGAATCCGCCAGCCTGTAGGCCGCGTCGGCCATGGCGTCCGCGAGGATTTTCGGCGTCTGCTGCGCGCGGTCGATGTCGTCGATTTGGAAGTTGAACGCGTCCTGTTGATCGACCGTCAGTGTGACCTCGTTGTCGCTCAAGGTTTCCGGCGGCTGCATGTCCGTGTTTTTGACGTAATCGAACACGGAGATTGGGCCGAACGAGTGGATTTTCACGGTGTCGCCGCATTGCAGAATGTCGCCCTCATAATCGCGGTTGATGACGCCGTCCTGGCCGTAAACCAGGCTTTTCCGGAGCTCCAGCAGCAGCTTCGCGCCCCACATTTCCGGTATAAATCTGTCAATTGCCATAGTATTACCTCCATATTTTGTATTATGATGTGAGATATACTCACATAGTGCGCAATATTACCCACGCCGCGTTATACAATCTGTACGCACAGCCGCGACTCCCACCACCCCAATTATTGCAGTTTGTAGCCAGCAAAGGCTCACGCTGTATTATACATATGTATAACAATCAGTGTCCTCGCCCGCAGCGGTTTTATCTGGCCTCTGGCCTCTGGCTTCTGGCCTCCAGATCGTAGATTTTCCAGTATTCCCGGGCCTCGGCCGCTGTCATGCCGACGGAGGGGGTAATGGCGGCCGGGCGTTCCGCGATTTTCGGCGGCTGCGGGGGCCGCGCGTTCAGCCGGCGGACGATGGCCTCGTCGACGGCCCGCTTGATGGCGCGTTCCAGCGTGTCCACGCTGGCGGCGACGGCGTCCGCGTCGTCTGTCTTTACAAATTGTATAAGGTAGTCGCCCATATCGCGCTTGCGCAGCTCCTCGGCGGCGAGCAGGCGCAGTTCACGCTGTTCTACGTTATGTATGCGTTCTTCCAGGTCGTCGGGCTGCGGACGGATGTCGGCGTCCGGCCCAGCGGGTTCGGCGGGCGGTTCGGTGTTCGTATTTTCGGACATTTTGTAGTGCCTCCTTTATTTTTGTAACGCTTCCCTTTTCATCCGCTCCATCTCCGCCGCGGGGTCGCCGACGAACGGCACCTGCGTCAGCAGCGTTTCCTCGGAGACCGTGCCGCTCTTGGCGTAGGCCGCAATCGTCTGGGCGACTTCCAGTTCGTCCACCGGGAGCGTACGGTTTGTTATGATTTGTATCTTGTTGGGGTCGATGTTCGCGCCCTCGCGCAGATACAAAATGCGTGCCAGCAGCGCGAGCCGGTATTTCAGGCCAGCCGCGAAGAAGCTGTGCTTGACGCGGGCGAGGTTTTCCAGGCTCCAGAGCTTGAATTTCAGGGCGACGCCGCTGGCCTGGCCGGCGAAATGTTCGTCCGAAAAATCGGGCGTTTGCGAGAATTTGTGTATGTCCGAGCTCAGCGCGGCGCGCAGCACCTCGACCTCGTTCTCGTTCAGGTTTTTCGTCAGATATTCGACGCTGGCGTTGTCCTGTGGCAGCGAGAGGACGCCGTTTTTCAACATTTTATCGAAGTTTTCCGCGCCGTCGTCGTCCTCGCCGAAGGTCGCGCCCTTTATCAGCAGCAGCGCCTGCACGAAGCGCTCCTTGTCGTTCAGGCGGTCGGACTGTAACAAATTGTACGCGTTTACGTAACTCATCACATGCTCAAAATCGCCGGAGCCCTCTTCGTTATTGCGGTATTCGATTAGCGGGCAAAGCCCGAAATAGTTGGGTTCGGCGGCTATCAGCGGGCCCAGGTCGAACTGGGATTCGGCCGCGTATTCCAGCACCTCAGAATTTGTATAGACATAAATTGTATAGCTTGTCCGCGTACCGTCGACAGCGTATTGCGGAATGTAGTACACGCCGAACAGCGGCTCCCGCGCGGCGGTGCTGTCATAGACGACGAACGCCTCCGTCGGGTCGATGGCGGCGACGCCCAGGCCGAAATCCCCGGGGGCCTTGTCCGCGTTGACATACAACAATTCGTACGCCTCGCCGTAGATCGAGATTTTTTTGCCCAGCCGCGCGTCGTGGGTATCGGCGCGGATGGAGCGCAGGGCGGCCTGAAAACCGCGCAAATCCTGGCTTTCCGACTGGTAGACGATGGGCTGGCCGAAGCAGTAGCCCGTCGCGACGTCGCTGATGTACTTCGGGAAGCCCGCGACGAGGCGGTTATTGGGCGCGAGGGCGTGTTCCGCGCGGCGCGCGAGGATTTCGTGCCGCCCGCCGTAATACGCGCGCAGGGCCTCGAACCGGGCGCGTGACCGCGCGTGCTGGGCCATGCAGCCTTCGAGCAGGGCCTTCCCGGGCCTGCCGTCCGGGGATAGGGCGGATTTGGAGCGTAGGATCATGGGATCACCTCAGATTAGATAGAGGCCGGAGGCCGGAGGCCAGAGGCCGGATAAAATCCTGTGTGTGACATGGCACGGTTGAGGATTTGTATAATATAATACGATTTGTGTTTGTACGGATTATATTTGGGATGTGGTGCCGTGCGTTTATACGATATGTATCGTGAACGCGGCGCGATGTGGGCATCGCGCCCTACGGCCGGGGTGATTTTATACGGCGGCGTGTGGTGTTGAGCGATGTGTTATACGATTTGTAATAGACGGCCGTTTAAAGTCTCCCTTTGAAAATCGCGCGGTCGAGGATTTCGGCGCGCGCGCCCAGGATTTCGGCCTCCAGGGCGTAGCGGGCGGCGTCGATGGCGTGGTTGTCGCGGTCTGGGAGGGCGCTGGTGACGTTGCCGTCGGCGTCGCGTTCGTATTCGTAGCGGAGAAATTCGTCCGCCGTGCGCGGACAGCGCGCCGGGTCGATGACAATTTTATCCAGGCTGGCCAGCCATTTGACGCCCCATTCCACGCTGCCGCGCCCCTTGCGGGCGGCGCGCATCTTGAAGCCCTTCAGGCGCATGGCCTCTATGCTCTTGCGGTCGGAACTGTCGGCTATGATTGTATACGTTTTGTATCTATCCAGCAGCGCGGCCAGCGCGTCGTTGCCCGTCTTATTGCAAAATATCTCGTCAAATATATAAACAGTCTTATTTGGTTTATCATAATGCAACATTACCATGGCGGTTGGGTCCGGGAACCAGCCCCAGTCCAGCCCGCAGCGGCGGCGGTCGAAGGCGGCCAGCTCCGCGTCGGGAATCGGGCGGGCGGCGACGTTTTCGAAGACCGTGCCGTCCAGGCCGACGGCCTCGCCGAGGTATTCGTGGCGGAAGGCGCGCTCGTTGGTGCGGCGCAGGTGCTCCGCCTCGTCCAGGAAGGCCTGGCCGAGCCATTCGCGCGGCGCGTTGTAGTAGTAGCTGTGGTGTAGGGCGCGGGCTGGGCGGGCTTCTCGCGCCTCGATGTTGATGAAGTGGCGCTCGCTGCGGGGCGTGTTGTATGAGCGCATGACGATGATGTCGTCCGCGCCGCGCATTACAGATTGTACGATTGAGCGGAAGGCCTCCGCCCCGGCGAGCTGGTCCGCCTCCTCCACCCAGAGCGCGCCGAAGTGCTTTCCGGCGGGCGGGGTAAGGGATTTGAGCTTCCCGGCGTCGTCCGCGCCGCGGAAGTATATGACCTGGCCGGTATCCGGCCGGGTTATCTCCAGCGGCGACATTTTGTATTCGAAGCGGCCCTCCAGGCCAAGCTGGGCAATCGCCCGGCAAACCTGCGCAAACACGCTGTCCTTAAGGGTTTCGCGCACCTGGCGCACGCAGAGGGCGCAGGCCGTCGCGTCGGACATGAGCGCGTCCACCAGGGCCAGCGCGCAGAAGCTGCTTTTCAGGCTGCCGCGCCCGCCGCGAAAATCGTAGTAGCGGTGCCGCCGAGCCTTGATATCCCTGTAAATATCGGCATAATCCGAGCCGATGAGCCGTGCGGGCAGGCCGGGCCAGGCGGCGGGCGGCGGGGCCTGCGCGTCCTGCATGGATTTGAGCAGGAACTCCGCGCCGCGCGCGCCGTCCTTCTCGTAGACCATTTCCTCGGCATATGCCCGCACGCGCAACCGCGCCATGCGAAGCTCCGCCGCGAGGCCCGGGTCCTTCTCCCACAAGGCGGCCAGGACTTCATCCGCGCCGGCGGCCAGGTACAGGCCGGAGAGCGTGGGGTGGCGGCGCGGGCTGGATTCGGCGATTTCGGTGAAATACGTATCTATACGCCGCGCAAGCTCTTCGCGGGTGATGTTTGCGGTGTCTGTCACGGGTTGCCTCCCGGATATTTGATATTCTTATTATAGCACATTGCAAAGTGTCTTTTAGTGTCTATTTTTTATCACAAATTCATCTGACAAAAATTCGATAGCTGCGTTGTGCAGTTTGTACAGATAACGCTTGTCGTAGCCCATTTCCCGGGCGATGTCGTCCCAGGGCATGAAATCTATGTAGCGCAGCTCCAGCAGGACGCGGTGGCGCGGGTCGCGGAGGGAATCTATGAGGGACTTGACTTCCGTGGCAGCGCGGGCGAGGCGGGAGATGTCCGCGATGTAGGACCCGGCGAGCTCGTCGATTGCGGCGGAGGCGGCGCGCAGCTCGGCGAGGCGGCGCTGCTTGACGCGGGCCTCGGCGGCGGAGAAATAGCAGGATTCAAGCGCCGCGCGGATTTCGGGTGCGGCCGGCATGGTTATCAACCCCTATGGTTACAATTTGTACATTATCGGCGGCAAATGAGGCCCGGCATGGTTAGAACCGCCTTTTGGGCCGGAAATAGGCGCGGGGGGCCTTTGGCGCGCGGGCCGCGGCGGCGACGGCCGCCGCCTCCGCCTCTTCGTAGGCGGAAACCCATTCGCCGTGCCCGTTCACGCACGAAAAGTAGCGGCGGCGGCCGGCCGCGACCTCGTACAGGGCGTAGGACCCGTAATCCTTGATTTTACGGCCGAAACGGCGCACGTACAGCTCCTCGTCGAAGCCGCGCGCGACGGGGTCGCAGCGGGTGCAAAGCTCCGCGCCGCGGTGGGGGCAGAGCGGCATACAATTTGTCATATGTAACCTCCTGGAGGCGAGATGAAAGAAGAGGCCAGAGGCCGGATAGTTACTTGTGGAAAAGCGTGGGGCGGGCGGCGTCAGCGCAGGCCTGAGCCGCAATCGCCCATGCAGGTGTGTCGCGGCGCTTCGCGCCGCGGGGAGGGGCGCGGCTCCTTGTTTTGGGAGGGACTGCGGAGCCGCGCCCCTCCCATGCACGAAACGGAGTGGTGACTGGAGGCCGGATAGAGATTGCGGGTCAAGCCCGCAATGACGGCGGGGAAAGTGCGTGGTTACATGCAGCGCTGTCGCGTGGCAGGGGCGGGCGGACGATGTTCGCCCTTACGGGTAAGGGCCTGGCATGGCAGGCGCGGCTGGGGTGGTTCGCGCCGGTGGCGGGCGGCCACCATGCCACGCAGGGCGCGAGATTGCGGGATTTCCTTGATTCCGGGTTTTTGAAAGGCCGGGGCCGTCTGTGAAGCGGCGCGCGCGGCGCGGGCCGGAGGCCCGCCGCTCTCTCTTTTTACGTTTATGTTTATGTTTTCTTTTTCTTTAATACGTTTTATATATATGTGGTCGGTTTTGTGGACATTTTGAAGGTCGTTATGTAGGTCGTTTAGATGGTCGTTATGTAGGTCGTTTTGAAGGTCATTTTGATTTTGATGGTCGTTTTGATGGTCGTTTTGATGGTCGTTTTGATGGTCGGTTATTTGGATGTTATTGTGGACGTTTTTGATATCTGTTTTATGGTCTGTTTTATGGCCGGTTATTTGGTCTGTTTTATGGTCGGTTTTGTCACATTACATATTATCATTGCTATCACCGCCATAATGTTCATATTGCTCACATTTATACAGCACGGGCATCGAATATTTTGGGGGCGCTATCCGGCGGTAGCCTTTCTTGTATATGATATACCCGCCCCTGGCCAATTCCGCCCGCGCCCGCTGCAAAGGCTTAATCGCAAGCCCGCTGCGCATGGAAAGCGTCGCGTTGTCCACCGGAAACTCCCGCGGCCAGCGTTTGCGGTTGGCTATGTAAAACAGCGTGCACCACAGCAACACGGCGTTGCCCGAAATGGGCGCGAACTCCGTCCGCTCGAAAAAGGCGTTAAACTGCTTGATAAAGTTCATATCACATACCTCCTTCATAATGTGAGAAATGCTCACATCTTTATTATACAGATTATTTCAGATTTGTCAAGCATTATTATTGCAATTTGTTAAAAATCGTGATAATTCCTCACATCATTGTATATTATAGGCATATGTACTACAATATTATAATAAGGGGTTGTTTTTATGAAACGCATACGCGAACTGCGCGAAGCCCGCTCCCTCACGCAGGAGGCCCTCGCCGAATTCCTCTCCGTCAGCCGCTCCACACTGGCCAAATGGGAGGCCGGCCGGCACTCCCCGCCCGCCGAAACCCTGGCGCGCCTGGCCGTCATCCTCTGCGTCAGCACGGATTACCTGCTCGGCATCACCGACGACCCCGCCCCCGCCCGCCCCGGCCCGCGCGCCCTGGTCACCCGCGCGCGCCGCCGCGCACCCGAGGCCCCCGCCGCCACGGACGACGCCATCGAAGAGGCCGTGCGCAAGCGCATCAGCGAGATGCCGATCGAGGAATTCCTTCGCCTGCAAGGCGCGGGCGACGCCGTCCTCGAACACGTCACCATGACCCACAAAGCGGCGGAAATGGTCGACAAAATGCGCCGGGCGGAGGACGCGGACGAACTCGCGCGAAAAGGCTAGAGCGCGACATCCGCACGCGCAAACAATACCTCGTCAATATAATAACCGGGCGCGGTTGTCGGAATGAATGATAGGTGCAGTGTGTTGACAATGCACCTATTTTGAGTTAAAATAATAGCATAAAGAGGGGTGATTGCGTGAGTACCGAAACCGTAAATTTAAGCATACGCCTGGAGCGCGATTTGAAAGAACAGGCCGAAAACCTGTTTTCCGAGCTTGGCATGAACATGACGACCGCCCTGAATATCTTCATCCGCCAGTCCGTCCGCCAGGGGAAAATCCCGTTCGAAATCTCTTTGAACCGCCCGAATGCCGAGACGGCGGAGGCTTTGCGGGAAATCGCGGATATGCGGAGCGGCAAAATCCCGAAGCAGACGGCTTCCGTGGCCGATTTCGTGCGGGATATGGGGGATTAGATGAGAGCGCCCGTCTACGCGACACAGTTCAAAAAAGACTATAAACGCTGCCAAAAACGCGGGTATACCATGCAAAAATTGATTGACGCGATGACCGACCTTGAAAATGAGGTTCCTCCGGCGCGGCGGCTGCAAGAGCACCCGCTGCAAGGCGAGTACGCCGGCAGCCTGGAGTGCCATCTTGAGCCCGACTGGCTGCTGATTTATGAAATAGACGACGAGGCCAAGGAAGTGTACTTCGCAAGAACCGGCACGCACAGCGATTTGTACTAGTTAATAAAAGAATGGGCCAAATGTGTCATGAATAAAAGCGAAGCCAGAGAAATAGCCGTAAAATACGCAGACCGCCTGCGCCAGGTCTATAACCCAAAGCAGGTAATCATCTTCGGCTCTTTTGTCAACGGAACCCCCCACGCCGACAGCGACATCGACGTCGCCGTCGTGTTCGATAAAGTCGAAGGCGACTGGCTGGAAACCTGGGGCAATTTAATCGGACTGCGCGAAGGCATCAGCTATGACATAGAGGCGCATATGCTCGATGAAACGTGCAGCCGCGGCGGTTTCTTGGAACATATAAGAAAAACCGGGGAAATTATTTATGAAGGCCATGCTTAACCTCTTCCTCTCCTACAGCCACCTCGACCGCCCCAGCGCGGCGCGGCTGCACGGCTGGCTTGAGGCCGACGGCGCCGAGTGCTGGTTTGACACTGACAACCTGCGCGCGGGGCAGGATTTTCCCCGCGAAATCGCGCAGGCCATCCGCGCCGCCGACGGGCTGGTCCTCCTGCTTTCGAAGGAGAGCAACGCCTCGGACTTCGTCTGGCGCGAGGTGGCGCTGGCGCATTACCTCGGGAAGCCCATCTTTCCGGTCCGCCTCGACCAGACGGAGATTTCGGACGGGCTGCTCCTTTATTTGATTCGTTCGCAATACGTGCAGTTTGACCGCATGAGCGTCAAGGGGCTGGGGGATTGGCTGCCGAAAGGCCGGGCCCCGGAGCGCCCGGCGGCAGCCGAACCGGACGGCGCGGCCCGCTGGGTTACATGGGCGGAGTTTGAGCCGTTTATGCGCGCCGCCTCACTCCCCGGGCTGGCCCCCGGTAAATCATATGAAAGGGTTACGGGCGTTTCTTGGGATGAAGCCGCGGCGTTCTGCGACTGGGCCGGGGGGCAGCTGCCCGCCTCCCCGGGCGGCGATTCGGCCGACGATTCAGGCGCGTCCTTGGAGTGGCGCGACGGCGGGACCGAGCTGTACAAGCATGTCGTCGATTCGGCCACTCTCAACGTGGTTGGAATAAACAGGAAGGACGTCCGGGCGGCCGGGGTCGGCTTCCGCCGCGCGGATATCGGCCCCGCGCCCGGGCTCGTCTGGGTTCGGGCCGGCGGGGGCGATTATCAGCTGGGCACCGACGCCCCGGAATTCAGCCGGCTGGCCGACGCGTTCAGGCTCCCCGGCCACCTCTCGGCCCCGGTGCTGCGCCGGGCGAAGCAGCCGCAGCACGTGCCGGGCTTCGAGATAGCAAGCAGATGCGTGACCAACGAGGAGTACTTCGCCTTTACGCAGAGCGGCCAGCCATTTCCGAAACACTGGGACGCCAAGTGGCGGAAATACGGCGGCGCGCCGTTTCCGGCCAGCCTCCGCCACAAGCCCGTGACAAACGTGACGCTGGCGCAGGCGCAGGCCTACTGCCGGTGGGCGGGCGTCCGCCTGCCGACATGGAAGGAATGGCAATGCGCGGCGGCCGGCGGCGCGCGCCGCTACCCCTGGGGCGACGACTACGACCAGCGCCGCTGCAACAGCCAGGAGAGCGGCCGCGGCTCCCTGGCGCGCGCCGACGACTTCGCCGCGGGCGACACCCCCGGCGGCCTGCGCCAGTTGTGCGGCAACGTGTTCGAATGGACCATCGGCCCCGGCGGCGCGGGCGAGCTCGCCGGCGGCAGCTACCGCGTCCCCTGCCAGCTGTGGGGCCTCGCCTGCGCCTTCCGCCGGCCGGAGCCGGACTATTCCGCGCCGGACGCCGGGTTCCGCGCGGCTAGAGGCTAGAGAAAAAAGAGGCTGGAGGATGGATAAAACCGGCACCGTAGGGCGGTGGCAAGGATGCCGCCCCTACGGTACTGTAGGGAACGGTCTTGACCGTTCCGCCTTCGTAACGCGGCGCGATGTCTTGCACTTCGCTTCGCGAAGCGGCCCGAAGGGCCGGTTTTGCCGGAGGC
>JGI20166J26741_11494362_pt1 | contig 12835 bp, 8 predicted proteins | sample TergutCu122P5_FD_26741 | JGI IMG/M metagenome (IMG submission 26741)
TAAACTTAAGAGAGTAAAAATAATATCTGCCATGAAACACCAACACGGTCAAATAACAATCTCCTTTTCATGCGTGTCGCATCCTCGCAAGCCGGAACAACAGATCCACAGCCACAAATTCAATATATAAAATAAAATATTTGTTATTTCTGTCTTGGGACTGGGAGGCGTGGTGTTTAACTCAGTCTGGGGGTAATAACCACACCCCGAAAGAAACACTGCTTGAAATAAGGGGCGGAAACTTTTTCACTGCCTAGGGGCGCCAAATAACTTAATTCGCCCCTGTTATTACCTCATACCAGCCTCCCAGATCTCAAACTACATGACATAAATCACAGATGACAGCAATCTTTATTACTTTCTTATTTCGTATTTTGATCTCTTAACATCACAGGAATGTAAAGCTGTCCCTGTGCCAGCAATGAAGGTATACTGGTGGGAACAGAGGTACAGGTAGACTCATTCTTAACCTCAGCATTAGAAGGAAGTTAGTAGCCAGCTTCATGATCTAACTGCTTTACCCCCTGGGAATAGAGCCCCCAATGCCCATAGAACAGGAGGCTATGTGGATCCCAAAGCTGGTGTGGATGCTTTGGAGAAGAGAAAGAAAAAAAGTATCTTGCTCTTGTTGAGAAATGAACTATGATTCCTTGATTATCCATTCTGTGGTGCAGTCTCCTCACAGGCTACGCTATCCCAGTTCAGACACGACAGTGGGAATGTTTAATTTCACATGGAATTTCAGATTTAAAAACACTTTTGTATTGTTTTTGTTGATACTTATACTTCCTCCCAATTAATTTGTCGCTGCTTATGACGTTCAAGTTGATCCTCATTTGATTATACAGAATTTCCTCTTGTTGCCATATACACTTATGTAACATTTATTGTTATTTATCATTCAGTATTGAATATAATCCTTAGACATGCATTTATTATAAACTTATGTAACATCTACAGTTAATGAGAATTCGTTCTTGAATATAATCCATACATATACATATTGTTGTTCGACATAAGCAGTATGATTTTTAATCAAATATTGAAATTACCTGCTGCTTATGCAGTACAACATTTATCTAAACATGAATATTTTATTTTAATATTTTCTTCCATGGAGTATCATGTTCAAAAACATGAGGGAAACAAACCTGCATTTCAGAAACATACAACTGGAAGTGATGTCTTGGTTATATGGACACCAGCCCTTATGCTTCTGATTTAGGCAATAACAACACTAAACTAAAAGCATGATACTGAGAGAGTGAATGACATGGAAAGGTACTACACAGTAATCACAGCAGTGACATCTGTGATCCAAATACCAAGAAGGACACAGACACACAGCATATCTTGTAATAAAATTTAGAACTTCTCACCTGTAGATCGGATGATGGCAACAGGACGAGCCATTGGTGGTGGAGGTGGTGGAGGCAGCATTGTGCTAGGATAGTACTGAGATAACTTTGAAGGACTCCGAGAAGGTCCTGGCTGAGACTGAAAATAACATATGTGTTCTTAATATTCACTCCTGTGAAGCCAGTATGATTTTTCTTGACATGAAGTCACTGTACGCCTACATTTAATATGGTTCTGTATACAGTGTGAAAAGTGAAGATGGTGTGTGGTGAAACTGTCCATATCACTGTGCACATGCTGTGACCAGCAGTACACTGTAAATGGTACCAGGCACACACATACCGATCTGCAGGGTAAGTTAGACAGCAGTATGGTGATCTATTGGCAATCATATACAATGGTGCGATCAGGAATTTTTTCTGCTTGGGGGGAGGGGCAGAGCAGAACAATTTGCTTAGAAACTTGTATCTTTAAGGCACAAGCATAAATTCATATGCAAGTTTATGGATGCTACTGTATTTAGGACAGAAACACAAATGTGTTAAAATAATTCCAATTTTTGATTTCAATATTTTGTGTATTAGGGAAAGGTCCAGCACAGTCAGTATAGTGACTAGGCTTCAGACTAGATGATCTGGAGTTCAATTTGTAGCTGGGTTAGGAGATGTTTCTATTCACCAGAATGTCCACACCAACTCTGGAGCCACTTGGCCCCCTATTTAATGCATAGAAAGGTTCCTTCTCCAGATGGAAGTAGCCAAGGTGTGAAGGTGGCCACTCACCTCCACCTAATGTCAAAGTTAAGAATGGGTGGAGCTATACCTCTACTCCCTTCTATGCCTTTATTTATTTGTTTATTTATTTAGCTATCATACATTATACACATTCTTGAAAGGTTAAAAAATCTACTGGATACAGAATAAGTCAATACAATCAATCAAAAATACATATAGTAATAACAAATAGATAAAAAGAGATTTTGACCGACATTGTTGTAAGTTGGACTGTGATTACATTGACTTTAAATTTTATTGTATACACATCAATGCAAACAAATATAAATAATACTATATAATAGAAACATTTAAAACTGAGAAAGCACATAATGAAGTTTGTGTATCACTTCATTAAAACCCTTCAGTGCAAAAATTAATAATAATAATAATAATAATAATAATAATAATAATAATAATAATAATAATAAATTAGTTCGTGGTGTGGACCAGGGAACTTTATATTTTTGCTTGGTGTATTTGATATCTCTCTCTCTCTCTCTCTCTCTCTCTCTCAATTTTTAAATTTGATACTTATGAATCATTCAGGTATGATGACACTCCATTAGGAAGTACCATTCAAAATACATGTCACTTGATTGCAGCACTCTTCAAGAGATGGAGGTACTTTAAAAGACAATCACAATTTAGTGGTAGCCCACAGAGATATCAAGAAGTGTGTTACATATGTATGTGATTTTAATCTCCTCTGTGGCAAGCTAGCATTCATCATGCCAGTATTATCATATTCAGCAAATGGTTAAATGAGGGACAACCTCAAATCAAGAACATTAACTGTTGCAGCATTAGTCCATTATTTCTTAACATCTATTATGCAGCCAGCAACCTTGGTACTGGAATTGTATCACATACCTGCGTCTCCTGTGTTTCAGCTTCCTGGCAGACAAAATGGACAAAGTCAGACAGGGTATCATGACCATTCTCTGGGTACTTTGTTGGGCTGTGTTGGGGATGAGATTGCTGATCCCCATGCTGGGATGGTGTTGGTGCCTGCTGGTAGTAGCTGGCAGCAGCACCTGTTCCCCCTCCTCCACTGGACATGGAAGCCACAGAGCTATGCTGAGATGCCAGGCCTGTTGAACACACAGAACAGGCCATCAGAAAGAGCGTTTCACATGTCCAATGAAAGAAATTCCCAGACACACAGATTACGTCTATCTACTAATACACTTAATTCTGACACCAGAAGACAAACAAATCAACCATTTCCCAGGCAGCACATGGAAGTATTAATAAAACTTATCACATAAGCATTTACACATATGCAATACAGCAAGGCCAATCTACATGAAGTTAATGCTAAGGGATGAGATGTGGCTTCAGTAAAGGAGTAACAGAGTGGGAGTGAGTAGATGGATGGGTAAGTGAGGAAATGTGCAACCACCACCCTATGTCACACAACAACATAATATGGAGAATTACAGTCATCACTTTCCTAGTAGAAGGAATGCACTAAAATGTAAAATACATTTTGATGTTAAAAATTTTACAGATCTTCATTTTTGTTGAAAAATAAAAATAATGATTCTAATTTACTTTTTATTCTTTTTTTCCTTATGATCATCATAATTATGGATCACCACCACCATTATCATTATCATTATAACCATCACTTGTTTTTGTCATCTTCATCTTCACCATCACTGCTGCCACCACCACTGGCATCACTGCTGTCATCATCATAATCATAAGCATTATCATCACCACCAACACCATCATTTATCACTGATTTTGCAATATATACTTCCAGCTCAAAAAATGTGTATCAAAGACCCAGGCATGTATATGACCTGTAAACTTTATTTTCATCATCACATTGGATTTGTTGTTAGCAGACCAAGGAATTGCAGGTGTTAGTTCAAATTATCACCTTTTCATTCCCCACAGTGAACAGTTAACTGCTGCTGTGCATTCTTCAGCTAGATCTAATCCTGTCCACACTGCCACTGCTTATAACTGTGAATGCTACTGACTCTAATAAAATGGAATTCATTTTCAGAAAGAAGAAAACCCCTTTCTGTAAGACTAGCTTCTTTATTCATTATGGTTACATTAATGCATTAGAAGTATCTTCACACATTATATACTAGGCAGTGCCTTTTTTATGCCTTTCTTCATATTCATATTTATAACAGCTGCAGACTTTTCACCCATCCCAACTTTAAATTTGCAGTTTCTATGTTCAGTGTCTCTTATTATTCTTATAGTTGTTTTTTGCTCTGGTGTTGTTCCATCATCATCATCGCTGCTGCCGCCGCCACCACCACCATCATAATCATCATCATCAACATTATTGCAGTAGTAGTACAGTTCTCTGACCGTGTGTCTGTGAACTTTTGTCTTGTGGATTTGGTGGGAAGAATGGTCAACTATTCTGCTGACATGCACATTCACAAACAATTGCAATGTACACGTAGTGGTAGAATATATAGTATTTAAAAGGCTAGCATAACCACCATAAGAAACACACAAATGATTGGAAACTGGATGTCATGATTGTCACACAATTGTTATTATCCCACAATCTGGATCAAATAGATGATAAAGTGGCTGTATATTACAGTGCTGTATACTTGTGGATTACTGTATCATGGACAATTTCAGAGTTTGTAGGATATTCCCACAACTTCCATGTAATGTAAATTAAGAAGCTGCACTGGACATAACTGGCTACTGCACCTTCCTGTACCACTACAAAACTCTTCTATTTTCATAAATGAAGCAAAGAACAGTTGCTGGGAATGTTAAAATAACCCAACACAGCATTAAGTCACAAACAATAGATAAAAAATGATACAAAAATTATTTGTTTCACTTTATTCTAGATATAAAGTGATACAAACAACATGTGTGTCACTTCATGTGAGAGATGAAGAAAGAAAAATGGAGTACGATTAATGTGAATTTAAACACAACTACACAGAAAATAGGAATGTGTCTAACCATACAATTGTGAGTTCCTATCTTGGAATGTACTTTGCAACCTCTCTGACAGTGATCAAAACATTTCTAATTTTGTACAATGACAAAATTGCTTCAGAATATGTGGGTGACTGTTAGTTTTAAAAATGGAGCATAGAGTCCATTGACATGTGAAATTCAAGGGTGCAAGTGTGGAAAGTTGCAAGTGTATTATTTCTGTGTGACAAAGCAAGTGAGTATGCTGTTTATCTCCCACTACAGCTTCAAAATAACAGGAAGGTTTAAATGGAACGACAAGCCTACATTCATTTGCATATGTTATAATTCTCCATTTCTAAAAGATGTTTCAAAAAATTAGGTAACAAACACTCTGATGCTGAGAACTTTGTTCTAATTTTAATGTATACATGGCACATGGGGAAGAGACGGTACACATCAGACCTCCAATTGGTCACCATAGAAATCTAAGCATTTGTCCCACTTTGGCATCAGCGCTTGTATATTGGTGTAGTAGAAATTTGTGTCCAGTGTCTGTAGCCAGGAGGTATCAGTGTGATTTACATGGGCATCTTCAGCAAATTGCTTGCCAGTCTTGTGCACCTTATGGGGTCCAAAGAAATGGAAACCACTGTGCCAAATACTGCCAACCAGCTGCATAATTGGTTGTGGTGCTAAGGTTGGGATGATATGGACCACTGTCCTCACAATCCATATTTCACATCCAGTGATTCCAATCTCTTTGGATTACTTAAAAAGCACCAGGCTGGCAAGAACTTTGCAGCAGATGCCAACATAAAGCAAGCTGTCACCTCCTGGCTACAGACACTTAACTCCAATTTCTTCTATGCGGGGATATAAGCCATAGAGCCATGATGGGACACATGCTTAAACGTCAAAAATAAGGCTAAGCTATACCATCTGATGCCTATGTGCCATGTTTACATTGAAGTCAGAATAAAGTTCTTGGCGACAGGATATTTCTTACCTTATTATTTGAATCTCTACTGCACATATCTAGTTCTAGCATTAACACTGTTTATTCTATTCTTGCATAGAAGTTACTGGTTACATACAGATTCTTTCTATCTTAAATCTGGCTGGAACTTGTCAAAATTCCATACTCTCAATAACATTTACAAATGCTGATTTACAAACAATATTTCAGACATAATGTGTAGGCATGTTACAATCTATCATCATACCACATACGTCATGTTGAGTGCCAGTTGTTCATTAGCTACCGCCATTCAAAACTATTCAAAAGAAAAGTTATACATGGTTGCCAACTTATTTTATATCCTACAAAAATTTTACCCAAACAAAAGATGCATATTTTATCAAGATAGATCCATATTATGATACATCATTTCTGGGCCTAAATGCATGTGGTTTCTGTATCCCTTCCACCTGACAAGTTTGTAGGTCCCCCATTGTGTTTTCAGTGATTACAGAAAATTAAGGGTAAAGCATGAGGGTGTCATCCAATGGAAAAATATTTATATAAAGTTCCGTGAAAATTGGTCAACTGGTTCAAGAGCTTAATTGGTACACTTGCACCAACACACACATACACATAGGAAGGGAAGTCCTCAGGAACAACCGTATGAAAATGGTGCATAAATGAGAGACAAGACTGCAAATGGTGTACTCTGTGATGTAGTACACAGACTTCAGCAAGGTGTTCTGTACTTTCAAAATTTTATACACTTTCTTGGCACACATGTAACAGTAATGTAATTTAATTTATGCCCATAAGAAAAGTACAGTCTTCCCTGCACCCAGTTACAATAACCCCATAAATGCCCAGTAACATTACTTGTAGATCTCTTGCATTTAATTTCACCCCAAACTGGACAATAAAGTGGAACATATGGAAAGAAATTCATTTATGCCCTTAAGTAAGGTATGGGTTCCAATGCACCTAGTTTCACAAAACTCACAACAACTCTATAGGATGTTGTGGGCATTTCCTGCACCGAATTTTATCCAACACAAATGAAGAAGGTGGCAAAATATGGACAAGAGTCACAAGAGTGAGGCGAAACAGAACACACAAACTCCCCCTCCTCACAATTTCCTGTATAATCATTTTAAGCAAACTGGTGTCAGGAAGCAGCTGTGAACATTAAATACAAGATAGTAGTTGTATTTTTACGCAAAATCATACTAATTTTAATGGATGATCTATTGAATTACACCATTCTTTAGCTTTGACATCGTTTTCATAAACATTTCTAATTCTATTATAAAATTTATTTCATTAATTTCTGAAAAATTTTCCATAAAAGACTGCACGATAAGTCACTCATACGTACATCTGATGTAGGTTCTGAGCCAAGCACTCTTTATGTAGTTACTGATGTAACCATTTCTGAACAATATTATACAAAATCACAATTAAATTTTAATTAAACCCTCCAATGGATGACATCTATTGAAATAATATGTAAAGTGCCTCACACAGATAACTGAAATACAAGTAAATTTTATATCATCAGAGTATGTTTAACATTAACATGCCACTTTTATTTAAAGTTATTGTTTCCTCCTACATGTTTCAATCTTTAAGAATGGCATGGAGGAGACATTAAATAATATAAACAGGAGTTGAACCATTCAAAAATTGTTAAACATTAACATACGATTATCTAGATTTTATCAAGTATAAAAGTAGTATTTCTGTAACAATAACTGCAAAACTTTCAGCTGGCTCCACTCATATTGACAGTACTTATTGCAGTTGTAACTGACGCAAGCCTAAAAATGAAGTACTTCAAAACAACATACATCTACCGTGAAGTTAATTAGCTGATGTTCAGATAATTACCACTGTTTATTATATGAAACTAACAAATACTACTTTTCAGTGTAATGTTCAGTTCTAGTAAACCACGTATAATATGTGAGTACCACTGGTCACAAAAGGGTTAGTAAGATTTCCGCCCTGTAGTCAGTCCAACAAATAGGTTATGTGCTGAAGAATCTTGCTTCAATTCTTGGCAAACAGAAGAGATTTTTAATTTCTCTCAACTGTCCACATTGGCTCTGTGGCCCACCAAGCCTCCTATTTAATGGGTACTAGATGCTCTTTCCCCGAGGCCAGGTGACTGAGGCATGAATCTAACTAACTATTCACTTTGTGTGTGTTGTCAACAATATTGAGAATTTTCAAACTAATTCATCATTGTATTGTTTAAATAAAAGGCACAAAAAATCAATTACATTGGCCTACAGCAAGTCTTTCATGTATTCCGAAGGGGATCACTTGCTCTGTTAGAAAGTCTACCTTCTAATATACTAATATACTGAAACTACAAAATGATAAAACAAATTTTAAGATTGCATTATGAAGGTATCTTATTATTCATACTTTTTATGCTCTTGAAGATTTTTCCTCTCACACCCAAGATGTCTTCCATAAATCCTAATATTTCAATGTATGACACAGAGTCATTATTAATATGGCTCTTGAATATATTATAATTCTGAATGTATATTAATGTACTGTATTGTATTTTTGTGTGTAATGTGTTTCTGATGTGTATGTTGCCTATTGCATGTGTGTGTGTTTATGTTGTGCTATTGATATTTTGTTTCACATTCAGATGTCTAATTGACAGATAATGGATCTGTGAACTGTGTGTGTGTGTGTGTGTGTGTGTGTATGTGTGTGTGCATGTTTCTGTGTGTGTGTGTGTGTGTGTGTGTGTGTGTGTACATACTCACTCCTCTATTGTGCTCAGAATATGAATGGGTGAAACTATATCTCCTCCCTCTATATGTTTCATGATGTGCACAGAGACAACTTTATTTTGCCAAACTACATTACCCTAAAATCCATTAAAGATGCAGCAGCATTTGAATCATTCCACAGACAAATACATATCAAGAATGTCTATAAATAAAATTCAGAATCTACAATTATTAATGCACATAAATATAAATATAGAAAATTACAACTTCATAGTCTTATTTTATTCTAAGTGGGTAAGCAATGGCATACAAACAAACTTTGTTTTTTGTGTCTGCTAACAAAACAGTAATAGAACAAGATTTACATGGAATACAAGTGTATTAGGCTGTGAAGCTTGTACACGTACTATTCTGTACGAAATTTCTTGTACCTGTAACACTTTAAGTTTTGTAGGCTTGTCATTTCCTCTGATGATTTAGAAATGACTGATTCTAGTCATGACAATATTCCATATAATCTAAAGCTTTCATGGTAACTGAGTTCAATATTCTCAGGCTAGCAGCCATGCCAGTTGGTGGAATGGTGAGTAAACCAAAGTTTCAAGAAGCAGTTCTGTTTTCATGAACAGGAAACTGAATAGTTGGGTTACTTGCCACTAACCCATGTGATGCAGCTACTAGCCCAGAAACATTTATTGAATGGCAAAATTTACTTTCTCTAAATACAATCTACAACCTCTTGGAGGCTAAATCCATACCAGTCTTGGGGGGGGGGCGGCTGCTGCCTATGCTGGTGTCACAGCAAAATATTTCCATGGAAAGTGGTATAATTATCTTACAAATATAAGCAAAAAGTGTTGCTGATATTATAATTGTGAACAATTTTTTTGCATGATACATATAATGACTAGGCTACAGACTCTATAACCTGGAGTTTGAACTCTGGCATGAGCAACACATTTTTCTTTTCTCTGAAGCATCCAGACGGGTTCTGGGGCTGCCAATCGAGACCCCTTTTCTTTTTTGTAGATTTAAAGTGGTGGGGTGAAGGGGGAAGGGGTGGCGGCATTCAGCCGACCACTCACTTCCATTTAGTGGCTAGGTTAAAAATAAGATGGAGGTACACCTCCATGCTCCTTGTATGTCTTCACAGTGTGTACAGGTACACGTTTATCCTTTTTACTTTGCCCAAGTGATACAGACCTATTTAACTGTCAAATGATAGTCTTCTGAGTAGAGGGGAATAGATCTCATACCAAGTACATAAGACCCCTCTGTTCCCTTTCCACAGCTCTAATTGGGCACAATATGCAGCCTTCCTATATAATTTAGACACATTCCCTTCTCCTTCAAACTTCAGCATCCAGCTGAACCTAACTCAGCCACTGTGACGTTTGAAGCAGTATGTTCCTCCAAAATGTCGGAACAAACTTATTACTTTATACAGTGTAAGAAACCAGAAGATAGTCATTTGAGCAATACCTGTTGTGAATGTTTTAGCACATATATTCAAATGTTCAATGAAACTCTCTCAGAATACCAGCTGTATGGTGAAAAGGTGAATGAACCTGACATGGTTGGGAGCCTGAGAGAATTTTCATGGAATCAATCACCATGAAAGCTTCTGATTGTATAGTATATTACACTAAGTTGTTATATACTGTCAATAAGAAAACATGAATGTCTGAAAAAGACTTACACAATTAAGCAGTGGTTCAATCTCAATCCTGCACATGGTGAGCTAGGAACTTCTTACTGTAGATGTTATTGAACACATGTAACAATAATTTTATCAAGAATTATAAAATAGATTCTTTTTCTTCCAGTATAAAATTTCTGATTGTATATTTCCTAAAATTATATTTGAAGAATGCGATTACAATAAAATATCAGCGCCAAAATAATTTGATTCAATATACTATGGCTGAAAAAGTGCACACTTGCATGCACACACACACATGCACATACAAACAAACACACAAACAGAGAAATACACACATACACAAAATCACACACAGAGTAAATTTAAACACCCAGAATTAAATACAATACATAATAATGAAGTATGAAACATTTTGTTAACAGCCCAGATTTTTGTACATGACAACAAATGTCAGTGCAGTATATAAGTACACCTAAAGCTTCTGTACAGACTGGAAGTATCACATGAATAAAGATGAGGCTTGATATGTGACTCTGCTATGAGCTCTGCAACCCAATCACCTGAGGTAATACATCAGTTAAAACATAAGAAAGTTGAGCATAATGACGGTATTGTATCTGAGATATGGACTAAGATTCTGTATGATCCCACAAAACAAAAAGTTTAAAAGTAATGTATTTTCATAATGTGGCAATCAACATACTCATTCACGCTGTATGATGTACCTAATAACGTGATAGGTTTCAAGTGTTTGAAAAGAGAATACAGAACAGTGCAGAGACCTATGAAGCTGAAATCTTGGACATGCAGGCATGAACCCAAAAATACACATGAAGATGCACACACACACATGTGCATACTCGCACATGCACTCTCTCTCTCTCTCACACACACAAATTATCACACATTCCTAATGATCAATTAGAACTGGAATGACTGAATAGAAGAAAGAACAAAAGTAATGTAAATAAAGGGTGTCCCCAATAACAGCGCAAGATTTAATTTTGTAATAAACGCACCATTTATTCAAAAAGTGCTGATATTTTTATTTTAGTATAAAGTACACATATTGTGATTAATTGTGGAACACAATATCCAACAAATGTCCCCCCGGACTCTGCTGAGTCGTGGGGGACGACAATGCGCGCACTGTAAATCTTGCGCTCTTGTTGGGACACTCCATATTATAGAGTTTAATTACACAAAGGGTTGTTAAAATAAAACTTAGCCCATAGAGTTAAATTTTAAAAAACTCTCCTTCTGGACTTTTTTCACTGTCTAGTGTTTAGAACTTAAAACAACTGATGACAATGTTTCCTGAGGACAAAATGTGATTTTGTTTCTATAACTTTGTGTTCAATTTTTGTGTTTTTAAACTAAACACTAGGCAACAGACAAAGTCCAAAAGTAGCAGTGGCAAATCCTGATCTGGAGGTCAGTTCTAGCAGAATGGTACAATGCCGCATTATGTACTCTTCTGCTATACCTGACCTCCAGATCAGGATTTGCCAAAAAGCAGAGTCAATAAAAGCATGAATGCCACCATCAGAACACTACAGAACTGAACTACAGGGTTCAAGTCTACAGCAAAAGCTCTGCAAAAACTCCAGTGTTTATGTTTTTTGTTTCACAACCTCTTGGACTGATGACTATATCGGCAGAAGACTGATTTGATGAAGTTAAAGTAAATAAATAAAAAGGGTCAATTTTCAGGAAATTATTATTAATTTCCACCTTATAACAATAAGCTTATACATTCTGAGAAAATTCCTGCGAGTCATTTTCTCTTTTAAGTGACCATATGCTTATGTAACAAAAGAAATGCCAATACAAGTTATGCTGTGGAAGCCTCATTCTTACTAATTTATAGTCAATGCAGTCGTAATTTCTGTGACATTTTAATATCATTCATATTCAATTGTGCATTTGTAGCTGGAAAGAATATGAAAGTTATGATTTATTCCATCCCATGTATCTTGTATAAGAACTCAGGAGCTTCGTGTTAACAGAGAGAGAGAAAATAGTTCTGTTCATTCTGTTTGTGCATCAGACAGAAATGGATAAAACCATTCCCATGCTCTTTCTAAGGGTGTGAGCTTTCATTTAAAGTTTGAATAATCACTGCACTTCAGAGCAAAATTTTAATAGGCACTCCACGGGACAGAAGTTTACCGACTGAAAAGATACATTTGTACATGAAGGAACAAGTAAATTCCATGGAATTAACCTATTTATCCAACATAATTATAAATTTACAATCTATTTACTTAACTTTTGTACATTGCACATTATGTTTAAGGGGGCGCGCGGTGGCGTAGTGGTTAAGGCACTACGCTACAAACCGGCAGGGCGCGGGTTCGATTCCCGATGGTGTCATTGGAATTTTTCAGTGACATAATCCTTC
>JGI20166J26741_11494474_pt1 | contig 12834 bp, 3 predicted proteins | sample TergutCu122P5_FD_26741 | JGI IMG/M metagenome (IMG submission 26741)
GTTAGTTAGTTAGTTAGTTTAGTTTAGTTTAGTTTAGTTATGTTTGGACATGTCTTCCCATTTGTCAGCTAAGAGATGCATTCTGCTATTCACTGTCGACAAAACAAGTAATTCTTGTTGTTACTTACATACAAGCACTAAATGACAATAAATGTTCATATCGAAAGGTCGAGAGGCACACTTGGTGCCGTCGGGATTGCAGTTTCAATCTTTACAGATGCGAAGATATATCTAAGCACCGAGCCACGGTGACAGCGTCAAGATAATTTTCAATAAAAATATATTTCTATGCGACACCCCAAGGACTTTTATGTAAGTACAAGCGTGTCGACATTCTCTGAATCACATCACCTGACAGCGCCGTACAAAATTTATAGAAGTGGATCAGTGGGAGGGTTAGTGGTGGAAGGAAACTTGTGGTGGATTTGTCAGACTCATCTCTCAGATGGCAGTGCGGTACATAATGCAATAATGAAGTACACAATATCACGGTTTTCGAGTGAACCCATGGCCGTTTCAGAAACCGTCTAACACGTTGCAGTTTTACAGTTATTTTGTTTTATCCCGAACGTCTGAAAAGCGGCTTGTTGCTGCCAACCGTTTGAGAGAAGTTGACTGTGAGTTCTGGTAATTCTTCACAAATACCGGGCGTCATCAATCAAGCTGGAAACCAATTTATTTGAAGAGGCAAACTCCATTAACGGACTTGAAGACCCGTGAGCTGCCTTCTTATTGAAATTGTTAAGGCATAAGACGGACACACTTCGGTTTTCATCGCCACTGTCTATCAAAGTCGAAAAACTGTTGATAAAACGCCCACAAAAATCGACATGTATAGTTACTCGGTGTTACGTAACAGCAGTTCGACAGTCATGTGTTCATTTATTGGGCTAATTGTATTAGCAGCATCAGAGCTTCAACAGTGTTACTGACGATAATTTAACCTGTCATGTTCTACCATTGCCGATCGCAGTGGCCGCGCAATCTAAGGCGTGGGCCTGTGGCCGCTCGCTTCCAGGGATTGTGGGTTCGAATCCCGCCGGGAGCATGTATGTCTGTATATTGTAATTGTAGTGTGTTGTCTAGTAGAGGTCTCTGCGTCGGACTGATCACTCGTCCAGGGGATTCCTACCGAGTGTGGTGGCGTGTATGAGTGTGATAATGAATCCTCGACAACGAGGAGACCTTGTCACATTGGAGGCTGTTCCACCATGGTAAAAATAAGTTCTATCATCGCCTACATGATACGCATGACTACAACCCTCAAGGCAACTGAAATGACTTTTAAAGTTTTTCCATATTTTCATCACAATCCCTTTGGAGCTGAAGGAACGGAAGATTACACAAAATGATCGGAATCAGCTAATTATAAACTGTAAATTAATCTCCATTTTTAACAGATTATGCAGCGAGATTTTTCAGAATAAGGATTTTTTTTTTGTTTTTTTTTAATATCAATTAATAGTTTTACCCAAACATAAAACAGCCCTTGCTGACATTATAAACTGAAATGTGTCGATACCGACTGACGCTGCAGACCTAACTACTGGCCATGAAAGGACACGAGAATTTCTAAAATATTGGCTTGGTTTTTAAGCCCCTTTCTGCACAACACACAGGGAGAAGTAACTTCTCAGATTTTTAATGCTATTCGAAAATTTCCGACAGCCAAGCCGTAATGTTAGTTTTTGCTTCAGCTTTCCCTTCCCTCAATCTTCCTCCTTCCCCCCTTCCGGAAATGCATGAGTGGCCTCAAGTCTGTGTAATGGACTGGGTGGCTTAGTGTTACGTCATTGGACAACAGAACAGGTCATGAAAATGTATCAACTGATAATAAATCTCAGTCTAACTATTAATCAGTGTCTGTTAAGTCCTATGGAGGACAAAAGTGTCATAACCATCAAAGCCTGGATGTTTGCAGTCCGAATATCATCTACATAATATTTAAAATTTCAATTTGTATCTAGTAGAAAACACAATGTGTCCATTACCAGGACTAACCTGTATGTCTTGTTTAGAGAGGAAAGAAGGTGTTCATGGTGCGTATTATGCTAAAAATGCAAACACCCCGAGGGTGTAAAATGGAGAGTCACTGGGTGGTACAGCAAGTGGTGTATAAACTATGATTTGTCAGTGTGATATAAAGGTTTACAATCTGATACTACTTAAACCCACTCGCGAGAGTCGATTAAGAATTAGCTGATTATTCGTGTTAAAACAAAGCAAGTAGGTTCGATTATTTGTACTAGTTTACTAGGTACGTGTTTTTAAACGTACACGTTTTGAAGATTTACGTTAATATTATCATCGCATCTAGATCTCATACACTGATTTCCAAACAAAATACATAAATTCTTCCATTCTCACATATACGTCGAAAAATCTTATTTTTTGTATATAAGTCTTCGTATAAAGTGTGCTTTATGTTTGCCCAGTTTTGACCACAATTAACATGGTTCAAAAATGTCTCGTAAAAATCAACCACATTGAAATTTCGTTATTCTTTAGTAGTTACGTTCTTAACAACGGAGAGACACAGTGAATTTAACAGAGCTCGATATGTTTTCGAAATATCTTCAATAACCGACGAATGTTCTTCAGCAGGTTACACACTGAAGAGTAAACATGGATTGAACGCCCCTAAATAAACAAAGAGAAATTTCCTCTAAAAATAAGTATGTATGATGGAAGTACAGATTATATTTGAAATTATTCATATTTACCGGGAACAAGCTTACGATAACAATTACTAAAACATCATATCTTCTCACTTAGAGGATTTTATTAAACTGCTTTATTTGTGCACATTTTCATCTCAAACACATTTCGACGTGTGTTCTGCCATCATCACTGAAATAATTCATATAAAATATTGATGAGACGAGACGGTGTTTATTAATAATATTTTTTTTTTTTTACTATCATCAATATTCACCGAAGACTTCGGAACTGTCCTTCCGCTTGATGCCCTTCGGTGGCTGATGCCTTCATCAGAGGTATTGTTTTGTTCAATGGAAGTCTCTTTTGATTAACGATTTGTTTAGTTGATTACGCTAGTTATATGTACTGGAAATTTGTTGTGTTCGTAATGTTATTTTCTTTGTGATTTATTTTTATTCGTGTTGCTGACTGATTATTCTATGTATTTTCTCTTACGTTCCTGTTCTGTCCATATAGTTGATCTTGTGGCTGTTGTAACAGAACGTCAATAATAAATTATTATTATTATTATTATTATTAGTAGTAGTAGTAGTAGTAGTAGTAGTAGTAGTAGTAGTAGTAGTAGTAGTAGTAGTAGTACAAGAATTATGTGAACAAGGTGAAAAAATACGATATATGTAAATAATGACATGTTCCTTTATAGGTTGGCTCATTTAAAGTGAACACAGAAGTGATAAATCATGTTTGAAACTCGATGACTGGGACAGAAAACGAACAAGGTTAAAGTTCTCCATTCCCTTCCTTCTTGTATATTAAACACTTCTTCCATATCCCAACCAAACGCACATCTTAATTTTTAACACATGTTCCTATCACATCTATCCTGCATGTTTCGATGTGCTATATATACCATCTTTAGGGAGAACCTCTTATAACTTGCACAAAGCCGACTGCTTGCTTCTGTGTGTTGTATACATTACATTGTTGTACTATACAGTACAACATATACACTTTTAGATTTACAATGTTTTTTACAAAGATTATAGCAATGTTTTTACTAGTTATTCTTAATGTTAAAACCCTTAAAAGATCTATAACTAAAATACTTTATATGAAATGCGTTAATTTAAGTAGATTTTTATTGTTTGAGGTTCTCACGTATTTTTTCTTGAAAATAATGATATTGTGAAATATGACACCGTGTACATTTGTAATTTGTTACACGAGATTAAATTTTAATGCTATACATCCCATTGTGTTCTCGCGAAATTAGTTAATAAATAAAATCAAAACCTTTGACACAAAAAACTATATATGTTAAATAGTCCGACGAGAACGCAACGATATGTCTAACTTTAACATTGTTACCGCTAGTCAAGCCAATTTACTTACTTACTCCGTGGAGCAGAGTCTTTCTTTAGAAGCTTATTGGTTTTCAGTTAGTCAAGAAATTCCCCACATTTTACGGAACCCAAAGGTTCATTACGGCATTCACAAGTGCCCCGCACCTGTCCCTATCCTGAGCCAGCTCGATTAAGTTCAAACCCCCACATCCCATTTCCTGAAGATCTATCTTAATATCTTTCCATCTACGCCTGGTTATCCCAAGTGGCTGTCCAGGTCCGAGGTTTACTGTATGAATATTTCGTAACAAGAAACGTTTTTACGGTGAGGAGTTGTTAGCACCTCGCCCAACCCGCCAAGCTGTAGGACCACGCCTTGTCAGCTGTCCGCGACTGCTTATTCAATATATTCACAGCTACCCTCCATATTGTAGGCAGTTCATCCATCCGCAAACTGAGGATACGCCATGCCGTGGCGACAGGGACCAACTTATCACGGAGTAAAGCCAACAACATACATATACGTAAATATGAGAAATGCCGGAGTTAGTTGTGCCAGCAGTTTTTATTTTGTATTTATCAACTACATACGTTTACGACGAACTGCCGCTTCCCTACTTTGGACTTCCCTGTAGAGGAAGGCGTCAGACTGTTCTGAAAATTCTTTAACAAATCACCAATAATAACAGCGCCATTCGCCGGACGACATTTGCTTTTGTGGATGATCTTCAGCACTGAAATGTTTAGGGCTTTAATTGCATGTGATTTCGACTAGGTTGCATTGGCAGTTAAAGTTCCAGTAAATCGCTATAGGCCTCAGACTGCACAGTGGTACGACGCAAAATCTGAAACTATACCGAATACTTCCCTAAAGGACGGGAGCGTAGCTGGTTTGGGGGCGGGGAGAGGGGGGAGAGGGAGGGGGACGAATGGTACGGCCGTTCCGCGCTGCAGCGTCCAAGGGACAAAAAAATTAATATCTTAAATGAAATAAATTATTTTCTCTGCTCAACCAGTTTTTAATTATTCAGCAAAATAGAAGGAAATTTCGTAAATAATCACCATTTTTTAAAGTTTACAGTTTCTGTTGTGCGTGGGAATTTTTGTTACTCTCCCCGGACACCACAAAATTTAGCTACACCACCTCTAATAGGCACTAAATTCTTGGTGTTTGTAATGGAGGCTTTTACCATTTTCTGTGAAGTAAAAACTCAGTATTCATATAACAAGAAATTAATGCTCCTGAGGTAAGAAGATTATAGGAAATTCCCTATTAAAGTACAAATATTTTCTTCATTTCCACAGGTCGATTTTCTTAACGGGCAGATGAGCAACTAATAGCTTCTCAGGAAGAACTCGAACTCCATGTAACATTACTTTTATTTTCGTATTTACACTTTAAGTAGGCGTCATATATGAATCCTTTAGAAGAAATATGGCACAATTGTAGAGTTTATTCTGTGTCGGGTTCGATTCTAGTTTCCCTCAGCCAGTCAGTCGGTCAGCCAAAGTGGTCCGCGTTCTTCCCAATTTAACACACAGTGACGTGAATGTCAGTTGCAGAGACAAGTATCTCGGAAAACTAGTAAGGATATTTCGAGAACCTCAGTTTGGGACACTTTGTTGATGCGATGATTGACCGGAACACCTTCCTCGCTGTTGGCGCGTAAGATCACGAAGCCGCTCTCCTTCCCCATTTTCGAGATGTGGAGAGATTATTGTTCTCAAATATTTTGACGTGATGTACCATATTAGAGTTGTACAGTTCTTAACATATTGTCACTGTCGTCTTTTCGTGTTCAGCTTCTATTTGGAGCAGACCCTTAAAACACTTTCATTAGTAGACAAAGTTTATAATACGTTTCTTCCGTCGATATCCTAGAGCAGGGCCGACCAAATTCAACGCACAGAAGGGCCACATAATTCGTTCAGGACTCGCCTGAGGGCAGCATTTGTGTGTACATACATCGGAAAGAGGGCTGAGTTAACTAGAATGCCGTTATTTACAACAATAAATTAAACTAAAGGTAGGAATTTTATGTTTTTCGCACCTTTCATTGTAGTATAATTACACAATATAAAACCAAAAAATGCACCTTCTCTAAATTACTATTTTAATTTTTAATTTTTTGTTGTCTTTTAAATTTTTCGAACCTGAAGGTTCATCTTCAGGAAGACAGTTGCGTATGCAGCTATATTATGGTACGTTTTACTTGCATCAGTATAAGCAGTCTAGCAGGTATGAGAGTTTATGTTGTAGAAGGCATAAAAATTAAAAATTAAAATATTAATTTAGATTATGTACATTTCGTTGGTTTATGTCTTATAATGTTTAAAATAAGGTTCAATGAGAAGGTAGTAGTCCGAACTGAACTCGGTACAACAGAAAGAAATTTTGGCGTATTTTGTGTTGTCTTAAAAGTAATTAGTTACAATTTCTAACCATTTTCTCTGCCAACAAATAAGCCGTATTATGTTCTGTAGACCTGTTATATTGTGTCTGTTAAATTATATTACTGAAAATGTTCAGACGACCTAGGGCCGCAAATACTTCCCTCGAGGGACGCATGTTGGCCAATCCTGTTCTAGAGCCAGCAGCACAATTCATAGATGTTTCACCCCTGTTGCACTGTTTATAGTTCAGTTATAGGCATAGGTCTAAAGAGCAGAATGACCAGTCGACAACATGAGAATCAAACGATAGTCATAGATATGAATAGATCGCTAGTCGCTGTAGAAAGTGTTGGAACCTGCAACAGCAATTTTCTCTTTCTTTCGCCGTCTCTTTCTTTTTTTTTATTGGTCTTTTCATCTATTTTAGGCCCGTTCGTAAACAAAAGCTTCGTCATATCTGTCCGTCTGGCTATCCGTCCATACGCCTGCAGAATATATATATATATATATATATATATATATATATAATATCATTTCCCACTGCGCGGATTAGAGTGAAATATTATATGGCAAACCTATATTATCGTGTCTTGAAAAAAAAACTTACGTTTGGTAAAATTCAGCAAAGCTTGTAGGCACTCTATGTGAGGAACTGCGTGAATTTATGGCACTATCTTGCTGAATCTTCCGTGGTTTGTGGAAGGCCTTACTCAGAAGAATTTTCAGAGAAAATCAATTGACTAATTTTCCTGTAAAGTTTTCTTTTTTCGAAATCATCTCGTCTACGAGAATTTTTACAAGAAATACGGCAAAGCCGGTTAGGACGAAGAAATAATTATGCACACATAATATGGCGCCATATACGTGCTACATGTGTGCAGGCTAACGAATGAAAAATACAGAGAAATATCTATAATATTATAATATTTACTCTTACGTAATATTTTAGTCCTATCGTATCTGAAATAAACACGCTCTCTGGTTTACGTAAACCGTAAAATTACATAACAAAGTATCTGTTATTGCAATCCACTTATCCGCCGTGTCCCAGAATAATAGGCTTTGTGCGAGCGAATACTTTTTTTTCAGTGCATTTTTCTAGAATTCTCTGAATGTTGGTAAAATATGTAGAGGTAAATGAGATAATGTGAATTAATTAGGACGTTGTTTATTTTCAAAGTAAGTGCAGAGTTTTTGCATAATTCATTTCCTGCTAATTGAAATCTTAAGTGATATTTGATTAAGTACTCTTCGTATGAGTATAAACTCTAAGATAGACCATGTTGTATGTTCGTACATTCATTAACAACCACCAAGAGGATTATTCAGATTGACTGGAATTCTTAAACTTATTAATCAGCCTGTAGCTCAAGGAGATAGAACTACCTTATGGTCGTGTCAAAACGTTTTGTAGAAAATGCTGTTTTTGAAGTCAAAATATAGAAAATATTTGGACCGAGTGACTTATGGAGGTTATGATCGAAAAATTTAAAGTAGACCTACGAGTAGGCGTATTGTGTTTCAGTGTGCGTATTGTGTTTCATTGTGTTGTTCTGTGTATTGTTTGTGTCTAAATGTGTACTCTACTACTGCCACCGGTTGTCAACCCAATTGCAGTTAACAAATAAATCATATCATAAATAATATGTTCTTTAAAGAAATACAATAATAAACAACAACAACCTACGAAGAGGATTGCACAAACATTCCATTACATGTGTACAGCTGTAAATAATATCATAATGTGTGACCCGTCAGTGATTTAAGCTCTGTGACCGTCTGATAAAATTGCAGGATGCAAAGCTTCGAAGGCGTCTGATGTTACGTTACACGGTTTTTCTTCCACTCTTTTTATTTTCTTTTTGAACTTTCTTTTTGGTAAACTGGCGTCCATTATGTCTGTTCCATGACAGCTGACACGTGCCTTGCCGAGTGCCCACATCAAACGTCATTTACATAAGCCAGAGCCTAATGGATTCACACGCGACGTGTAAGAAAGAAAAACAAGTCTTTACTTTTGCATTGTTGTGAATCACTCCTCGAAATACATATCCACACGATGCGCAATAGACCATATACTCGTAGAAGTGATCTGCACCATTCTGTTGCTTCCATTCACCTCTGAAATTCAGAATATTCTGGTGTTTTGTGTTTCTTTTGTTGTCAAGTCTTTGCAATTTTCACACAAAATTCAAACTTGTGATAAAAAAGTTATAACTAATTCACGTAAATTTTAAATTTAAAAAACATACTACAGGTAATGACTCTGTTGATATGTTTTGTACTGGATACTACATATTTCGGCTTGTGGGCCATCATCATATATATCAAATCGCAATGGACTTTGAGGAAGGAATAAGTTTAACAGCTATATTCAATGACAGAATAAGATCTCATTCTTTAAAGTGAAAACGGAGTTTATAAAGACAAAGTTCTTATTCCTGATATAGGTATTTTTAACTTTAACTTCTCTACCTGAAATGTGTGCTTTTACGTTTTAAATCCCATGTCCATTGTGATGAATATTTTTTTATGATTGAAAATTATTGATGCACTTATTACTTCGTCAAAATATACTGTGATTTATTGTACTTCATGATGTACATGAAAGGCCGAAACATGTAGTGTACAATAAACATATAGATAAGAGTTGTGATTGGCAGCGAGATATATCCATTTATTTCTAGTTTACCTACTTTAGAACGAGATATAAAAAGTAAAAACCGGTTGAATATAGAATTGGCCTATTTTTACAACTTTATATATACTGAACATCTCCATTTCATATAAATTCCCAGAAGAGGTAATAGTGTTGGTTAGCAGGCAAGGCCAACATTGTTTCGTCTTAGAGAATAACGTCACAAATTGTATTCTTTTCTAATTATGACACTGCACAACGTGCTTCAGCTACGTGGCCCAAAGCAAAAATGTGGGACCCACAAAGGTTCATCTTTGTGGGAGGGAACTGAGTTTCCTTTCAGTTTTGTGTGATGAATTTACGTGTATATGAAAGCTTCACGTCACTTGGAAGATGTAGGTTATGCGAGAAGTTTTCAAATGTAAAGTAACCTACTCCTTGCTTGATAAAGGGAGATATACCCTTGTCTCAGGAAGAACTAGAGCATTATATACTTAAGGAGATCAAGACGATTTAGCGCCGCATGGCGAGTGATAAGAAAGCTGATACTCTTGCAGATTTGCGGAGGAATTCTGAGTGACGGGAGAAGTAGTTGTCAGCTAGAGACTGTGCACGCGTTTAGTGAAGACTTAAGTACAAACAGCCGAGTCACTAGTATCTGGGTCAAAGTCCCTCATGTTACGGATAATATTGGAAGTAGAGAAAATTTAAATCGCTAAGTACTGATCAAACTCCAGCCGAAAATATCCAAGCATGGAGCGAAATATCACTTCTTGATATCCGTGAATTTGTTAATTCTATTTGGAGCAAGGAAGAATGATCTATAGACTGGAAGAGCTCTGTCATAGAAATATACAAAATAATAGTAGTTACCGAGGCATATCACTTTCATCAGCTATTTAATATATATATATATATATATTTCTTTTGGGGGGGGGGAATTCACCCTCGATTTTAATTCCTAATGTAGAGTAGATCTGGGAGGAGATCTGCACTTTTCTTCGATTTTACGCAGCGTAGAATGATAGTTCGTTACCGACGGTTCGGGATAACCTTTCGGTCCAATTTTCGAGGGACTATCAGGGTGGGACTTCGGCTGGATGTATCAACTATTATTCAGATGTTACACATTAACCGGATACCAGAGAAGACAGGAGAATATTTCGCTACGGCACATCAGCTGTGTATAGTCATCAAGAATTCGGTTAGAAAGGATTTTTAACAAAACTCTTATGGAGTTTTAAAAACATATAGCCAACAAACGCGCGATCTATTTAATACTGAATTGTATCTAACAATTCCCACATGTTTTGATGCCTCAATGCATCTTCATCGTCAGGGAGCCTTTCTGTTACACAAAAGTTACATGTTTTTTTTACTTCATTTTTACATTATTATAGCTGTTAATAATTATTGCCTGTTGAGCACATGTAATCTTGAAACAGCTATAAGATTGTAAAAGTGGAGTTACAAAAATCAACGTACAGATCCGGTATATGAATCTTTTATTATACACTGCAACGTGTTTCGACTGTCCATCCTCCTGACGATGACTGATCTGGACAGCCGAAGAAAGTTGCATGTATATACTAGATTTATATGTTGTGTTTGGATGGAAAATAAACACCTTACTGAGAAATACACATCACCACGGTGTCACCCAAACAGTCTTTCTCGCCGACTCATCCATGTGGTCCCACCTGAGGAAATACATTGACTTTCATTTCGGGTCTTACACTCCTGAAGACGGAGGTAGCGAACAGGATACGGATATACCTGTATTTACAAAGCGGAAATTCAACCCTATTTTGTGGGCGACGTGGCATATTACGTCTGATTTGAATTCATTATGTTGCTAATTCGACCCTGAAAATGTGAGCATATATTTGCCCGAAACGTCTGCAACACCATCACCAAAGTGTAGTAACAACATCGACGTTTTGCCATGTTGAAAGACTTGGCGGTCCTGGCCCTCTCATGGTCCTTTTGCATTTGTGGCACATTTTCGAACTTTTCAGTACAACTTAGGTTAATGAGTAAAAGGACTGTTGTTGGCAGCGAATATGCATAGAAGCCTACATTCTTTTAAAGAGTATTTCTCAGTAGGGAAATGTGAAATAATGGGACAAATTTTGAAATCTAGGCATAGACTGGATTATAATATTTAAAAGGGTATTCAAGAGGAAGTTTTTATTTGCTGGTTCAGAAGGAGCTCTTATGTAGAACAGAGTAGCTGTGAGCGTCACTTGCTTCGTATAACATTGGTGGAGTGTTTCGTTACTTGCTTTAAAGTGCAGCAAAGGACACGAAATAAAAACTGTGAAGTAGAAAACGAGGTTAAGGTCATAAAGTAGGTCTGAAGACATGGTTTGTGTTTCAAGCAACTTACTTTATTCTGTCTGTGGCACCTTCCTGCAAGCGAGAGGCTGGCATCCTACTGCACACGACTTCTAGGCAACACACGTCACTCAACTTCCCTTATAGAATCCAAATATTTAATTCAGATTATTGATCCTGCTTGCAGTAAACACTGCGGCAACGTCATAGAAATGTTGTGTTACTTGATCAGTTCACAAATTATATTCTAAAACAGTTCTGTCTTGAACATGGACAAATTATGTTCTTACGAATCGCTGGTACTCACTTGTCAGACCAACAGATCATATTCTTCACTTAGACGGCCTTGGAAATTCGATATTTTAAAGTAATCATTACGATAATCAGGACTCTCAGCCGGAGCTAATTGAGATAAAAGTCGTCTGGGATAGTACGCCATATCGACTGGTAAACAATTACAAATGATTCGCAGGAGCGTAGTGCCTCCTTCTTCATGGTCAAGCAGTCCAAGAATAGGAGACTACGGGAACTTTCTAACAAAAATTACGTCAAAAGTTAAGGTATTCAGGCGGTGTTACTCCGTTTCGACTGATAAATATTTGTCGAAGTGCCTGAATATTCATTTTTTAATTTATATATTTTTAACAGAGTTGTCGATTCTGCTTGTATTGCTTAAGCGTGAAAAGCAATGCATTAGACTCCAACAAAGCGCGTGTAATACTTTACCAATCAACACAGTCTAACATCCCTGAAGGCTCGAATCTTCGACACAATTATTGCTCGTAATTATCCGCAGTTTTCAAGTACATAAACATTATTGCAGCAAACACTGCACAACACGACTAACTGCCTTTAGTTGTCGATAAGTACGTAAGCTGCACATTTGTCGTGAGATCTACTTCTGGTTCCGAGTCTTACTTAGTACATCCTTATCCACGTCTTATAAGCGGTCTGACAGTAAAGTAATGAGACTGGTTCCAGAAAAAGTTTTATTTTATTTATTCATCAACTACAATGTGGTCACCTTCAAAGTACATCCCTTGTGCCTGCACACAACTTTTCCAGTAGTGCTGCCATTGTTTGTAGCAATCCTAGCACGCAGCTTGTGGGATGTCGTTTAAGTCGTGTGTTGCAGATCTCTGGATGTCTTCTGTTGACTCAAAATGGTGTCCTTTCACTGCCGATTTTGCTTTTTGAAATAGAAAGAATTCGCAGGGTGCGAGTTGAGTAAGGAGGCTGTGGCATCGCCGTATTGCATTTTATCAAAAACTGCGGTACAGAGAGCGCTGCATGGGCTGGCGCATTGTCGTGATGAAGGATCCAGTATTTAGTAATATGTGGTAGTACCCACTTGTTTTTCTTTCTCAATATTTCAAGAATTTCTGTTTAGTAATATTGATTGACTGTCTGTTCAACAGGAACCCACCCTTTGTGAACAATTTTGTTTATTGTTTATTGCTT
>JGI20166J26741_11494585_pt1 | contig 12831 bp, 5 predicted proteins | sample TergutCu122P5_FD_26741 | JGI IMG/M metagenome (IMG submission 26741)
CAGGCAAGTATGGATAAAAGCATCAGGATATATGCTATTGTTCCTTCTAAATAATTGTTCACATCCAGATGCGGAAAAATGGATATAACCATCGGAACCAGAAACAGTACAGGAACTATTGTGACGGATGTTATTTTCGTGATAATCCGATATATCAACAGTCCTATACATGTTGACAAGGCTGTCGTAATAAAAGCTCCTGCATAGGCATAGGCGTAGAATTGCAGTAAAAATCCCGATACAAAACGGCAAAATCCTCCCGGATATATCAACATATCTTTTATAAAAGCCCAGTTGAGAAGAAACAACCGGTTTTGCTCGATATAAAAAAAATGGTATTTATAATACGTTTGCAAAAAATAAAATAGCATAACAAAAGCCGAAATCCAGAAAAGGATAACCGCCGGTTTATATATTTTATTATTTTCAACCCTGATCATCAAAATGTAAAAATAAATTATTTTTGGGAAATAGAATCGATTACCGTTAATGCTCTTTCTCTAAGGAAGTTGGGAAAACCTTCTGGAAAGGTGATATTTTTTTCCATTCCGGGTTTCCCTTCGACAGAAGATCTATCATCCGGTTTGTTTATAAAATTGCCGTAAAAGGTATTGCCTTCAAAAATCATACCGGCTGCCTTCCCGTACACGAAACGGTAATCGGATTTATCGTTGACTACATAGAATATATTATTCCTGAACTTGGTATCTTCCGGCCACGGGCCTCCCCAATTATCAACCATCAGAATCGTGCGGTCGATTTGATTCAAAGTTTTTTTATAGATCATTATCAGATTATCTTCCAGCAATGTATTTTTGGAAGGCCCTGATATGTGTATCGTTGGCGAAAACCAGCCGGGACGTGTCCGGTATGCCCTTATTCCGTCGTTTATGCTGACATTTCCTTTTATTAATGTGTTCTCCGTACCCATATTGTACGATTTCCCGAGGGAATTTCCTTCGTTGCAAACCATGACGAACCCACCTGCATTATTATGGCTAAGATTATATTGTATTGTCGTATTACGGCAGTTATAATCGGAGTCGTATCCCTGACCGTCCCACTTGGCGTTCTGCCTGCTTACTTCATTGTATCGGATGATTGTGTTGTCACTGCTCCATGGCCAGATTCCGGCGGCTGCATCTTCGATACGCAGCAGGTCGGGGTTATCTTTTACAATGTTGTATTCGACTAATGCGCCGTCGCAGCCAACAGGCACAATGCCGTCGCCCGGAACCTGTTCTATGAGATTGCGCCTTATTACCACGTTGAGGCTGGGATACCATCTGTTGCGATTGCTGTTACCGCTGCTGTAAATGCCGTTTCTCCGACATTGGTATATATGGCAGTCTTCTATCAGTAAGTCTATAAATCTGGTGGGAATACTGTCGCCTCCATTCTGCCAGAAGATTCCGCTGCCTCCTCCCGCATTTTTGATGCAGCTTCCGTTGACATCATGCACAGTAAGGTTTTTCAGGTGAATGTGATTGATATCGCCGGCATTCCATGCATACACGTATACGCCGTTGCGTCCTGCATCTTCCGTCTGTCCTGTATTTGTAATCTCCAGGTTGTTGACTTCCCAATATCCGATATTTTTAAGCATCAGGGTATATTTTTTCTTTCCATTACCGTTCAAAACCGGCTTGTTTCCTTCACCATATTTGTTTACAGTTACAGGTTTTTCCTTGTTGCCGCTTCCACGTGGTTCAAATTGTCCTTGATAAACTGTACCTGCTTTAAAAAGAATCTGATCTCCGGGTTTGAATGTATGCTGATTTAGTTTGTCCAACGATTTCCATGGTTTAAACTCGGATGTTCCGCTATACGAGTCGTCGCCGTTGACACTGTCCACATAATAGACGCCGGAATTGCTGCATGACAAAAACAGTATGAGAACTCCCAAAAGAAAAACTATATTCCCTGTTTTCATTATAATTTACTTTGATTCGTTATAATATATTCCTGTTGATTTATAAAATTATCTTCGGGATATATTCAGCCCTGTAAGATAAAAATGTAGTTCGTATTACCCTGAGTTCTTTTCCTTTGATATCCGTAAAAACCAAAGCATTTGCCATAGTACCGCAAAACAACAGCATATCGTATCCATCAATAAATTGTACGTTTCCCATATATGGTGAATAATATTTCGGATCGGTAGCTATATCCAGTTTCACTGAAGCCTTTTTACCGACGGGGTCGATACTGTAAACCATAGCGCGGTTACGGCCTTTCTCCATACCATTGTCCAAAACTAATACTTCGTCCGGTTTGACAGGTCGTGCAGCATGTAGTCCATCAGCATAATATTCAGGCGATAGTTCGACATTTCCGTGTTCGCCGACCCTGTATAATACTTTCCCCGATCTGCCGTCTATCTTCCACATTTCACTCGTATTATTGAAGGTCATATAATAATTTCCCTCCGAATCGTAATTTATTGAGTTTGCATGTATCCAGTCTTGGTCATAATTATTTGTGAGGACATCAGGCGGATCTTTCAGCGGATTGAGTTCGGTAAAGCAGTCCCATTTACTTTTTACGGTTCCGTCGGGGGAAAGTATGGTATATCCGTCTCCAAATACCGTATGTTCTTTATATCCGCCGATTGATGTCAGATCGAATACTTTAGGTACGAAATTGACTATCATATAGTCGCCGTCTCCGTTCTTGACTATATCATGGTGGGGATATAAATCTTGTATATCCTTCTCCAGGACAATATTTCCGTATAAGTCGATTTCGAGCAAAGTAGTTCCGGTATATTGATGTTTACCATTACCGGTGATCGCGTAAATGGTATTTGTACGGGGATCAAACTTTGCGACCTGTACGCCATCCGGCACCGGCTCATACCACACTATATGTCCTTTTGTGTCTGTGATGCACGCGAATCCAGGGGCATCACGCTTCATCAAGAGTATATATCCCGGAAGTTCGCTTGCCAGATTGTTTTGTTCCAATACGCATTCCTGTATATCGGCAGGCAGTTTTCCTGTTTTGAAATTGTAAGTGTTGGAAACCGTATTCTCAGATTGCCCGGGGAATACAACTTCCATTTCGTATTCGGTATCGGCTTTCAATAAAACTAAGGTCGTATTAGTAATCCGCACTGTTTTAACAAGCGGAGTCTGTTGAAATTCGGTTCCTTCTTTTTCTTTATATCTTAAATAAAAATCGACATCTTTCGTAAACTTCACATTGACTTTTACTCTGAGCGAGTTATTTTCTTCGTTTTTAATAAATACAGATTCTATGAGTCCGGATTTATCAGGGATTGTACCGGGCCCATCATCGTCACTGTTGCACGCAGATATTGAAATACCGAAAACAAGAAAAAAAATCCAATATATCTTTTTTTGCATAACTTAGTATGATTTCAAATTAACCGGTACAAGCCCTGTCACAGATTGTACCGGCAGTTTCTTTTGAATATTTTTTTACCGCCAGCCCGGATTTTGCACCAGATTGGGATTCTTCTCTATCTCAGCCTGGGGTATAGCCCATGTGTAAGAATAATCTCCCTGCCATCTGAAGTTTGCGACATTTGATCTCCAAACTTGCTTTATTCCTGCTGATTCTTCATTGCCCGAAGCTTCGTAGAAAGCCTTTTCCTTGAGGGTTCCCCAACGTAGTTCGTCAAAATAGTTGATGCCTTCGATAACAAACTCACGCCGGCGTTCGTCCCTGATTGCATCGCGGAGAGCTGTTCCGCCAACTGTTATCGGCGGCATATCGACACTGGATCTTGATCTCACCTGGTTTAGAGCTTCGCGCGCTTCGTTTTCTTTTCCCAACTCATACAAGGCTTCTGCTTTCATTAGCAGTACATCTGCAAAGCGGATGATAGGGAAATCGGTAGGGCACCGGAATTCGTCTACGATCTCATTAGTGCCTTCGTATACAAACTTACGGTACAGATACATCAGCCAGTTACGAGTATCGGTTCTGAGGTCTCTTGCCGGAGCAAGGTAATTGTAGTAAGGCCAACGCATTACTACAAGGTTGTCTGCTCCATTGACCGACCCCAAATAACTGCTATATGGGGTTATAATATTGTATTCAAGGCGTGGATCGCGATTTTCATAGGCTTTCCTGATGCGCTCTTCATTGCCTTTCGGCAGATAAAGGCTGCTGGTTCCCGGTTTGATGTTGTCGAGCGCTTGCAATCGTGCGTTTACCATATTGATGATTGCTGCAGAAGTAGTTTCTGCCGTTCCTTCATCCGCTCCTTCGGCTATCAGTTTTTCTTTCAGTCCGTCTATATCACGCAAGAAATACACTTCACGCAGACTGATAGGGTCCATTTCATTAAATCCGGGGATAACGTCGTCCCAATTGAACTTCTTCCCATCTTTCCACTCATACAGTTCGACAACATCCGGCGTTGGCATATAGGTATTCCAGCCCTCACCACGTCCACTGGGTTGTCCGAGCCAGCGCTGTGTATCGTATCCATACCCTGACAGGGAAATGTTCTGGATCGAGAAAATCATTTCGCTGCATTGTTCGTTAGCTTCTTTGAATAATTGTTTGTAACCGCCTTGAAACAATGAATAACCTAACGATTCTACCTGGTTGAAATCGGCTACAGCTTCGTTGTATTTTTTCATATACAAGTAAGCTTTGCCTCTCAAGGCATACGCCGCCCCTTTTGTTGCATGCCCGAAACTGGAGCTGCTGCTGTCATATTTCCCCGGCAAGCTGGGTTCGTTGATCGCATCGGTAAGATCGGCGATTATTACTTCCCATGTTTTTTCTTCCGTTTCGCGGGGTTTATTGAACTCTTCGGCAGGGGTGGGTTCCAAATATATGGGAACGCCTTTTATCAACTGGTTCAATCTGAAATAGTAATATGCTCTCAAAAATTTAGCTTCGGCTACCAAACGGCCTTTCTTTTCATCGGAAACAGGTGATTTTAGAGGAATGTTGGCTATTGCGTCGTTAGCTCTGTATACCCCCGTGTACATGTTCAACCACAATCGGCTAAACTGATTATAGTAGGTTGTTGCCGACCCTGTAAGTAAATCGTCCATTCCTTTCCAGCTGATTTCGCGGGCTTGTCCGCTGAAACCAAACCTGTCATATTCGTAGAGCTGATCTCCCCATTGGGCGGTTACTCCATCTCTTAAAACTGCATATATACCGGCTATTCCCTGATCGGTAGTAGCTTCGGTAGTCCACATATTACTGGATGCTATTGAATCCTTGGGTTCTGTATCCAGCAGATTGTCCATACAGCCGGTAAAAAGACAAGCTGTAAAAATTGTAGCTAAGATGTAGCTCTTTTTTATTATATAGGTAAACCTATTTATTTTTTTCATATTCTTAAATTTTTAGAAATTTACAGTTAAACCAAATGCGATTTGTCTCATTGTAGGATAACCCATACTTACTCCTATTTCAGGATCCATAAAGGCATAAGGAGTGATGGTAAGAAGGTTTTCGCCGGAGAAAAATACCCTTGTTTTTTCAATCCCTATTTTTTTACTAAGACCGGATGGAATGGTGTATCCTACCTGAAGGTTCCTCAATTTCAGGAAACTGGCATTATACAACCATCTTGTGCTGCTTATTCCGTTGATATCGTCGCTGGTTTTTAACCTCGGATATGTTCCCGACATGTTGGTGTTCGGACTGTCCGGATTTTCCGGGTCGTAAAAATAACGGTTGGTTGCAACATCTTTTCCAATGGCATTACCATTCTCCAACTTAGTAGAATTGTAGCCTACATCAAGTTTATAGTAATACATACCTCCATTCCCTGCCCATAGCATTGAGAAGTCGATATTTTTCCATACAATCTCAGCTCCAAATCCGTAAATAATTTTTGGTAATGCGGATTTTCCTGTAAACGATCTGTCGTTGTCGTCACCGTAAATGCCATCGTTATTCGTATCGGCAAACAGATAATCGCCATAATAAAGATCGCTCTTGCCTATATTGTTTTTCGGGAAAAACTTATATCCGGCTTTTTGCATGGCTTTAACCCATTCCATATCCTTTTCAGTCCTTATCATTCCATCTTTTGGTCCTCCATTTATGTTTACAGAACCGTCGGTGTTAAAATACGAACCGTTTCCGGAATAGATATTCCGTAAATAGTATTCATTCATTATTTTCCCTTCGACTATATAGGTAGGATTCCACGGGTCTGGTCTGCCTACGGCTCCAATGTTGTTTGTCCCGTCCGGATTTGTTTCATAAGTGCCGTAAAATTTGCTGACTTCGTTTTTATTATAAGCGAAATTACCTTTTATCTTGTATGAAACGTTTCCTATCTTATCACTCCAGCCGAGCGATAGTTCGATACCCTTGTTCCGTACACTTGCCAAGTTCACTGTAGGCGGAGAGATGTTTCCGTTTACCATATACAATGATCCCTGATACAAAATATTCTTAGCTAATTTATTGTAATATTCGAAATCGAAAGATAATCTGTTCTGTAAAAATATGCCATCAAAACCTAAATTGAGAACATTGGATTTTTCCCATGTTAAGGCTTCATTGTCCATTTTGTTCTGGTACAGACCCGAAATAGGATTTCCACCGAACGAATAATTGACTTTACCGTAAAGAGCCATATAATCCCAGTTACCGCTGGCAACATCATTTCCTAATTTTCCCCACGATCCTCTCAATTTAAGGTTGTCCATCCAGCTTTTTGCAAATTTCATAAAATGTTCTTCCGATATACGCCATCCTGCGGAAAAGCTTGGAAAATATCCCCAGCGGTTATCTTTGTAGAAACGTGAAGATCCATCCCTGCGCAGGACAAATTCGAACAGGTATTTCGATTGGTAATCATAGTTGATACGTCCAAAAAACGAACGCATCGATCTTTCGGATTCGGTTCCGGTAACATAGTCATTTGCTCCGCTCGCCGATCCGGGAACATAAATACCTTCGTCGAGTAAACCTTTTTTCGAATAGTTATTGGACCGGGTATTGTAATAATATTCGTTGTGTCCCAGCATAATGCCGAAAGAATGATCGTCCAGTACAGAAAAATTGTAATTCAGTACATTGTCAAAAGTTTCCATATACGACCTTTCGTTGGTATATGAAGTGGTCATTTCGTCCGGAACAGTTGGCGTTTCAACAATTGTATTTGTAGAAAAGTCTTTGACCGAGGATGTTCGAGGATAAATATTCCTCTCGTGAATCCACGTTTGGTAATTAAATTTGGTTTCGAAATGCAAACCTTTGACAATATCAAGCCGTGCAAAAAGAGTTGTATTTATACGCGAAGTTTTATCAAGCCCCGCCGAAGATTCAAAACCTCTCAATAATGATGTTATACTCCTTTCACCACTAAAGGAAGAGGGGGTTGCCCAATATCCATCATATTTATAAGGATATAGTCCCGGTATCTTTTGGCGTAATAGGTTGAATACGCTATTATCCGTATTCGTTACTTTATTGTTGTTCAACGACATAAAGGTGTTAGTTCCGAGCGTCAGGTATTTTCCTGCTTTGGATTCCAGGTTTACCCGGAGCTGGTATCTTTCGTTTCCCGTATTTTCCATGATTCCCGGATTGTTCATATAACCGGTTGAAAGAGTGTACTTCACATAATCACTTCCCCCTGTAGCCGACAAGTTGTAATTTTGAGCCCAATTGTTTTCAAATACGGATTCACCCCAATCCGTATTTGCATAGACCACATAATTGGGGATACCAAATTCATTTACAGCATTGGGATTACCGGAAGCCTCTATCCAGCTATTTATCAGATTCTCTGAATATTTAGCCGGTTGGCCTACATTTGTATTTGCCTCGTTCATGAGCCTCATGTATTCCGGATTATAGGTCACAAACTTGGGCATCCGGCTGGGGCTAGTTGATGAATATAAACCGGAAAAAGTAATTTTGGGTTTACCCGTCGTTCCTCTCTTTGTTGTAATAAGTATAACGCCGTTTGCTGCACGCGCACCGTAAATCGCCGAAGAAGCGGCGTCTTTCAATATTGTAATGGATTCGATATCGTTGGGGTTGATGTCATCTAAGGAACTTTCTATTCCGTCAACAATTACCAAAGCGCTGCTATTGTTGAGCGTTCCGATACCTCTGATGCGAATGGTCGCGCCATCGCTGCCCGGACGTCCTGAGGTTTGCAGAACCGAAACCCCTGATGCCAGACCCGACAATGCAGATGAGACATTTGTCACCGGACGCGCTTCCATTTCTTTGGATTCGATAACAGACAAAGCTCCTGTCAAGTTGACTTTTTTCTGTACTCCATATCCTACAACTACAACTTCGTCCAGGATTTTATTTTCTTCGTCCAGGACTACATTTATCAGAGTGCGTGTACCCACCACTTCCTCTTTTACCTTATAGCCGACATAGCTGAATACTAATGTGGCATCACCTGTTGCACTTATCGAATAAGTACCGTCAATACTTGTTGTCACGCCTGCGGATGGATTTTCTTTCAATGATATAGATACTCCGATCAACGGCTCGTCTTTGGCATCCTTCACTGTCCCCGACACGATATGCTGATTTTGTTGCATACTGTTCAAAGTATGTTCTCCGGCATAAGCCAAACCGGCTAAAGACGAATAACCCAATACCAAAGCGAAAAGACATAGATAGTCTAAATTGAAAAATTTAAGCATTTTTTAGATTTTAAGATTTAATAGTATTTAATAATATTTAACTTATTTGTGCAGCAAAAATACAAGGATTGTCCTACAATGGCGTCAGTTATTTAATAAATAATATCCGCTATTGTCCAATTCTTCATTCGGAACAAGCAATAAAAGGCGTTGAGGATAGAATTTACGTGGAAAAAGCATTATCTTTGCCCATACAACCCTTAAAAAATAAATGATGTACAGATGAAAAAGATTTTCATATATCTTCTGTTATTTTATTCAGGCACGATGCCTTTATTGTCAAATACCTTTTTCGATTATTACAAACAAATATCCATCGAACAAGGATTAACCCAATCGACAGGGAATTGCATATTCAGAGACAGTAAAGGTTTATTATGGATAGGTACCAGAAATGGGCTCAACAAACTGGAAGCCAACCAGATTATTAATTATTTTTCGGACAATAAGAATTCCGCTTCTTTGCCCGGCAATCATATAAATCTGATATTGGAAGATTCTCTTAATAATATATGGATATCTACAGACGGTGGATTAGCAATCTATAACCACGATAATTTTACAAAAATATCGGACGAAACTTTTTTCTCCGGGCTGAAAGTGAATGACGGTGTGATTTTTGGAGGGACTAATTCCATATACAAATACTGCTATTCTGATAAATCTTTCCGGAAAATAGAATTGTCTGCTTTGAATAAGAATAATATAGGTATATCTATCGTATCGAATATGCTGCTGCGGACTCAGGATGAAATCATAATTTCTACTTCGTCGGGCGATATATTCCGTTTTTATCCAAAGCTGAATAAAGCCGACAGAATACCTGTGGGAGAGGATAAATATATGATTATGTCGATATGCCTTGATAAGGACACTCTATACGTTTCCTTTTATAAAAAAGGCGTTAAGGCTTTTGACCTCGAAGGCAAGCTGATAAATGAATATAGTGTCGAAAACAAAAGATTATCGAACAATATTGTTTGCGATATAAAAAAATGGAATGATAAAATACTGATGGCGACAGATGGCGGCGGTATAAATGTCCTGAATCCGGCGAAAAATAATATTTCACAAATAAATTTTGTTGCCGGCAATAATGGATTTGTTTCGATTGCTTCAATAATAAGCCTGTATGTAGATGACCACAACAACCTCTGGGCAGGTACGGTGCATGACGGCGTGTTCAACCTGAAAAAGACTTTTATACATACTTACAGTAATATATCGAAAGAGAATGTATGCAGTGTCAACAACAAAGCAGTTATAAGCCTTTTTGAAGACAATGATGGTATGCTTTGGATAGGTACGGATGGCGACGGAATCAAGAAATATAATCCCGGAGAAGACAAATTTACGTTTTATGAATCTACGACTAACGACAAAATAGTATCAATAACCGATCTATCAGCAGACGAGTTATTGGTATCGGTATATACTAAAGGACTATTCACTTTTAATAAAAAAACAGGGCGCTATAAAGAATTTTTGTTTGTAAATGAAGAGATTAACCGGCAAATGTTATTTTCAGGGTACGTATCTTTTTCACATAGGGTATCGTCTGATAAAATTTATATCCTTTCCAATAATTCCTATATCTATTATCCTGAAAGAAAGAAATTCAAACCGTTGAAAACTTTCGACGACAATACCATTCCTGACGGATTAACGTTAATGTATTCGGACAAAAAAGTTTCGTATGTCGTAAATTCTACATACCAGAATATAATTTATCAGATTGCTCAGGAAGATGACAAAGTGCGGCTTTTTTTCTCCTTAGCTCAAGATGAAGTGATAAACTCGTTAGCCGTAGATGAAGAAAATAGACTGATGTGGATTGCGACTAACAACGGATTGTACCGTTTAGACATGGATAGTCAAGACATTCGGCATTTTCAGACCAACCTGTTCAGAAACATATCCTATCTATATTTGGAAAATTCCGACCGGATATGGATTTGCGCACGAAATATGTTATTTCTCTACTTGATTAAACAAAATCAATATATAATATGGAGTGAATCGGACGGTTTTATGCCAAATGAAATTTTATCCACCTATCAAAAAAAATCGAATGAGAATAATATATATTTAGGTGGAAGCAAAGGTTTTGTCAGAATCGAAAAGAACATCCCGATTGAAAAAACGACAACATCGGAAATAAATTTGCTCGATTTCTTATTTAATGGTAAATCATATTACAGCAATCAATTAAATAATACGGATAAAAAAACCTTCAAAATCCCATGGGATTATACATCTCTTGTAATCAAGGTCAATTTGAACGAAAGTGACATTTTCAGGAAAACATTATTCCATTATACAATCGTTGGACAGAATAATAAATATGAAGTGGAATCGGACGATAATACACTGAATCTGCCATCATTGTCTCCGGATAAATATTCGATCTTTGTATCATGCACCACTAAAGACGGAGAGTGGTCGCCTTCGTCCGAATTGATAAAAATGGAAATAATTCCACCCTGGTATAAAAACAGTATTTTTATTTACGGCTTGATATTTATTATTTCAGGTTTCATTCTGGGCTTAGCCTCGTACATAGTTAAGCGCAAAGAAAACAAGTTGAAATGGAAAATGAAGGAACATGAACAGGCATTGAATAAAGACAAAATGCAATTCCTGATAAATATCAATCATGAGTTGAGAACCCCATTGACATTGATATATGCGCCTCTGAAAAGAATCCTTGACAAAGGACAGATAGAATCCCCTCTTGTCGAAAAAAAACTGAAGAACATATTCAATCAGACAAAACAGATGCTCAGTTTGATTAATATGGTACTCGACCTGAGCAGATTTGAAAGTAAAAAAATGGAGCTCAATATTCAGCCACACATCCTAAATAATTGGCTGCAAACGGTCATCGATAATTTTTCGGACGAATTTAAAGAAAAAGATATTCTAATTGAAACGTCTTTTGACGATGGTATTGGCATAGTGTACCTCGACGAAGCAAGATGCAACATAGTCATGTTTAATTTGCTGATCAATGCGTTCAAATTCAGCGAACCACATACAGTTGTAAAGGTATGCACCTCGATTAACGGCGAATTTATCCGTATATCCGTAACCGATGAAGGAATCGGATTAAAAGATATAGACACTAATCTCTTATTCACCCGCTTTTACCAAGGAAACAATAAGAAAAAAGGCAGCGGTATCGGACTATCATACGTAAAAGATTTGATAGAACAGCACAAAGGCAATGTAGGGGCATACGATAATCAACACAAGGGCGCTACTTTTTACTTTGAACTGCCCGCCGTACCATCATTTCCTGTTGAAGAAAGCGTATTGTCCGCTCACACGCAACCCCCAATATGCCAACCTGCTCCGGATGAAGATTCTTTCCCCAATGATTTATTGTCTAACTATACTATACTTGTAGTTGACGATACGGAGAGTTTCCGTACCTTTCTACTTGAATCCCTGCAAGATAGTTTCAAGGTTGTCTATACTGCCGGTAATGGAGCCGAAGCTCTTGAAATAATTCACAAAAAAAATCCCGACATTATAGTCAGCGATGTAATGATGCCCGAAATGGATGGATTCGAGTTGTGTAGAAAAGTGAAAAGCGATATATCAATCAGTCACATACCTGTCGTTCTCCTCACAGCATGGATAAACGAATATAGTGTTAATGCCGGTTATAAGACAGGAGCTGATTTTTATTTACCCAAACCTTTCGATGTCGATTTTTTAATAACTATCACCAAAAACATTTTGTGGAACAGGGAGCTGGTAAAAACCAGATTTAAACAGAGTATCCCGATACTTTCCGAAAAGGATAATACCTATAGTAATGCCGATGAAAAATTTATGCAAAAATTAAACTCCCTGATAAGGGAGAATCTAAATAATCCGGAACTCAATGTACAATATCTTGCCCGTGAAACGGCTATGAGCAGGTCTTCATTATATAATAAAATAAAAGTACTGACAGGGATGGGTGTCAACGACTATATAAACAAATTCAGGATAGAAAGGGCTATATGGCTACTGGCTAATACCGATATGTCCATAACAAATATAACATACGAAATCGGATATATGTATCAGCGCTATTTCAGTATGATATTTAAAAAGTCGACAGGCTACTCGCCAACTCAATACAGGGATAAATATTCTTCCAAAATCTAACTCTATACCCTATTCCATTTTCTCCAACCGGGTTTAATTTTTT
>JGI20166J26741_11494807_pt1 | contig 12830 bp, 12 predicted proteins | sample TergutCu122P5_FD_26741 | JGI IMG/M metagenome (IMG submission 26741)
AGTGTCATACTTTGAAGGAGATCACTTGTAATTTCAGGTAAGTCCAATAGATACTTAAATAAAAAATCAGTACACTTACTTTCCGGACAGACGGTGTATATACCCATCACTTGTGCTTAGAAGGAAAGATCCATGATTATAATTCAACTACAGGGCACAACTGACTGACTACATACACCCCTGATAAGAACGCCATTACGTCACTTTTCATAGTGCTCACCTTTTTACTATTCTTGCTGCTCTGGTAATTTTTTGACTTGCTCTTAAGCTTCCTTTCCATGTCCTTGCTTCGACTTTTGTCTTTGTGGCGATGATGTTTCTTCGGTTTCTCAGCCGGTTGTTCTAAAGGTATAGGAGGTGACTCTACAGATCGATGTGTCAGAACTGGAAGTTTCTCCTCATCTCGCAGAGGCCTACAGAGTATAAGTATCTGGTATTAACAATGAAAGAAACAAAAGTGTTCCCCAGTTTTATAAATGTAAACTGATATCACAAAGTCTACATAATTACCAAACACACTAACCCACTAAACATTTTGGAGGACAAAAAAATCATGAAATAAAATTTAGTATATGAGACTGCCCTGCAGAGTGTCTCTGTCTTCAAAACTAAAGCCATAAGGAGTGCTAGGAATGTTTATGTTTGTGGAAAACAAAATATTACAACAAACCTCCCATCCTTATTAAAATACAATTTAAAAATTACTTTTCTATCAATGAAGCACATTTTAATAACATTAATAATAACCCAATGCATCTAGTGTAAATGGAATGAGTATGAAAATGTATCTTTATCCACATAATATCCACCAGCCCAGTAATGAAATTGTCCCAGAACTGAACACAGCTGTCACAATTAAAAGCATCAGTATAATAACAACCTCTCACCCAAACACAGGAATAGAGTCAATTAATGAAATATTACATACATCAAATACACCATGGGCAACTGTGAAAATCTTCCTTGCTAGTCACACAAATGGGGATACTGCTCACACGACAGACTGACAGACAACTGGGCAAAAATGAAATAGTGCTATTGGTGTTATGAATTGAACACTGTCACAGACCTTCAGAGAATCATTTACTTTACTCATTCTGTGGTCAGTCATTCTCAATCATGGCTAATACAAAAAAATTTTTTGTCTGAAGAATTGTAAAATGTGACAATGAAGTTTGCTCATAGGATGAAGGAGAGGAAATGTTGAAAGAGGAGAGACAAAAAGAGAGAACCAAAAGCACACATGTTAATATCTCAGGAGAAAGGAGGAGGAGAAGGAGGAGGAAGAAGACAATGATGAAGGAAAAGGAGGATAAAAACCATTAAAATATAATGATGACCAGACTTGTAATGTAATTTGTGCCAACAGACAGAACAGTAGCAATGGCCATGAATTCACTGGTGGTCTTCAGACAAATAAGATAAAATATGCATCACATATAAACAGCACTTCCAAGTCCACTCACTGTTCTCATATCCTCTTTTATTGACCTATCAAAGCGCTGGTGGTGGAGAAAATTTGGTCTTACCATCAGCATTTACATATACACTTCACACAGTCAACAACCTAAGAAAATTATGACACAATGTGCAAATCCTCAGACATGTCTGAAAAAAGCATTAAAATCTTTCTGAACACCCAGCAGGAGACAAATCATTATCCTCTTCAATTGGAGAGTTGTTTTCAAACAATACAATACAAACACCACAATTAATATGACAAGAAGTTATACCTAGGGTACGAGCACATAGTGCGAGCCAAAAGGCAAGATTACACATTACAGTAAAACGCCTTACCACAAGTGAATTTATCATTATTTAGTAACTTATTTGTGGTTTTCATATTCCCTGCATTATAATCTTAAAACACCACTAAAAAAACTCCGTACAGCTGGTGCTATTAGGCAATTTTAAGTCCTCTATTTTAAGAATTATTATTCATACTAAACAGTTTACTATGTTAAGTCCAGCATGCATGCTTTAACATTACTTTGTTTTATTGTTTAATAAATCTAGTCACCTTGCCCAATTATTTAGTATTACTTTCAGCACCCAAAGGCTGTTTTGTTGCTATTTGCATGTAAAATGCATGTCTCTTAAAGTTTCCAGTTATTCGTGCAGTGGCAGTCCAAACTACCCAACAACAACCAGAATTCAATGTAGTCAATACATCTTCTCCAATATAAAACTGAATTGAAACAGACTGGACCAAAGTGATACTCTTACATACATACAGACAGAAGTAAAAAAGATGACAGTGGAAGACCCATGCACATAATGGACTCTGAAGTTAGCACTGCCGACCCCCAAATAAAATAAAATGTCCCACAGTAAATACATATTTGTCATCAACACTTGAAAGAAACATATGCAGTCAACTAAAAGTAGTGCATTTTATTGTGAATTTCAATAGTTCCACATGAAGCAGAATTTGGGTAAAATTAATGGCATGAAAACAGGCTGAAGTAGTAGGGAACATACACATTCCACTAAAATCAAAAAAGAACTTCAAACTAATTTAACATAAAAATTATATTTTTAAGTTTTTTTAAATTTACATAATGTTACAGTCAAGAGGGGTCCCATGCTTCCCTGAAAATACTCAAATATTACTGAGTTACATGTATGTAACTGAAGTTGTTCAATATCATGTGTGATAAATATACAAAAAAACATACTCATCCAAGTTGATGTCCAGTGCCTTATGAGGATCATCATTCGGTCGAGAATCAAGCTCTTCGCCATCAGACACCTGTGCTCCCTCAGGCATTTCTCCTATGTCTGTATTCACTATATGGAGAGGTGCAATATCCTCCTCTTCTTCCTCAGTCCTAGTCACCTCCCCTAGGTCAAAATACATATAAATGCAACTGTCTGCAGCACGAAAGCTACACTATTGTAAGTAATTTTGTTTAATCTCTCTGCATTAAGTAGAAAACATAAACCGCATAGCACGGAGAAATATGACACAGTGTGACACCTCTACTGATTGCCAGAAATATCAATAAGATCTGTGTCTAAAATAAATTACTGTAAGGACAATGAAGGATGCAGACATGCAGGTTGCTTTCTATAATAACTCCATTTTTTACTTGTATTTATTCTTCCTCTGTGTGTTTTAATGCTTTATCTACATGATGACAATAATACAAAGCAAAATAGTGCCAATTTTCTACTTAATTAAATCCTTTTAACAGTTGTTCAAAAAAACATAGGTTCTTCAAACTACCTTTCCTTCCCTTCTTCTTTTTCTTATTCTTACGTCCCTTTTTTGTAGACTGATCCAAAATGAGGTAATTGTCAGAAGAAGCAAGACCTAAAATGCAGGGGAAAAAAAAAAGAAACAGAAAACACAAGTATTTAGGAAGTCCACATTTAACAGTGGTGACAACAATTTACTGACCATTCACCCAACAACCCACTCATGATAGAAATACAGGCATAAGATAAACAGCCAAGGACAGACACCCACCACTTATCCTAATTAAAGTTTGTATCAGTTCAGTACACTGGTAATATTTCCACTTGCACCACAAATCCCATTTCTGTCATGTCAGTGTGTACTGTAGACTCTCCACTAAGGGATTCTCCTGTATCTATAAATGTGTTTGGTCCAGCAATAAAGTCAAAACTATTACATTACCTGCACAGCAGAGATGTAATCAACGACAGTATTTTATTGTAGTAGGATTCATGTTTCATGATCAAACTTGAAAATCTAAAGGTAATTCAAACCAGACATGTTTAGAAATCATGAGCAGTCTAAGGTCTTTGTGATCAATGATCTAGACCCACCTGGAATTTTAAGTGGGACGGCCAGGTCAAGCTCTTCATAAACCCCATCAAACTCATCTATCACTGTGCTACTGAATTTGTTTTTTGTCTTGTGATCATTAGAAGTCTTCAAGTAGTGTGGATTGTTTGCCTGCTCCATTTTGCGTGCCTGTCGACGCTACAACATTCAGCATAATAATTCAGACATTAGGAACAAGTCATCACATTTAAGCTGAATATAACTGCTGTCCTTTCACAGACAAAGTTTTACATTCCTTGAGAATGCTAAAGCCTAATATCATCTCCTCTCTCAACTGTGGACAGTGATTTAACTTTTATTTTCCTATGCAACCATACACTGTCTCTGAAAATTACTGGAAAATGGACTAGCATGCCATATGCTCACCTCTGTGTGGAAATTTAAATGCTTATGCTAGGCGAGAAAAACTTCGGTCAGCACAAGTTATGTTTGGCATTTAAATGCAACAGCTAGGGTTAATGCAAAATACACAAAACACCTTTTACCACTGACATAAGTATGGCAGCTTTACTGCACAGAAAGCCTGCATTTGCATCCTGTCACAGGTGTGCTGCTCGTGTTAAGTACAAGGAATAAGCAAAAATGGTCACATTTGGATTAATTTGCATTCAAAAAATGTCATAAATATGATTTTAAATATTAAACAGAACTTAAAACTCCTTAGGTTTTTCAAGTCACTAACGCATTAAAACAAATTTACCGTACCCTACTCATACCAATGTAATTACTGTCACCTTTTACATTCTGAAATTAGTTACAACACAAGAAATATGAAAGATGTGTCATTACAGGACTGGATCATGTCAGTTTTGCAACTGCAAAATTTTCTCTCAGAATTCTGGTATGTGAAATCAATTTTTTTGTCTACACATCCCACTGTGACACTATACACACAGGGGAAAGTAAAAGAAGCATCAATCACAACTCAATTTTGGCAGCTGTTGAATGTCAGATGTATTACATGTGCATGTGTTTATAGAAATATACTCAAAAATTTATATACACCACCACAAAATTCATAGGAAAGATTAAGATCTCAATGTTTTATGGGTATGTCTGGAGACTATAAAATTTATAACGCTTTTGGTTTGACTCTTGCTGGAACATGGATAACTTGTTTTTAAAATATTTAAATCTTTATTTTAAAATATTGTATTCCTTACATTACAAGCAATATATTTTGATTTTGTATCCTCTGCTTTGTAAATGTAAGGAACTGTTAACTTCTGTTGATGATGTTTTCTTGGGTTGTTTTAGATGGTGCAAAATATTATCTGAAAATTAAATAAGATGAATAACATAATACAACAATGCATCACTACATTGTAATGAATACATGCAAAATGGGGGGTATAATGTAAAACATCCTTACATTCCAAGGTCCCTGTCCATTTGTTAATGGTGTAAAATGTTTCTGTGTAAATATCAAACTCTGAAATTAGAAATAAGAACCTGGGATTAAAAATCCCAAGTAACCAATATGAAAATTGATGACATGTTTACACTATGGTAATGCTGCAAAACTTACAGGTTGTTGTAGAATAACATTACACAAACAGCAAAATGCATCGGCATCATGCACAAGCTCGAATACGGAAAGTTTTATGCTCGAGGGTGATCATCATAAGAATCGAGTAATATAGCCTTGAAAACAGTGTTAAGTTGAATCATGTATTGATCACTGAGCTGGTGGTTGTTCTTAGTTTCTCTATGAATACAAAATCTTTCAACGGTTCTGAGATGTGATCCCTTTTTTTGCAGTATACAAAACTTCCATGGTGTTATTGACTCCACCAATATGATGTTGATTTTCAAGCAAATGCTGACAGAATCTTGAATTACAGTTGTTACAAACTGCATGTACATGATTTGTTGGAAAATTTCTCCAAATTGATGCACCATGTCATTCAGTACATTCAGAACAGGCTAGGTGGTAAACATCTGAATTCAAATACTTACTATTATGAGGTGGATTGTGTTTCTTAGTTGTTTTCCAGCAGAAGTATCAGTTAGGAAAGCTACTTTTAATTTAGTATGTTTAAATGTTTTAATTTAGTATGTTTAAATAGTTTAGTGATGAATTCAGTCCCCCTCCAGTGTAGGTGAACTTTACCAATTTTCCTGTTTCTTTTTCTTGTTTGGAGGTTATTGGATTATCAAGGTTCATTTGTCTTTTTCTACTTTATTTATTAGGTAAAGCCATAATCTCTTTAGGAAATATCTCACAGCGGCTTGTTTATGTTCCAGTGAGTGGCGTAAATCTGTCCATATAATCGTGTTGGAGATGGGTGGTTTTCTTTCTGCATACCAATTCCAAGAAAATTTTAACTGTTAGTTACTGTGATGTCTAGAACATTGCTCCTATTGCAAAGTTCTTGTTCCATAGGAATCATCAGTTTTGGACTGATGTTAAAATTTTTAAGAACATTAATTATGTTGGATATAATGTTATCACAGATGATAAGAATACACAGTGCAGTCCAAAGGTTCCCGGACTGAATTTTTTACGGCCTTTCTTCCAATGCCATCTACCGGGCCATGATTGAACTACGCAGTTGAAACCGTTTCTCACAAGAGTGCAAATTGGCATTAGTGTAGTTGCAGTTGTTGTTAAGACAGAACATCTCGCACTAACTATTGTTGTTACTCTGTGTCAATGTCATGAGATGGACGTTAAGGAGGAACAACACGTGGCAATTAAATTTTGCTGTAAAGTCTATTTTTTGGCTACAAAGCCTGTGGAACTGATTCAGAAGGCTTACAGTGATACAGCATTAAGTTGAACAACAATTTTTGAGTGGCACAAATGGTTTCGAGAGGGTAGAGAGTCAGTGAAGGACAATGAACGCAGTGGTTGGCCCACAAGTCGTGTTGTGTGTCATACTATAAAGAATGACTAAACAAACAAATGTTAAACACAACAAAAATTTTTATAACATCATATTATAAAAAATGTTATTCATTTAGTTGTCCGTCTTACGACAGGTCCAAAGCCTCTTCCAAAACGAGCTCTCCACATAATGTGATCTAGAGCTTCCTCCTTCAAATGAGGGTATCCTCTCCTTTCCTTAAGGTCATCCAGTAGCTTCCTATGTCTTCTTCCTCGTCTTCCTGCCACTTCTATCCCCCCTTTCATCTTTCCTTCAATAACCTGTTGTACAAGGCAGTTTCTACGCAAAATGTAACCAATCTAGTTAGCCTTCCATTTACTATTTCATTCCTCTGTTGACTCTAAGTAATACTTCTTAATTTCTCACATAATTGGTCCAACTGATCTTCTCCATCCTTCTCCAGCACCACATTTCAAAACTTTCCCAGTGTTTCTGATCTACTGCCTGAAGCGTCCAAGTTTTAGTTTACATCACAACAAAAAATTTGTTGTGTTTGATGGTCATTTGTTTAGTCATTCCATTTTTGTTCTTTATTTGTAAGAGATGTGTTGGTATTTAGAAAATGCCTGATGTATTTCTGAAATTAATTTGTAGGATCTGTATTTAAAACCAGTGTTTAAGAGACCATTAATTCTGTCATAACATTCTTATTCATTACAACAGCTTTAAACTTTATTTTCCTTTTTACTGTCAACAATACAGTCACTGAAAGGCAGGTCTCCCCACCAAAACCACGTTAGTTGCCCATCAAGTTAATAATTTTAAAAATGTTTCAATAGATGTGCCAAATTGTTAAAATGGTAACACAGAAAAACAAAAGTAACCTAAATTTGCAGCAGTGTAATTTTAATTTTTAAACGATTTAATTTCATAATAAAGATTTTAATTACCATACTTAAACATGTACATACATTTTAAATTAAAACTGTACATCTGCAACTTCTTTTTTGAGACGAGACATCCTGTTGTGCTATCATACAAATATTATGTAAATAAACAGTCAACACAACTAAGTATAAAGCATTTAATGCCACATTTTTCGACCTTTAAAAAGTCATCATTAGTAATGATCTTTTAAAGGTCAAAACATGTTGCTGAAATTTCTGTCCATCAAGCAGTTATTTTATGAAACATGCATGTATTTTACCTATATTCTATTTAACTCCTACAGTTGAAAAATTTACCTTCTCCAATTCTTCCTCTGTTAATTCTGATTGTTTGTTGTGGTTATTTGTACTGGATATTCCATCCGCCAATCTGTCAGTCTTAACAAATATGTCATGCACTCCAACATCAGACACATCCTCATCCTCTGAGCTCTCAGATGGAGGGTCATTAATCCACATGTCAAGATCCAGACTATAGAACAGAGCATAGAGCAAATTTTCACCAATTTTCTGTTGCAAAGAAACAAGGGACGTCTACAAATTTTAACCTTTCTGATGCCTGTGACACATTTACAGTATGGGGCACCCACTTCTCTCTTACTGTTACTGTGAACTTACGTTTGGCAACAGATACTGTAGTATAGTAGGATATTAACTATTTTTTCCCTGTTCAGCCTTGATGTAAAGTCTAGAAAAAAAATATGTGACCATCACTGTGGAAATTTACTGCACTGCAGCTACATATCTTGTATTCATAAAAAAAAATGAACTTGAAAGACACATATTACAATGTGACCAGTAAGATGTAATACACCCTCTGCAATTGCACTTTCCATCTTTTGATGATCAAAGTGCACAAAACACTGCACATGACCCACACTCCCCTTGTTATACAGTGTTACAGGCCACTTCCTTTTAATGCCATCATCCAGGGATCCACAATCATCCTTGAACCTGCAGTTACATCAAACACTGTCTAAGAGCACATCATTGTACACTGTCTACAAGCATCTACAGCCTTCTAGATACCAGGTTTTCATATCACTGGCAAATCAATTGCTAGTTCACAGTTCAAGAGGATTAATCTTGCCAGCATGAAACCTTCCAGAAACTGTGCTCTCCTCTGGTACGTGTCACACCTGTCTGTCTATTGACAACTGAATAGTTCCAAAATATATAGGGGCATACAGTTTAAACCAGTTCTAGTGTACCTGTCATAGTGTTGAGCTCTTCATTACCAAGAAATTCTCAAAATTATCAGTCAAAGATACAATAATTTGACTTACCCTTCTGGAACCTGGACTTTCTTTTGAGCTTTAGGAGCCACAGGATTCAGTTCTCCAACAAACAAGGCTGCCATCTCTGCAGCTAAACCAAATTCACCTTTGTTCAGTTGTTTCTGTAGATAACGCAATAGCTGCAAAGCTGAGCTAGCTCTTTCTTGGACTTCAAGATCTGCACTTGACACAAACTGTGGCAAATTCTCTGCTATCATATCACACAACTGTAAAATGAATCATATTGAAACTATAGAGTGTCAAACCAACTAACACAAAAAATTATATTACTCTTTTAAAAAAAAGTATTACTACAAGGTGTGGCTATTAAATAACCTGACTGTGTGCAGTCCTGACCTTGATTCACCAAAGTAAATGTACATTAGTTATCGCCAAACCTTCTCCAATAGTATGCCAAACTATGCTTGCTTATAATAAATAATGAAGCATCAAATTATAATTATTAACTTGCCACAATCACACGTGCTAAAACTGAGCAATGAGTGAACATAAAATTTCAAGAGAAACTGAAGGGGGGAGGGACTGAAAACTTCGATCTGTTATGTGAGGCATAAAAAGGAGATCCCTATTAAAAGTTTGTGTGTTTGATTGACAGAAGAGCTTTTGAAAAGGAAGAGAGGATGTGGAAGATGATAAACAACCTGGAAACCCAGTAACAACAAAAATTGATGAAATGTAAAGAAGGTGATGGCCCTTGTGAAAACATACCATTATTTAGGCATCAAAATTCACATCTAAACAAATTAAAGAGGAAAGATAAGAAAGAAAATGATTTGAATTTGTGGAGTTGCAGTTGACTTTGCCACCATGACAATGCATTTGTGCACAATGTCATTCTAGTTGGCGGCATTTTAACTAAGAAATTAGTACCAGCACTTGAACGTGGTTGGTACATATGAGGTGCGATCAAAAATATTCCAGACTGGTGCAGCCATCTATACAGCAGTTGTGGTAGTGCGAAGCGCCGGTAGATGGTAGGACTACCATGTCTAGTGAGTCAGTGTGCCAAGTTGCACTTAGGTAGGTGGATGTGGGCAGTTTTCACACATGTTTATTTGGAGTCATGTACATGACCTGTGGCGATTTTCACGATGGATCAGAGAAAGGAATAGTGAGTGTGCATCAAATTTTGTGCCAATCTTGGGAAAAGTGATATGGAAACCCTCAAAATGATTCAACAAGGCTTCGGAGACCAAAGCTTGAGTCGTACACAGGTGTTTCAATGGCATACCCAGTTCAAGACTGGTCACACATCAGTTGACGACGACAAACACACAGGGAGACCCACAAGTTGCACAACTACTGAAACAGTTGCACGAATTCAACAGCTCATCCATCAGGATCAATGTCAGACCATTTGCGACATTGCTGAGGGGGTGGGAGTTGGTTATGGGACATGCCAACAGGTTCTGACAGAAGAAATGGGCATGCACCATGTCGCAGCCAAATTTGTGCCCAGGATCCTGATATCTGACCAGAAGCAGCAGCGCATCGTCTGCACTGAACTTCGTCGGCTCGCCTCCGACAATGAAACGTTCTTGTCCAGGGTCATCATTGGTGATGAGAGCTGGGTTTACGGTTATGACCCTGAGACAAAGCGACAATCCTCCCAGTGGAAAATCCCCACATCACCAATGCCAAAAAAGGCCAGACAGGTGAAAAGCAATCTCAAGAGCATGATCATCACTTTCTTTGACATCAAGGTGATTGTGCACAAAAAATTTGTCCCAACAGGCCAAACTGTGAATTCCGGGTTCTACTGTGAAGTTTTGCGGTGACTGCGTGAAAACATGTGAAGACATCGCCCCCAACTTTGGCAAGAACAGACCTGGCTGCTTCACCACGACAACACCCCGTCTCACACTTCCGTCCTCACCCACCAGTGTGTGGCGAAAAACAAAATTGCTGTTATCCCTCACCCACCATACTCCCCTGATTTGCCACCCTGTGACTTCTCCCTATTTCCAAAACTGAAATTGAAGCTGAAAAGATGCTAGTTTGATACCATTGAGGAGATCCAGGCCAAATCGCAGACAGTGCTTGACACTCGGACAGAAAAGGACTTACAGGAATCGTTCCAAAAATGGAGGAGATGGTGGGACCAGGGTCTACATGCAGGAGGGAACTACTCCGAGGGTGACGGCGGCCGATAGGCCTTATGGTGAGTTTTACGATTTTTACAGTGTCAGTCCGGAAAATTTTGGATCAACCCACGTACATCTTGCCCCATCAGACACAACTTAAAAGTTCACTCATATAAATCCACGAACACATCTACAAGAAATCACAACATACCAATGCACAAAGCATGTTCATGTACAATACTTTTCACAGCATAGATCACACAGTAGTAGTTTCCAAAGCTACAGTTTACAGCATAATTCTAAAATTTCATGAGATATTATCACAGTTAGACAAAGAAGAAACCTGAAAATGAAAGGTACTAACCAAAGAACAAACTGATGTAATGATGCTTGAAAAGAAACAAACACACACATGTTATGTCTGTCGGTTCTTCAAGCTGAATAAGAAAGATTTAGTGCATAATCACCTTATTCATCCTCTCAATATCTTGCTGTTCCTCAGTGCGAGTGAGAATATAAGTGAAGAGTTTGAGAATGTTCTGCACATAAACAGCTTGAATATGTCCTGGTAATGCAAATACACGTCCACGCAACATGGCTTCAAGTGTTGACTGGGGGTCTGTCAGGTATCTGGACATAGAAATAAGAACTCTCAAAACACATTTAAAACACTCATGAAAGTCCAAAAGAAAGCAGGCTCAACTAAGGGAAAGTAATTCCCATAATTCTGCCAATTAAACACTTATATTTTCATATTCCATCACAAGGGAGCGCAGCTAAATAATGTACAGGTACAGTTTAAATGTGTTGGTGCAAATACAACATTTGGTTCTCCTTACATTAACCCAGTTAGTGCTACAGGACTTAATTTCTAGAAGTTACACAGAAATGACTGCTAATTTTAATAATGTAATAAAAAATAAATTCCCACCGACTTCCCCAAGATGCTAGATATAAGGATTTAGTATGTAAAACGCTGAAATGTTGTTACCTTCATGAACACTTACTGATATTTAACTCTATCAGTAAACTTACTGAGAGAATTCTCCACTTATCCATGCTGCTGCATATAGAACCTGTGACATTGTAGAACTCTGAACTGTTAATAAATGTGCATTGTCTATAAGCAGAGCCATTTGTTGGACAGCAAACTCCCTGATAGCTTGCACCCGTGTTGCAACATCAAGCATTTGAGAGGCCACAAGGGACCCATGCTGACTACCCTCCATGCGTGTTAATTCAACCAACACACTCACATACCTGCAAAAGATAATGTGTGCTATATTTCATAATTATCTCACTATAAGCAATTACATAACTGAAAACATTTAGTAAAAGATTCTCCTGTTGTCTTTCTAAGCCCAGTTTCACAAGTCAACACCAGACAAGCCTTCATGCTTTTGTTATTGCAAATGAAATAAGGCTCTATAAACTGGCCTCTCACTCCGAGGACTGCAAAAGGTAAAACCTGTAAAAATACCACCATACATAATGTTGTATAATTCACTCAAAATAAAGTGCAACCAAATTTTAATTCTCTAAGAGGCAGTACATTTCTTACAGGTCCCAGTATAAGACTGTCACAACAGAAAGCACATATTTCTTACAGGTCTCAGTATAAATACTGTCATTTCTGATAACAGATAGTTCTTACAAGACCCAGTATAAGTATAAACAAGGTCACTACAGATATTCCTTACAGGTCCCAGTATAAACACTGTCACTACAGACAACAGATACTTCCTATAGGCCCCAGTACACATCATCATCTCTATAGATACCAGATATTTCTTACATAACCCACTGTAAACATTGGCACTACAGATAACAGATATTCCATACAGGACCCAGTACAA
>JGI20166J26741_11495029_pt1 | contig 12827 bp, 9 predicted proteins | sample TergutCu122P5_FD_26741 | JGI IMG/M metagenome (IMG submission 26741)
CTATGATGAATAAATTATATCATGGTTGCTAATTTTGGTATGTAACAATCCTGTTTTCTTCCAATAAATTACTAAAATTAAAATACATTCATCATTATTTCTAACGAAAAAATCACGATGCGTCTTGTGGGCCGGTGCGTCTTATGGGCCGGGAAATACGGTAGTTCCTAAACATGGCAAATGTCCCATGCCAGTTAAATCCACGTTGTCTCTCTCTCTCTCTTTCTCTCTCTCTCTCTCTTTCTCTCTCTCGGTGTGAAAAATCATAGCACACTATGTACGCAGGTCTGGTTTTACGCATGTTTCTTTTATGCCTTTTTGATTTAAGGCCCCTTGCCAAGTTACAATACTTCGTAATTTTCGAGCTCTAATTTTTTAACTCCCTTTGGCTTGTTTATTTGGAATTTTGTTTTGTTCTGTATACAAACACCAAGATGACACACCCAATGGAGGAAAAAAAAAACTCAGTTTTAAAGGTTTGGAAAGAGAATGTAGGCATCTGTGACAACGGCGATAAGGAACATATTCCATCCATAAGAAGTGTACACAAGTTCTTTTACAATTTATGTACACTGAAAATTAATACTGTATATTTATATATTATTAATCAGTAATACAATAATAATATAATAATTACATGTGCATATACCGCATATGAACAGGCTGTCATTGGTATGACTGCCACCAACCCCTGCCTATTCCATTATTTCTTAAGGGAATGTAATTTTTTATTTTCGTCTTTTTTAATTACGCCCACTTTTCCAGGAACGAAACTGGGGCGTAACACAATGCCTGGGTGTGCTGTAATTGTGCTTATGATCACATAATTTGTACTGTTTAAAACAATACTTTTTTTTAATTGCGGACCCTTTTATTCACAAAATAACAATAATACCTATGCACTAACACAAACCTTTATTTTACGAAACTGTTACTGTACTCTTGATAGGCATTCGGTTTTGTTACATGTTAACGGTTAGATTGTACCTGTGATTAAGAACTATGAATCATGAAGGCGTACGGGTGAATGGAGTTATATAGCCCCACGAATTAAGGTCGGAACTAATGGGGGAGTATTCAGCTTCACGTTCCAGCCATCTTACTCGAGGAGAGCAAGCCCCTAATACCCACTGAATGGGAAAGCCAGGTGGGACCCACAGCCGATGTGAACGTTGTGGAGAAGGAAACGTCTCTGTCCCTGTCAGAATTCCAAACTCGACTCTACGGTCAACCATTCCGTTGGCTAGTCGCTTTACTCAATGTGCCATCGTTGTTCATTAACGTATGCATTTCCGACTTAGAAACAGACACAGAATGTATTACGAAAATGTAAGATCGGTAAGGTGGAACACATTTTCTCCAATGCGTTATTCGTGACACTGCACACTGTACAGTCCAAACGTTATTGCCTACAAACTGATCCAACATTATGCATATATAACGGCTCAAAAATACTTACAGAGTCAAGTTACCTTCCGACACGTTTCGGTGGCGGCCATTACCATCCTCAGGGAAGACAACTCCACGGACCAAAAAACACCGCTATTTCAAGCTGTCTATCTTGTCATATACACACGGATTTATTTCCAAGAGTGTTTATTTATTTCACATACATGTACAGATAGGCCCCACACTGCTTCAAACCCTCCCCCCCCCACACACACACACACACTACATATGCGCAACACTGTGTAACCATGCATAATTATTCCAAGAATTTTGTACGAATACCTACATCATATCGGAAACTGTTCCAAATAAAAGCTGTAATTATTCACAGAATATAGTTAGATATGCCTACCTCACACCGAAAATTGTTCTAAATAAAAACCGCTCATTGAACCCTCACTTAGTTTTGAGAAAAACAGTATTCCCGTTTGAACTGCATATGAAGCTGGGAGTATACGGACTGATGCGAACGGGTAATTCAATCGTCCCAAACCCAGATTTTAAAGAAATCCGCTGCGCAGATTCGACGACGAAATATTCTTATTATTTTATGGACTGCGTGCAGGGCACACATACTTCTACGACTATCTAACCACCATGTGACACATAAGAGTATTACACATCCAATTATGTAATAAATAAGTTTCTCGTAATAAATTCGCGCTAGCTAACACCACAAGGCGGTACTTAAGACTGCTGCATAATCCAGTTCCCACTCCCAGCTGTTACCAATAGGCCTTCATGCTAGGAACTTCACAATTCAGGGAAAGCCTATCACCTGCTTGCATATTCGTATTACTTCCGCTAGACTATATATTGCATTGCATTACATTGAATCATGCACTTTATTTTAGGTTCAGACTCTTAACGGACATAGCCACGAGTACAAATGACCGTAAATAAGGCCACCACACACGATCAGTAGAAAAGGCGTGATAGTTGGTACACTTTTCACGTTATAATTTTTCACATTTTTCCTGTACATGTTAGGTTGAATGTAATAGCACTTAAGGATAGCAACACTCTTGGGCTACAACCTGACCTACACATACTTGACGCTATTAATAAGGAAGAGGCAGGAAAGGCGTTTACCCTAACCTCTGCACGTGTGCCAACCCGCCTCGCAGACAGGGTGAATTATAATAAGGTAAAAGTACAGAGAAAATCAAGATGCCAACTTTTCAAGGTGTAAAAGAAACAGATAACGATTAATGTAATGGTTAAGAAAACAAATGTGTCAGATACATGTTGTAAAGAACAACAAGGTGTTACCGTGGCAATAAAATAGTTTGAAAACAATTCGGAACAAAATTCAACACATTTACTTAAATTGGTAAAAGAGGTCAGAAGGAAAGATAATTCAATATAACACTAGTCTATCACCAGCAACATAAGTTTTCATTCTAAATAAAGTATTCCAGTTTCATTACACCGGCAGTTTAAGTAAACACTGTTGGGACTGCCAGCAATGCATTCTTCACATTTCACTAAATGTGCTAAGACAAAAGAGGCAGCAAGTATCCTCCGAATCTTCTTCGTCAGTCTTGCATGAATTTTTGGATTTTTTAAAATTATTTTTGTGTTTATTTTGTGAATCTTTCTTTAGATATGTGGCAGCTTCTGTTTCCTACTCTTGCAGGCCAAGTTCGTCGCTCATTTTCTCCGAGCCTTCCGCTGTACTGGGTGTCAAAGCATTTTTGACAAAGGTATCAAGTCAAACTGGCAGTTGCTCTTCTGCTCTGTTTATATTCTCTCTCTCTCTCTTTGATTACGATTTTGGAAGGTTTCGAACGTCCTCTGGGTAGGCAGGATGTGTTGCTACTTTTGCAGCAGATGATGATCATTCGGGAGAACCATGAAAAGTCAGCAAGTTTACTGTTGCTACTGGAAGATGGAGCCTCCATAGGACAAACAGCTCTATCTGCAGCCTAAGCTTCCATAAAGTCTTAGATGTGAAAAATATCCCCGCTGAAAATGTAAATTCCAGAACCTGGAAACCTGTTTTGATATTTGCAGGAAAAGACGTCTGATGTAAAGATGTGTTCAAGGCACAAGGGATGAAATGCATTGTCACTGCTGTACCTGATGGTTAGTTATGCAGGCATCATATGTGAGGGAGACATACGTCGTAAGCGATCCTTTGACAGATTTGTTACGAGGCTGGAGTTTATGGGTGCAGTGTGGAGGAAAGATGAGGACAGCCACCCCACTATGCTTGCACTACTCTATTGTCTGTATGGACAAATGCAAATCGTGGTTGTCCAGCAACATAATTACTGGTCTCTCTTTCGAAGGCTTGGCATGTGCTATGGAGTGATTTGCATATCTTACAAAATGATCCTCCGCCATCTACCCATATGGATGGACCGCGTGTTAAATGTGTTTAACTTACCCTGTGTTCAATGACAGTGTTGGTGAGGTGCTCTTTACGTCAGTCTGTCGTACCCTGTTGCAGTGTACTGACAAAATAAGAAAATGAATCTGAAAGTCCTTCGTCCGCTTCCTGTTTACGTTCCACTTTTTCCCACCCCTCTCACATCTCGTAGCAGTGCGTCAAGGCGTGTGTTGCTTCTACCTGACCTCTTCTTGCAAGTACGCATTATTTAGCTTCTTAAAATGGAGATAAAAAGATCAGACTGGTAAAAAATTAACCAGTAATTTACCTACCAAAAGCGGGGCAAGCGGACACATGAGCCAACAAGCCCCACGCTGCGTGTGCCGACTTCCCCCTTGCCACCTTTTAATGTTTTTAACCGCATCACCCTCGAACGCAGCAGAAGTCTACAATTCTCACTAGCTCCAAAGTTAGCCAAAAGGAGGTATTCTTCAGGGGTGGCACAATATCACGTGTAGCTGTAACCAGATATTAAGCACAAAACATTAAATACAGCGAGGAAAAAATACTTCTTGTGGTGTAAAAAATTAAAACACCAGACCACGCTTCGGTCATAGCTCACAGACCACTGACTCTTGCTGACCGCTCTCAGGAGAAGTTACTGAAGAGTACAAATTTCCAGGTGTTGTTATTCTGCGCAGTAGTTGGGAGTTAAGGCCCTTGTGCCAACTTACACCTGTAGCCAACTAGTCTACCTCTCCCCTAAATTACGATACGATTGTAATTCACATATGGCTCATTGAATGCAATACTGGAACAATCCACAAATTGCCCATTTGGAGTTAATACTACATTTCAGCAAAAAAAAAAAAAAGACAACTAAATGCGATAATAACAGCATCTAGTAGGGTATGTTTTGACCAAGAAGTGTGCCGGTATTGTCAGATGTAGTAGTTATATTTTTGAGCCCAATCGTAGTACATATTAACTCCAAATGGAAATTTTTGGGTTGTGCCAGTGAGCGATACGTTTGCGGTCCTCAATGATAATGCAGAACATTCAAACCAACAGAGGGAGGAAAAGTAGAGCCTGAGTCAATATAATGTTCTAGATCAGTGGTTCCCAAAGTGTGCTCCTGGGATTCTAAGGGATCCGCGAACAGCTCCCGCGGATTCCGTGGATACATTTCCGTAATGGCTACGCTGAAGTTTATTTATTTTGAAATTAAACGAAGAATGTTTTCTTAAAAACAATCAATAAACTTTAATTGGCGATGTGTTTATTTCGTATGACCGTTAGAATGTCTAATTAAGAAACTCCCTGTACCCACAAAGCGAGCGACAGTCAGTTTCATTCAGGTCAAATTATGCAACGCATTGTTACGTATGCTACTAGTTGTATTCGTTGCTATCTAAATCACTAATGAGCTATAAAGTTTCAATTGCGTATACCTATCATTCGGACACACTATAACTATTTGTGAAAGGACGTAAGGATCTGTGGTTACTTTTCGAAGCCTAAAGAGGTCTGCGAGCAAAGAGTTTAAAAAACACTGCCCTAGAAGTTGGTTGTTAAATTGTCACTCGCCTGTAATTTGGAAGATTGGAAGTAAAGTCAAACGCGAAGCAGCCGCTGACTTCCGCTGGTGGTACAAGCAAGAGTCCTAATACTTTCTTCAAGAACAAACTTACCTCAGAGTATTCCTCTCTGTACTGCTGGCTGAGTACCAAAGATTGCATTGTCTTCCAACAGCACTGTCCGAAATGGATACGTGCTTTAACTTCACAGCTCGGCCACACTGTTGTCAGTGCACTGTGCATAGCGGATACGAAGTCGGCATAAACAATGATTGGGCAAACATTCACACCAAGTTTTGAAGCCTCTGCTATTGTATATCTGAACACATCATCATATGACATTTGAGGTTTACTGGTCAGTAAGAAAAATGCACGTGGAACACAGCGACCACTGTTGAGTCTAGGAACTGAAAAATAGTTGGTTGAAAAACTTTAGCATTGATATGAATGTCCCGTCCGCGTAAAGTACATCAACTGAGCCAACGAACTGTATGTTAGTTTTTCAGGAAAACATTACACTATCTCTTGCCGAGTCAACAGCAAGCAAAAACTGTTCTTTCTCAGTTGTTAACACGTGCACAGCACTTACTGCTTCATGAGTATCTTTAGTATTTGTTGGAAGAAGAAGCAGTTGGGAGGAGCGTGCTTTATGACTGCTCCCCCTAATGTTCGGTGTGTATATGTGAGAGTGTCCAAGTCCTGGCTTTGTACTTTGCGAATCAGTTTCCGCGTTCTTTCACACAAGTCCTCCATTGCTTTCCTTTTGACAGAATTACTTAATATCTGTCGGTTTAAGCCGGTGTCGCTGTCTTTAGCAATGCTGCGCACCAAATCCCCCCCCGAAAATCTATCGGCTTTCATTTCACTTTATACAGCATATACATTTTTTATTACGACAGAACCATCTTTCCATATTCTCAAAAGGAATTTTTTGGAAACGGATCTTGAAGCCCGTTATGACAAGTAGTTCTTTCCCTTTCTCACTACTTATCACTCTATGTACTTTCACTGGCTCCATCTTCCTTCCAGCAGCGTGGTACACAACTGTCATAACTAAAAACCAACCGCGGGATGCAAAAAATACCCCCACCGTCTGCAGCCTCGGACGCAACTGATACACGGCCTTTATATGAAAACTGACAGCGGGACGCAACTACTAAATTCTGCTGACTAGTACACCTGGCCAGACGGGATGGCTGCCGCCCGAGCACCACAACCTCATGTCACCTGACACCTGACAGAGCACCTGGCAATGCCAGTGAGAACTGCAAGGAAAGCAGTTCACTGTGAGACACGACACAGACTGGGTAAATTGTACGCAAAGGTGTAAATAAACTGTAGTGTGGATATGCAAAGGTACGTGTGTGTGTGTGTGTGTGTGTGTGTGGTAATTTTTATCCATACAAACGCTAGCCTATAGGAAAACAGACGACCTTCACAGTAGCATACGTTTAGAATCTGAACACAGTGTGTTAATAAAAAGGCAAAATGTTTAACCTCTGACATTTTTAACTTCATAAAAAAAACCTGTAAATGGATGTTTCTCTTGGGAGTGAATCTAACCCTTCAGCCATTTTTTTAGAGATACAATTTATACTGAAACCGTTAATTAGCACTCCCCTTAGGCCTGAGTTCTGGGGGCAGTTCTTAGATTACCTTCCCCTCGCCTGCTTCGTAACATACCTACCATGAGGTTTACGGAAGAACTGCAATTGACTTTCATCTCTGATAGATGTGCAACTAACTATCCCAATGAAAGTGTGTGTTGGGAAACGATCACTGACAGCGCTTACACACACAATGGCGGTATATTAATTCAAACGTATACTGAATGCTACAAGATGGAAAACCAAAATAAATTCTGACTTGCAAACAACAGCGTAAATTTAATATTTCTGGCGTATTACTGGCAGCATTTTTTATCGCAGGACTGAGCAGAAGGCACCATCAATTATTATGTGGAAATTATGTCGTCCGCTCTACGGCCAGCATTTCGACGATAAAAATGTCGTATTTTATCCCTTTAAAGACGAAGCACAGACTGCTTTATTTAAAGACCCAGTCCGTACCGCGCAGTAAACACTTTTCAACTCGGTTATAAAAACCAATCAGTTTATTATGTAAGTGGCACAAGTCGCTGTTTGCTCTCAGATAAATACAAAACACATAAATACAGTGTGGTCGGAGCGTACAATTGTTGAATGTTAAACTGGTTGGTGTATCACGTAGCCAATAGGCTTTAAAAGGTTATTATGTGCTCAGTTGTATCTCTGCCTAAACCCCAGCAATAATTCAGCTGTTGCTGTATGCACTTCAGTGTGCCTTCGGAAAATGTTAATGCTGTTAAACATGCGCACGATTTAAAAGTTTGGAAAGGTGCCATCCCTACTTGATTAAACAGTTTCTGAACCTTCACATTTTCAGGGCGCTCATGTGTTTCGAATAAATATGAAAAATAACTCCATGGGTAAAATGCTTCTTCAGACGCTAGTAAGTGTTTATCTATTCAAAAAGTCCCCACGTTTTACGGAAACAGAAGGACCGTTATCGTGTTCCCACTAGCCGGCCACTTCTCCCTGCCCTGAGCCAAATGAATCCAGTCCACATCCTCGCCTTATTTATTTAAGATTCATTTAAATATTGTCCTTCCATCTAATACAATGTCTTCCAAGTTGTCTCTTTCCTTCAGGTTTTCTAACCATATATGTCTACACATTTCTCATCTTGCCTGATATGAACTGATAAACATGTAACAATATTTATGTCAACCCCCATTATTGTGGTTACTTAGGCTAGTATTAATTACTGTGATTCCTACATTTCGAAATACGGGATGTTATCGCTCCAACTCAAAAGTTTGAGCGTCCGTCATATTCTTACTACATTTACTGTTATTGTCTATATTAACGTAACGTCCTGAGCCATGAGGTTCACTTCTTACGTCCTTACGGTTTAACGACGCTGTCATGCAGGCTGTATAACGTAAAATGATAAGATGGTTGGCAACTAAGGAATTAGAGAGGATGTGCGAGGAAGTGACGATGGCCTAATTTTAAGTGCAAATACAAATGTTGGTCATATTGGAGGGACAGCGCTTGGAAAACTGACTTCTTCAGTTTCAAAAATAAGGCACTCTAAACTACAGCATCGACCGTCACTCGGGGACAGTCCACGTTAACGTCGTTGCTAGGATACAACAAAAATCAACGCTCAGGGAAAAGTCAAATTAGAGTTATACTAGGATACGAGGCATCTCAAACCCCCTCCAACCGTGCTAGGATACAGGAAAGAACCACTTGGGAAAACCCCATTGCTCGAAGGAAATCGAAACTAGTGCCCTTGGTAGAATACGAAGGAACCCCACCTGGATAAAACACACCACAATGTGGAACCTTCAACGCTCGATTATAGCGCCGTTGTCAGGAGACTGAAGAAACAGAAACTGCAGTTTCCAGCGCGGGCACCTCTAGCTATTCATTTAACCTTTTCAAGCCTAGAGGTTACTTTATGTACTAATACCAGGTTTACCAGGTTTAACATTTACAGATTCTACTCTCTGCCCACGGAGCACATTTACGTGTTCTGTACTTCTCAGAACAAACAGCCATGATTTCCTTGTGAGACATCTACGGGCTGGTTTTTATAACCGAGACGAAGCGTGCTTCCTGCGCGGTACGTACTGGGTCTTCAAATATATTTCAGATTTATGTCAGCCTTTAACGGGTTACTATCTGAAAATATAAAATGTAGTAAACAAGTACATGAATTGGTGTTGTAAACTGATGACATTACAAGTGGTAGCCAATTGCACTCTAAAGGCAAAATTCCCCACAACATGCCAAGCATGCACAAAGACGGAGTAGAAGTACATCTCTACTCATTTCTAACCTCAGCGCTAGATAGGGGTGGGAGTTCAACGCCACGCCTCGTCCCCCTTAAACCCGGAAAAGGGCTCCGGTACCCATTTTACAGGAGGCGATTTCACTGTACACTACTGTAATTATTAACAAGGAATTTTCAGCAGAACTCGGAAATTCTTCTTTCCTGCTGAATAAATTTCTACCTTATGTATCTATTAGCATTGCTATTTTTGCTTGGTATTACTCACACTTCACTTAAGCACAGAATGTGCTTCTTACCTGCATAGTCTGTTAAACCTTACACTAATATTTTCCTATTGACGGTAACCTCAAAGTTTCTTATGGTTGCTGCGTTTATAACTGCTGAAAATGAACACTTCATACACAAAGTATAGGCATGTTTATGATCTACAAAGTATAAAATTTCGCATGCCTGACTCTAATAGTGCAATACTTATTGTCATGAAACCGAAAGGTAAAGAAAAATTTCGAACGGCCACCGCGTTGTTACTGTACATTCGCAGAAGTGTTACCTCAACGAACGTCACATATTTATTCAACATTATTAACATAGGCTTACATAAATTTAATGGCCCAAGTACGTGTGATTGGTGTCGCTCTCGCATCAAGAGTTCGCGCGTCTTTCATGTTATCTTTGCTTTTAAGGAATTGAACAGTACAGCGTCACAACAGATCTATACTGTTTCAAAGTCTGAGAAGGATAATACATAATGGTAAGACAACATGGCGACCCCATAAGGAAGGTTAATTAGGCTCAAAACAGAGTGCTGCTGTGAATTAAACTTACCCCTGACATAAAGGTCGCAGTGTTCATGGCTTACTAATCATTGTCGTGAACGGGACCCTTTACGGCAACCTTGGCCGATTAACCCGCCCATCAGCAGATGCTCACAGCACTGGAACTTACCTGCAATAATCAAAAGCACACGATTCAGGACAACGAAGCAAGCGATTTAAAAACTTCGTGAAATACGGCCACTGACACGAAGGCACATATGAAAGCTACAAACAACAGAGATGAAATTCCCGCTACAATTTATTATTCCACCGCAAAAATGCAGCAATTTTTGAAGAACTCGACATGAATCCTGTCTAAAATAAATCAGTGAAGGGTCTAAAAAATTAACTACCCCATGTTATAACAAGGCAGGCAGTGTACGTATCACATACCATGAGGCATGTTCGTGCAATCATTGTTGCGGTGGAAAAACAGTAAGTATTACATATTCTAAGAGTGTGTTTGTAGCCTTAGGTATCCAGTATGCAACGCGCATGCGCCAGATTGTCATATGTGGCCTGTCCGGCTGTACAATATTTTTCCACATTATCTCGTAAACGGCAAGATTTTCGGGGGGAAAATATTGAACGTAAAATGTGTTTTCTTCACTACAATTTTAATTTGGAAATTTTTTTATTACACGAATTCAGGGAGATATCATAAATTCACATAGCTCTTCATGTAGCGTACCCCTTATTCTTGTAATGTTTTAATAAAACCTGAATTTTCTGGACAAATGTTTTGAAAAATACTCAAATAACAAATTTCATGAAAATCCGTCCAGTGGGAGCCGAGTTCCATGCAGATAGACAGACGGACGCTAACTTACAGACCATCGGCCTGCAGCAAGCAATGTGGGCGCCTTTTAAATAACCCCACACAGGACAGTCCCGCAGTTTATGGCATCAAAAAGTTTATTACTCTGTTCACAAAAGCCTGTCACTTGCGCCTCTGCTGAGCCAGATGAACCCATTCCACGAGGATTAGTAAATTTATAAATCTCCTCATTATGCATTTACTCCAATTTCCAGTTCCTCCCTCCTTCTTGGGTCCAATTATTTTCCTCAGTATGCTATTCTCGAACACCCTCATCCTATTTATTTATTTAATGCCAGAGACTAAGTCTTACACCCATATAAAACAACACGCGAAATTATGGCCCTGTAATTCTGAACAGAGTGGTACGAAGTATTCCTCGAATTCATCTGCTATTAATTTCTTGATGCACGCAATTTATATATTTTTAATGTCGTTCCCAGATACCTCGACTTTGCTACGATTTAAAAGGTTTACTACCGATATGTAGGTTGCGATTTTTTCCTGATATATGTTCACTAAATACAAATAGATACTTAGTTTTCTCAGCATTTAATCCTAGACAGCCTCCTTCCTAGCCACTAATAAAAACATTCTTTACAGTTTTTGTATTTTTGTCCAACTAAATATCATCATCATCATCATCATCATCATCATCATCATAGACCACAGACTAATGTGTCCCATTCAATCTCAATCCCTACGTGTTGGACCTTCCCAATGGTATATTCTGCAGCTAAGCTGAAAAGCAACGGCAATAAATCATCCCCTCGTTTCACACCATTCTGAATAGGAAACGTTTCAGACAAATGTTGCATATCCGGACGTTACTGTAGGTTTCATTTATACACACTTTAATTAACCAAACTAGATTATTGGTATATCAGCCTCAATGAGAATAAGACATAAAGCCTCCCATTTACCTGAATCATAGGCTTGCTTCAAGTCCATAAACAGCTAATGTACCGCCCCATCATTTTCCAAGTATCTGTCGAAAGCCGAATATCTGATCATTAGTTCATATATCACAAGTAATCCACGCTGACTACCCGCAGTAATGTCGTATAAATATGCAGTTCACTTTGAGTTTAAAATTTTCGATAAAATTTTGTATGTAGTTGCTAACAGCGATATACGTCGGTAATTAATAAATCTGTTTTTCTCACTTCTACAAGCAGGTACAACTGACTCCTTCCACCGTCGAGGCAATTAATCCTAATTACAAACAGAATTAATAAGTTTATGAATCTCAGAATGTAATGTATTCCCTCCCGGCCTGATCAATTATGCCATAATATGACCAGCAACTAATGACATGTCTTACAAATTACTGAAGTCCCCGCTATCAACTGCGTTCTCCAAAATTGCATACGTCTTTCAGGTTTCAACTTGAAACAGTCATCTAACTTCCACATCGTTTACCTCTCCATATTCAATCTTCTGCGTTGCTCGTTTAATTACTGACAGTCTCTCCCTGAAGTCTGCAACTACCAGAGAGGGAAACGTATCAGTCAGCTCTTCTGAAATATCATACATCAAGACTCGGCCGATGTTTAAAGACTAACCATAGGAAATCGGCCACTTTTGGCCAAAATTCGTTAATTAAAGAAAATGCGGCATTTAAATGTGTCAGCTAGACGTATTATATTGGTCGTCAGAGCCAGGTGAACCAGTTTTCGTTGTATCTTTGTGTCCCTTGTGCTACCGCACCTTTCCTGTATTGGGTCGTGCTTGCAAGTTCCCGTCTGCTCAGCAAGCCTGTAAGTCTTTCTTCAGGGTAATTTACGTGGGAGGTCCTCTGAGAGGTTCACAATTGACTACGACTGCCGACACGCTAACACCCACGCGATACTGTGTACTTTCTTTAATTTTATTTGTGAATTGAAATGTCTTTTATAAAACTTAAATACGATTTTGTTTAATATATTCTAACAATCAATGGAAAATGCAAAAGTTAATCGGAGTCACCACGGCACTTGGAGTAAACACTG
>JGI20166J26741_11495140_pt1 | contig 12826 bp, 11 predicted proteins | sample TergutCu122P5_FD_26741 | JGI IMG/M metagenome (IMG submission 26741)
ATCTTAATGTCCACTTTGCTCCATTGTTTGAAAGAAAATGGAAAGTACTGTGACTTTAAATAAGGCAGAATTTTTTAAAAAAGAAAATGCCTGGTGGTGCATGTGCCCTGCTTCCCTCTCACCAGCTTGCTTCTTCACTTTCACTCCAACTAGTAAGTACACTGGTCCTTACAATACTAGAAATAAATGAACAGCATACAGAGAACTGAAGCTATTAAATACCAATCTTAAGCGTTAATATTTCATACAAAATTATAAATTAAAATTTGCAGCAGTAATGATTAAAAACAAAATACAACTCTAACTACAGTTCAGAAATTCTACATAGCAGAGTCCCTCCTGAGGAGCTAATAGTTGCTAAGCTAGTCAATAAACTCCCCAAAGATTAATTACTGTATTCACAAGAACCCCCATCCTGAGTCAGAAGAATGAAGTCAACACCCTCTATCCTATCCTTTAAGATCCTCTTTACTATTATCCTCCCATCTATGCTTACATCTTCCAGGTGGCCTTTCTTTATATCTTTCTTTCCTGTTTTCCTTCAAAAATCTCTATGCCCTTCTCTTCTCTTACATGCATACCAAACATGAAGGTAAATCTGTCCCTGTTGATGCCATGAAAGTAAATAGGCAGACAAGCGGTAACAGAACACTCATTCTAACCCTGACACTAGTTGGAGCAAGTGGTCAAATTCTAATTCCAGCTCCTTTATGGCCCCTGGTACTCTGATAGCATATACCCCACATCCTCTAAAGAATCTGACCACGTAACATTTCTAAACATATTACTTTTTATGGTGAGGAGTTTCTAGTCCCTTGCCTAACCCCCAAGCTGAGAGATAACCCCTGATCAGCTCTCTGTAACTGCTGATTCAATATATCTACAGCAACCCTACATATCTGCAGGCCATTTCCTCCATCTGCAACCTGAGGATGCACCATGGTGGTGATGATGACGACGACGATGACAATGACAACAATGATGACAATGTTAAATAAACAACAGCTGCACTTGACAACTTAATAAATCAGAACCAAAATCTGTAACCAAATCAGGCACTTAAAATGGTAGCTTGGGATCTTGCTAGCCATTAAGAGCTTGGCACATAACACAACTATGAACAGAAATTTCAAACATGACATTACTCTGCAATAGCATACCCTGTTTTTACTCCAAGAAACTATATAATCTGATATATGCTCCATAGGTGATCAGCATACTGTGTGGGAATGTCATGTGAAAGACATGAAAGGAAATGCAGACCATACTATGCAACAGGTCTTGCCCATAAAATTTTTCAATTACCTCAAGTGTTTTATTTTCACTTATTCACAGATGGTAGGATGATAGCCCTTCTACATCACTTTGCTAGTATGTGGACACTATGTACTACAGGCACACAAAGACTTCTGGGATGTGATACTGTGTAGCCTGGTGGAAGTGTACTCATACTTCCACAACATTCTTCTATCAAGAGCTCAAGTTCCTCAAAACATCAGTACACTTCAATCATGTTACATGATACCACAATGAAGAAGAAAGAAGTCTTCAGTCATCACTTTGAGGACTCAGAACCTCCAATTTTATACACTGATGCATAAAATTTTTTTAACGTCCATGTGCTAATGGTTTAAAAAAGTGGAAGGACATTAAACCACACTACAGATTAAAAAGGCCATTCAATGGACAGCAGGTCACTTAAATGGTCAAACAAGGGGTTATTCAGTTTTTGAGAACAAAGCACTGAGGAGAATATTTGAAGTAAAGAAAAATGATCTAATGAATCAATCACATTCAAAATCAATTTCGAAATATCTGCTCTTCATGTAATGTTGTTACAACAAATTACTGTGGATACGTTGCATGTGGCATGTAGCATGTAGCTTGCATGACTAAAAGATACACATACCAGACGTACAGTGGGAGTAAGCACCAACGAACCTAATCTGTTTGGGCCATCCAGGACACTATGAGAAAAGAGGCAATGCACTAACTGATGTATCAGTGACTAACATTAACTCCGCACATCAACCATGATGAAAGACAATTCTTATCACCAAAACACTGGGTTCTATGCCATGCTGTTGATAATCACCCAAGATTCTAGCACGTATATTTATCATAATAGCTTAAATCTTGTATTAAAAGCCACTACTTACAATTTCTGTGCTACAATTCAATCCAAAACTAACAAATTTAATATGTACAGTACTCTGAACATCACAATCACCTTTTGCCATTGGGACTACGGTTGACGGAAATAAGCGGAGTAGTCTGCAATTTGTGAGCTGTGGATCCTTCCATACACACCATGACACTGTACCCCAAGTTTCGTGAAGTAACTTCTTCTACTGACAGGGGCAGTGATGATTTTGTTTGCTGGTCAAGTAGATCATATGGAGGTACCAAATATATCAGCTTCATAGCATGGCCTGTAACATTCACTGCAAATTTCAGCACACACATATCCAACAAAATACAATGGTAAATATCTCCCTTAGTGTGCTTCTTAATAAAATAATCCAACTCAGTCATTACCTGCACAGCGAAGGCAAATTTAACACTGTGTTATTGTCTGTCCAGTCTTTTATACATTTTTACTAATGTCACACATTGTATCACCAAGAAACTTCAAATTTATTCTGTTTCATTATAAGTTTTTTAATAAATGCATGTCAACACTCACAGTTAGCAGAACACATGCATAGTACTTCACAGACTAACATACACTCATAAGGAAAGATGTAAAAATTTAGACAGCATATGGAATAAGTAGTGTTCCAACCTCGCATCAATTATCTGTATACCCTAACATCTGATCCTACTGTTTCTAAGTAAAGCTGTGCAAAATATTCTAGAAAATGCAGTATTCTGAAAAATACACCCCCTGAAAAATAATTCTCCTGACAGCTTGTGTACAGCAATGACAGAAGTTGAATGATCCAAAAAGAAAGAAATGTTACTTCGGTCATAACAAATACTAGCAGAAATACTTAAAGTAAATTTCAAACATAAGTCTCAGCAAGCAAATAAAGCAATGCCTAATGCAAGTAACCATGCTATGAAGTTTCTGGAATAAACATCAACTATTTGTGACATAGGACTTCACACTGTACAAACATAAGATACAACATGCTGGGAAATGTATGTAGGTTACCCAGAAAATAAGTTCTGTTTGCGAATATTGCCATTGCAGCAATGCAGTCACAAAGGTGCACATGCGTGCCGAGTTTGTTGATTCTGTGGCAAGGCACGGACGCAATTTTCAGACATTCAAACAGTGTTTACACATCTTGCTGTGTGTTTATAATGTTTAAGAAAACAGAGAATCCCGCCGCATGTGAAATGTGGTCTGTAATCTGTTTCTTGATTGCGAAGAACATGAAAATGGCTGAAATCCATCAACTTTGTTACGTGTATGGAGAACATGCCATGAGTAGTTCAATGGTATGGAGATGGGTGTGACTGTTTAATGAAGGACGCGGAAATGTGCATGATGATCCGCGGAGCGGCTGACCATCTGTGGTGAATGAAGATTTGGTGCATGCAATTGAAGAGAAGATTAGAGAGAACAGATGATTCACCATTATGTCATTTTCCCTGCATTTTCCTCAAATTTCATGGTCTCTTCTTCATGAAATTGTGTCTGATAAACTTAAGTTTCAGAAATTGTGTGCACGCTGGGTGCCAAAGATGCTTAAGGAAGAACACAAATTGAAACGGCAGGCCAGTGCGTTGGACTTTCTGACACGATACAGTGAGGAAGGTGATAACTTCTTGAACCATGATGTCACAGGGGACAAGACATGGGTGTCGCACACAACCCCTGAATCGAAGCAGCAGTCCATGGAGTGGAGGCACACCTCATCACCAACAAAGATGAAATTCACACACACCACTTCAACTCAGAAGATCATGTGCACAGTGTTTTGGGACAGAAAAGGTGTTCTGCTTGTGGATTTCTTGCCTCAAGGCAACACATGTGTCTATTGCGACACACTTAAAAAATTGCGTTGCGCGATCCAGAATAAGCAACGTGGCATGCTTAGCTGGGGTGTTGTGATGATTCATGATAACGCCTGCCCACACACTGCTGCCGCAATGCAAAATCTCATCACGACATTTGGCTGGGAACAATTCGATCATCTCCCCTACAGCCCAGACTTAGCGCCAAGTGATTTTCATTTGTTCCTGCATCTTAAATCCTTCCTTGCTGGCCAGCAGTTCCATGACGACGAGGTCAAAGAGCCATTACCACATACTTTGCATCGCAGGCGGCATCATTCTATGATGAAGGGATACAAAAACTGGTGCAACACTATGACAAGTGCCTCAACAATGGTGGAAACTATGTCAAAAAGTATTGTACAGTATGTACATCAAATGGCATTATACAAGGTTTGTAATATATTCTTGTTTTTTCTTAATAGCCCATTGGAGCTCACTTTCTGGATAACCCTCGTACACATGGCATAATACCTCTGCCATGTTACTGCTTCTAAATTTTAAATTCATGTCTGCTAGTTTCTGATGTACTAAGCAGCAAAAAACTTATAATTTCAAGCAACACACTAACAACTGTGACTCTAAACATTTCCTTCTACTTTTTACATCACAACCACATCAGTGTTAAAATAATGCTAGCTATATACAAATGGCATCAGAATTAACTCTTACTTTAGAGTATACAAGACAAAGTTCACATGCAAATTTCACTGTTAACATATATTTATCCACTCCCAAAAAGTCCGAACTATTCTCACCACTGTAGCAATGTTACATACACAAAAAACAGTGCAATAACTTTCAGGTGAGACATCCCCATTGTGTTGATAGGACCACAAGTATTGATAAATGCAGTCACACACAACTATTAATATTTGTATTGCTAAGAGGTGTTTCTACATAGCTAGTCTTAACAATGACATGTTTCGGCCGCTATATTGGCCATCATCAGGTTGTACATTCTCTTATTTTTACAGCAAACTATACAATATACAATGTTTTTGTCAACGAGCTCTTGTGCACATCTATAAAATCTGCATTTAAAATAATGACAGTAGCAGTAGAATTAAAAAGTTATTCTGAGATAAAAAATATAAACAGGAGAGGGGGGCTATGGTGTCAAACTGGGTATATTCCTGTTTGGCAACACTGGTTTTCTGTGGTGTCACAGTGATTTGGTTGCCCGGTCATGCCGTGATGGTTAGTTCTTGGCAGATGTTACGTAGAGGTCCATCTCCAACCGTTGTGGTGGAGCTTGTTAGCCGCAGGTGGTTGAAATACATATACTTTTTTGTGTAGTTGGAAAGTCCAGGTTTGAATGTTATTATTGCATATTGGAATATCTATTATGGCCATGTGGTAATACCAAGTGAAGATTCACTTTGGTTGTTTTGTTCTGTTTTTTTATGTGTTAGAGAGATGCTGAATAGTATGGTTATCGTTGTTGATAACAATGGTGTTTCTGAATCTTTGTAAATGTAGTTTAACTTACTGAAACCACATTGAATAATTTCTCGAAGACTGTCAAATTATTTCCTTCTGTAATTAGAGGGCGATGGTGTGCATATGCATCTTCCTCAAAAAATCAAAGCATACGCACACAATCGCCCTCTACTTACAGCAGGAAATAATTTGACAGTCTTCGAGAAATTATTTCAAATGTGATTTCTGTAAGTTAAACTACATTTACAAAGATTCAGAAACACCGTCGTTATCAACAACGATAACCATACCATTCAGCATCTCTCTAACACATAAAAATCAGAACAAAACAACCAAAGTGAATCTTCACTTGGTATAACCACATGGCAGTAATAGATATTGCATATGCAATAACAACATTCAAACCTGGACTTTCCAACTACACAACGAAGTATATCAGTATGAAGTAACATCTGCCAAGAACTAACCATCACAGCACTAACAGGCAACCAATTCACTGTGACACCATAGAAAACCAGTGTTGCCAAACAGGAATATACCCAGTTTGACCCCATAACCCCCCCCCCCACCACCACCTCCTGAGGTCACACACCCAACTTTTTATACTGTTTATATTTTTTATCTCAGAATAACTTTTTAATTCTACTGCTACTGTCATTACTTCAAATGCAGATTTTATAGATGTGCACAATATCTCATTGACAAAAACACTGTATATTATAATAATAATAATAATAATATTTATTAACTGCAATTGGGTTGTCACCCGGTGGCAGTAGTATAGTATTGTATAGTTTGCTTTAAAAGTAAGAGAATGTACAACCTGATGATGGCCGATATAGTGGCCGAAACATGTGGTTGTTAAGACTAGCTATGTAGAAACACCTCTTAGCTATACTAATATTAATAGTTGTGTTTGACTGCATTTATCGATACTTGTGAACAGTGCAATAATTCTATATGAACATGGATTCTTGAATGCTGTATTTGTAAAGAGACGTGAAGAGTAAATGCATCAGTCAAACCTGCACTGAAAAACTCTCTCTGCAAGACACTTGCTTCCCATATTTAAACATTATGTTCTTCAGTAAGTGGTGTGAAGTGAAGTGACAGTGTTGCTGTGCGGGTTCAGTCATTGTTCTGTGGGACATATGGTTGACCAATACAAATATATGGAGAATGGCAGACAGGCATTTCATGTTTGGCTGTGAATACAACAATGAAGTTAATGCACATCATCTTTACCAGGAAGTATCTCATGGCTTCTCAAATTTCAGGGGGACAACTTTTGAAAGTTCTGAGGTTTTCACAGTGGACTAATCAAGGAGCCCATTCTTCTGGGATGTCATGCTGTGCATCACTTGTGCTTGTTGGCATTTCAAAGGAACATGTCACCTTCAGCTTCAAGGGTTAGAGGTCCATACAGAAACCTTTTCTAACACTGATCAACACCTCAGGGGTAAGAAAAACATCTGACCATGTGGCAGTAGACAACAGAAGACAAGGGGCAGTCCAGACACCGGCAGAGAGAAACCAGGATGACAATTCAAACATCCTCAAACCAGCATGCAGAGAATTGCAGTTACAGAACAACCTGATATGATTGTCTGGCAGGTACTCCAAGAGCAATCCCTGCATCCTTAGCACCTTCAGAGACATAAGGCCTGTACCCACATGGTTATAATGGAACAGCACAGTTACGTCAGTGGCTCCTGCAGCAGTGGGCCTCATGCTGATCACAGACAAGCATGTTGTACTCACAATGGCATGATGAACCTCCACAATCATCACTCAAGGTCAAACGTTAATCCAAATAGAATCATTGTCACAACACCAATAATGATTTTCAGTAAATGTGTTGGCAGGGATAAGAGATATGCTGAGTACTACACTGTTCCGAGTTATTATGCAAGAAGAAATGCTGGTGCATCCTCATGTTTTCCAGCACAGGCTGACAGGGGCAGTTCATCACAACCTTTTACACGTAACCCTTCCAGAGATAATGGAAGATATTCCACTACAGCAGTGTTTTCCAAACCTTTTTGCTTGAGGACTCCTATTGGCTTCAAAAAGTAACCACGGATCCTCACATCCCTGCTTATGTAAATACAGTGTCTGGATGATAGGTATCCAAAATTTAAAAATTTATGTCTCAGAACTGACTTTAGATACCTACAAATACATAACAGTAGCATACATAACTTTGACCTTAATTAAAATGACTGTCATTCACTGTGTGGGTACCGAAGTTTCTTAATTAGACACTAGTAGTCATAGGAAATAAATACATCACCAATTAAAGAAGTTTCATGATTTTTTTAATAAACATTATTCCTTTAATTAAAAAAAATTAATTAACTTCATGGCAGCCATTACAAAAATGTATCCACATAACCCCCAGGAACTAGCCATGGATCCCTTGGGATCTGCAGAGCACACTTTAGGAACCACAGCACTACAGACATGAATATACATGTTGCTCATATATGACGGTGCTACACCTCATTTTAAACTTGCTGGTAACACATGTATGAATGGCAAATACCTGGAATGATGGAAAGGTCAAAGCACACCAATTGCATAGCCAATTTAAAAAATGATCTCTTTGGCCACGGTAGCTAATGATGTAGCGTAATTCCATCACACAGCAAAAGACACACAAGTTAAAATGAACACTTTATTTTCCATATATCTCCTTACAAACTGAAATAACTGAAACACAAAGCATCCAAGAACCCATCTTGATACAACTGTTCTTCACTCTGTACACAGAACATTCCTCTAAAGTGGTGCTGTGTGTTTCATACATCTAATACATACCTCACACTCATATCTTAATATACTACTATATTACAAGACCTATTTTCAATGCAATTTAATGAAATCAGGACTTTCTGTTACACATTGTACATTGCAAATGTGCAAAGAAATGCATATACATCTTCATGTCAAGTATTCATTATATTCCTCCATTTCTAACCAAAACTCAAAATGCATAACAGTTTTTCATATATTTTTCAAATATTATATTTCATGAAAATCTGTTCATTGTTTCTCAAGGTACTATACGTGTACAAGCAGACATAAGGATGGAATAACTGTCATAGGCAATCTGTAGGGATATAAGCACATCTACTGAATCCTCAAACACTTAAACTGTGCCTAACAATTTTTTGTAGCATGACTCAGCTATACAATTGCATTGTTGCCAAAGTTATATGCATGCACCATTTCAAAGCAGAAAAAGGCTGTCAATGTTACAATGTATATCTGTGTATTGCCACACCAAGATCTTAGCTGACATGCTGCCACAACTGGTCTCCACTCTAGCAAAATGTGTGTATCTAAATACATATGTGAATGCAGTAACTTAAGCAAAGTCAGATCAAAGGATTAAGCTTCTTTATTTAAAAAACATACCTCCACGCCTTTTTTCCAAAATGCCAACAGGTGATTTGTGAACCAAATTGAAAGGCTCCTTGATAAAAGACTGGAGTGTGGCTAGAGTTCCCAAATCTGCTTCCAGACTCTGCAACGCACTAAATGCCTTGCATTTTACCTTTTTTTCAGCATTTAACTGATAGATTGATGCCAGACCCTCTAACTGTGCTGTGAAGTCAGCAAAGTCTCCTACTGAAAGGCATAACACCAGTTCTTCACAACTCTGTAGAAGAAAATAGTAAGTAAATAACATGTATTTATGGTTTATTTAATAGTGCTGTCAGCAGCTTCAGCTGAATAATATGATGGCTGATGGATAAGACATTAAACGAGTGTGGAAGGAAGCATTCATGTCCCAATCTGAGGTACTAGCCTGGCCTTTTTAGGGCAAAAATGAAGAAAGCCACCAAAAAAACTTCAGTCAGAACAGCTGGTTTCCAGTTACAGATTTGTACACCGGACTTCCCAAACACGAAGGAGTGCTACCACCTCACAAAGACATCCAACACAGTTTCCACCAGAATGAGATCTGACATTCTCACAGCAGTAAATATAAAGACTGCTGTCTCATAGATATGACAGTATGTACTCTGGTAGATCCTGAAGATGGAAGCTGCATAATCCTGTTAAACATCAGGATGCTTGTAGCAGTCTACAAAGCATCACATTCCAGAAGACAGCTATCTCCAACACAGTTCTATTTTAAGTAGTTCATAATCAGTTTCAAATAAAAGCACAGCTAATGAATAGTGAATTGGAAAGCAAGTAGCAGTAGTTGTGGCCTCATCTAATGCAAGTACCAGGGCTTCCCTGGAATGACTGCAGACATCACAAATACCTGTTAGAACAGTCCTTGTGTCAGCCAAGACATGAACCAAGTACCTTACAAATACACAGCTTAATGTGGCTTGTTTGTTTTACATGTCATTAATGACAATAAAAATAAGATAAATTTTATAAATAAAAAATGCAGGAGGAAATAAAATGCTCTACCTACTTACAGTTTATTTTACAATGCTGTCTGTATCTTCATTACATACTATAAAAAGGCAGGATGGTCAAAGAATGATGAATTGTAGAGAATTTTACGGAAGTGTTCATGGCCTGTATAAGCACAGAGCTGAGAAAAATCATGAAAATAAGTATGGCAAGTGTTCCAGTTATGAGCAAAAGTACGTAAGTCTGAGAGCCTTACTGCACAATAACTCAATGATGTGACTTATTTAGTCTAAGTGCATGCATACAGGTGTGTGAGATAGAGTGAGTGAGAGATAAACACTTCATTCAACTATAGCAACAATAATTTGTTTCAATCTGTTGATAGTAAGAAACTTACATAAGATTATTGCTTGATGGAAAGCAACATCTTAGGTGGGGGAAATGTTTGAAATGTCACAATAAACATCTTGGAGGAGAGACACAGCCTGAAATGTTGCCAACATAAGGCTACAGTTTACTGAATCAGGCTACAACATCATAGCTACGGCACTGACATGAAATGTTTGTAGGGCTGTCCACAGTTTGATTGGACTCTTGGGTCCACAAGGTAATGCACAGCATACAAGTGATTGTCTATGATGGTGCTATCCGGATAGACAACTACAGTAAATGGTAACTCATTACCAGAGTATACAGCATCGTATCACAGAAAAATAGAAAGCGTGAAACTGACCACTCACCTCCATCTAGCACTGAGGTTAACAATGCATGGAGCTGCAACTACAGTGCCTGATAGGCCTTCATAGCAAGCACAGGAACAACTTCACCCATATGAAACCTTCTTGTATGTAAAAAGCACATGTCTAATGATGGTGTTAAACTGTGGGGTTATGTATGAAAGCTTTTAGATAGTGGAATATGTAGCAGCAGATACATAGCACTGAAGTTTATAATTACTACTAGAATATCCAGTAGTCTGTACACAGACACAAGCAGTGATAGCATTGTAACTTAAAAAGAATTACTTGATAGTACCTTTTGCTAACACACTGGTGATTGGGTGTGAAGCTCTGACTGACCCCCCTAGTGACCAGATCCATACACATGTTCAGTTCAAAACTAAATTATCACTTCCACTGTCATTAGAACAGCCCTGTCACTCACTTCCCAACAGTCCTTGAAGTGAATTTTATTGCATCAATTGTTCAGAATTCCTGGTCCTGACCAGCAATATTCCCAGAATGAGTGTTTCTGAGGAGAAAGCAGTTGAAGAAAGAGGCACAATGCTTCTCTGAAACTTGTTTAATACATTTCATATCTGTGCATTAAACGGACAATTCAATCCACACAATGAGACCAAACAATGCACATAAGTAGAATGTGTTTATCATAAGTTATTCATTACTGACATGTTTTGACTGTCATCGCCATTGCCATCAGGGTAATTTACAAGTTTACAAGGAGTCCAAACAATTTGTTAAAATGCATGAGTGAACCACTAAGTGTTATGAAGCATGTCTCATATTTCTTATATAGTCACTGAAATGTCAGCTTTTTAACTACTATAATCCGATAAAATTAAATTTCTTTAAAATATGTGTGTATTGCTTTGAGTAGTTAATGTGCACCCTGTAATAAAATTAAAAAGAACACAGCTATGAATATAAGCCTAACAGACTTATATTTACAGCTGTATTGTGTTTAATTTTATTACAGGGTTAACATGAACTACATATGTCATACAAAGAGTTTTTAAACAAATTTAATTTTATCAGATTTTAGCAGTTAATAAGCTGACAATCAGTGAGTATGCTGGAAGTTTAAGACATGCTTTGTAACACTGAGTGGTTCTCCTATGCTTTCAACAGTTTGTTTGGACTCCTTGTAATCTTGGAAATTACCCCGATGATGATGATGGCAACTGCAGTCGAAACATGTCCGTAATGAATAACATGTGATAATACTCATTTTCCACACGGGCATTTGTTGGTCTTATAGTGTGGACTGAATTCCTATGAAACATTATTGCCCATCTACCAAACTGCACAGTATCCACGTTCCAAACGACTCTTAATTGTAATACTTAACACTGTAAGAACCTCAAATCTAATACAGAACATACTTACTTGTTGTTCAACTTTGCCCTCATGATGAATCCTAACATCTTTGACTCCCCCTGTTGACTCTAACATCACCTCCAGGTAGAACATATCTGATGATATAAACCAATCAAGTGGTGATCCACCAGGTGAAAATTTTAACCTACAAAATTAACACTTGTATCAGCAATGCAGAAAAGTTACAATTATGTTATTTATTCATGGTTTATACAGCATCAGATGATAAAATCAGTGAATACTTAAATGGAAAGGATATGCGTGGAAGGTGTAATGGCCTGATTTGAGGTAATATCTTTGCATTTGCCTGGAGGGACTGGAATATACCATAAATCAAATGATCATAATTTTACCTGTTTTATATATGTGTGTGTGAAACTTAGTCTCCACAATAAAAGAACATATGTTGAGGGTGCTGAAAAGAATATCTGAGCCCATGAGACAGAGTGAGAGAGAGAGACAATAATAAGCTCAAAATTTGCACTCTTCACCATATTAGGGTGATCACAGGGAGGAGGACAAGACAGGCAGAGACAGTACCTGCATAGCAGAAATAAGAAATTCAGAGAAGATTTTAATCACAACACTTGCAGGTAAGACATGTTAGAAATGTAGGAAAATATGAAAGAATAATATTATACTTCATTTAAAAAATAGATATGATCAAACCCCCAAAGAGTGACACTGTTTGTTCACCACAATGTGTGGTGGTATACTCAGGGTTCCTGTATATTGAAATATGGTCAACTTTTTTAAATTCATAAAATTTACTTGAAATGGCATGTGGGAACTCTGTGTCCACCACGTCCTTGCCAGCACATGTAAATAGTTGTAAATATGACTTCGGTAATGTATGTACATAGTCGCAGATATGACTTGAA
>JGI20166J26741_11495251_pt1 | contig 12825 bp, 13 predicted proteins | sample TergutCu122P5_FD_26741 | JGI IMG/M metagenome (IMG submission 26741)
CGCCGTCCGGACGTGGGACGAGGCCACCACTTTGCCGGCGGACATCAAAGACGCGCTGAAAAAAAATTGCCCGGTATTAAAATTCACTTGTCAGAAAATGCAGTTTTCCAAAACCGACCGCGCGGCAAAAGCGCTTTTAAAGCTGGAAGACGGCCTGAAAATCGAGACGGTTTTAATGCATATGGGCGGCGGCTGGACCGTCTGCGTTTCCACGCAGGTGGGCTGCGCGGTGGGGTGCAGTTTCTGCTTCACGGGCCGCATGAAGTTTAAAAGGGATTTGACCTGGGAGGAAATTTCGGACCAGGTTCTTTTCTGGCTCCAGTATCTTAAAAAAGAAAAACTGGCGGAGAGAGTGACCAACGTCGTTTTCATGGGCATGGGCGAGCCGCTTTTAAATTACGTCAACGCCGTCAAGGCCGTCAAGGAAATTTCCAACCCGGACAGGCTTGCCGTGGGCATGCGGCACATTTCAATTTCCACGTCGGGCGTTGCGGACAAATTTCATAACCTGGCCGTGGATTTGCCGCAGGTGAATCTGGCCTTGTCCCTTCACAGCGCGGACGACGAGGAGAGAGACGCAATCGTCCCGCTGAACCGCAAGTTTGACCTGGACGCTTTGCAGGCCGCTTTGACGGAATATATCGCGCAGACTTCCCGCCAGGTTTTTATAGAATACACCGTCGTGGACGGCGTTAACGACAGGCCGGAGCATATCCGCAAACTGGGCAAATGGATTTTGGGCGTGAAAGACAATTATCTTATCCACGTAAATTTGATAGCCTGTAATAAAGGCCGCGGCGAAGTTACGCCGGAAAAAACGGTCAAACTTTTCGCCAAAGGTTTGCAGGGCATGAATATCAGCGTGAGCGTACGCAAAAGCATGGGCAATGACATAGCGGCGGCCTGCGGCCAGTTAGCCGCGAAATAATGAGGTAAAATCACATGAAAAAAATATTAATTATTTCAATTTTTGCACTGTCGGCCTGCACGGGATTTTTGGTGCAGGAGCCTGACTGGATTTCCACCGGCCCGACGTTTGAGCCGTATAAAGGAACGGTTGATTTGTATTCCAATCCCAAAGACGTGAAAAAGCCTTACGGCAACCTCGGCATGGCGCGGCTTAAAGACGTTCCCAGAAATGCTAAAGACATTAAAAGCGCCATTGACGTGATGACCAAATTTGCGGCCGGCAAAGGCGCGACGGGTATGCTTGTGACCCAGGAAGTCGAGGGGGAAAACGGGGACTCCGGCCTGGTCATGATAGTGGGTTATGCGATAAAATATAAAGACTCAATAACGCCCGAAGACCAAAAAGCCATAGACGATTTTAATATCATAGGCCCGGTGGACGAGTATAAAAAATGAAAGTAAAAATCGCTTCCTCCGCCCAAGACTGCGCGGCGTGGACGGGAAACGCGGTTGTCATTGACGTGCTGCGCAGTTCGACCACCGTCTGCGCGCTGCTGTCCGCCGGCAAAAAAAATATTATTTTGTACGGGGACAGAAAATTCGCGGCGGCGGCAAAACGCAAAAACCCTTCTCTTGAAATTTTTTCCGAACTGCAGTTTGACGCCGGTATAAAACACAAAGACAACTCTCCTTTTACCTCCTTAAAAAGCGGGGCGTCCGGCCACGCGGCGATAGCCACCACGGCGGGAACTCCGGCGGTAATGTCGCTTAAAAAAGCAAAAAATATTTTTATGGGCGGTTTCTGCAATTTCGCCGCGCTGTCCGCGCGTCTTCAAAAAACCGGCGGGCCGGTTTTGATTGTGCCGTCTAATATTTTTGCCCATAAAGAACACTTGGAAGACGATTTGTGCGCGCAAAATTTCAAGCGCGTTTTGTCCGGCGGCGCGGCGGATAACGCGGCGGCCGTTAAAAAAATAAAACAAAGCGCGCGGTTTAAAAAATTTCTGGCCGGCGTTCCGGCCACGGGCGCAAAAGACGCGGAACTTTGTCTTAAGGAAAATTCCCTGCCGGTAATTCCGCAAATAAAATTGAACGGCAATCACGGCGCGGTAAACGCCGCGCCGCGGGAAAAAGCGGTGATACTTTTTTCCGGCGGTATGGATTCCGCCGTCGTGCTTTACTGGGCCGTGGCGCGGGGGTATGAGTGCCATACTTTGACAATTTCTTATGGGCAGAAACACCAAAAAGAAGTAGCGGTCGCGCGCGCTTTGGCAAAGAACGCGGGCGCGAAAGCGCATTTTGTAAAATTGAAAATGCCGTGGCTTGACGGCGCGACGTCTTTGGTTGGGGGACAAAAAATCCCGTCGCATAATCTTGAAAAAATAGGCCGGGAACTGCCGTCGACTTATGTTCCCGCGCGCAATCTGGTTTTTGTGGCTTTGGCGGCTTCGCTGGCGGACAGCATTGGCGCGCGGGCGATTGCGCTGGGGCCGAACGCGGTTGATTTTTCAGGCTACCCGGACTGCACGCCGCAGTTTTACGCGCCGCTTTCTCAGGCGTTAAAATCCGGCACGCGGCTGGGCGAAAATTTTGAACTTCTTACGCCGCTTATAAAATTGAGCAAGGCTGAAATCGTAAAACTCGGCCGCGGCCTGGGCGCGCCGCTTGAGAAGACATGGAGCTGTTACGCCGGCGGCAAAACGCCGTGCGGAAAATGCGACGCGTGCAAACTCAGAGAAGAAGGGTTTAGAAAAGCGAACGGCTGTTTACGGCGCGCCGCCTCCGGCGGCGCAAGGCAGAGATTCATCAGGTAATGTTTTTCTACCGATATGCCGCCCCTCCGGGGCGGTACGGCGGGGATTTTACGCCTTTAATAATCCGTCCCTTTAAGGGGGACGGCATATCGGTAGAAATAATGCAGTAATAAGGATATTACCTTGCGCCGCAACGCGGCGCGCGGTTATAAAATGCCGTGCCGGAGGAAAACGCAATATGAAAAAAATTATACCGCTTGCAATAATTTCATTTTTAGCCGCCGCCGCTTACGCCGCCGACGCGGCTCCCGCGCAGAAAAAGCCGGGATTCGGCATAGATCCGTCCGCTTTGGGCGCGGCGCAGAAGGAAGAAGACAAAGCAAAAAAAGAAATAGACGCGCTGGTGGAAAAATATAAAGCCGCGTCGGACGCGGACAACAAAGCGCTCAAAGACGAACTTACCAAAAAAGTGACCGCGCGGGAAGAAGAGCGCATAAAAAAAGAGCGGGAGGAAATAGCCCGCCAGACGGAAAAATTAAAAACCTGGTCAGCCACGCTGGACAATGAAGAGAAGAACAAAACGGCTTTAGTGGGCACGGAAGTTGATAATCTCATATCCGGCAAAAAGGCGGAAACGCCGTGGGATAAGCTGAAAAACGAAACCCTGAAAAAATCCGAGGACGTAAAACAAAAAGCCCTTCAAAAAGCCTCCGCGGTTAAAAAGTAATATTTAAATCTCCGCCGATAATCCTCCGCCCCGCGTTTGTGCCGCGGGGCGGAGATTTTATATTAATAAACAATGCACGGGGTTATATAACACGCGCAGGGCGGCGAGGGGCAGGAGGGGCAAACCGGCTGTCCGCACGGCGGCTGGGCCGGCGGCGCAGACGGTTCAGCCCCCGAGCCCATCTTGTTGCAGTTATAGTTATATGTCCTGCCGTTGGCCACGTTTCCGGCGTATTGACAGCCTAAAGACTTGCACAGGCCTTTTCCCTTGTCGTCATCCGCATAAGCCTGGCAGTACAAAGTATCGTCATTCAAAGAATAATAGAAAGTGTAAGTAGGATTGGGATTATCGCCGAACCATCTGTTGCATACCGCCGTATAAGAAGTAAAGCCGCAGTTCCAATTTCCTATATGCACCATGGAATTTGTTGAGGCGTCGGGCTGCGCTCCGCTGTAACTTATATTAAGGTCCCCCCACGTCGCGAATACGGGGTCCGCGCCGCTGTTTTCTAACATATACATTTTTCCGGATTTGCCCAGAGAAGAAACTATTGTCATGCCTTCCGCGGCGCGGGATTTTTCGACTGTTCTGTTATACAGCGGCAAGGCTACGGCGGCGAGTATTCCTATGATAAGCACCACGACCAACAATTCTATCAGGGTAAAACCGGCCCGTGAATTATATGAAGGCTTCATGCCGTCTCCTCACCAAATCAGATTAGCCGAATTAATAAAAATATTATACCACATAAATATACTTTAAAATCCGCTATTATTTTAAAAAAACATAAGCCCGGTGTAAAACGTCTTTAATTTTGCAGATGTGTTTTTTATTAATCGGGGAGATTTGCGGAAAGCCGCGGAATTTAAAAAATAATTAAGCGCGGCGGCTGATGTTCGTCATCTTAATTTATAACATTTAGTCCTTGAACAGTTCGCCGGCGGCGTTCCCAAAAGGCCGCCCAGCGCAATGCATATCTGGCTGTCCGACGCGCCGCTGCCGGTCACTCCTTCCGCGCCGCACCATATTGAATTATCCTCGCGGTAAAAAACCATCATATATCCGCCGCCGTTGATTGTGTCTACAAGTATCTGCGTCTGACCGAGAAAAAGACGGAAACCCCGTGGGACAAGCTGAAAAGCGACGCGCAAAAAAAATCCCGGGACGCCAAACAGAAAACTTTACAGAAAGCCTCTTCGGTTACAAAATGACACTTCGTCTATATTACGCAATAATAAATTCCGTTGTACACGCTTAGGGGCCCGCATACAGACTGGCAAATAGCCTTGCCTTTTTCTAATGCGTCGGGGCCGGCAAAACCAGAATAACCGCTGCAGGTAAAAGCTCCTTTTTGATTAAAAGGATTTTCGTAGTAAGAATAGTCGGCGCCAGTACCTTTGGTTATTTGAAGGCTTATTACGGAAGGGATTTCATACCGTATGCCGATAACATTCCCCGTGTTTAAAAACAGCATATTATTTCCTAAAGGGATATTAACGCCCAGTACTTCTTCTACTTTCGCCTGCGTAGCATAGTTGGGCAAATCCGCATCCGGCTTTTGCTGGTTTTCCAATTCATACATTTGATAGGCCTGATAAAGAGCCGCGACTTTAGGGAGAATTCCGCCTACTCTCGCGCGTAATACCGCCTTGTTATATTGGGGAATAGCAATCGCCGCCAGCACGCCGATAATTAAAACTACGACTAACAATTCTATCAGCGTAAAACCTGTTTGCGTCCGGTGTCTGTATTTCATGCCGTTTCCCCAATGCTCAGATTAAAAGACATATAATTTCACTAATATTCTAAAGAAAAAAAACGATACTGTTAAGTAATTACTCTGAATATACGGAGCTGAGACGTAAACGCGTTTTTTTGTTAGGAAAGCTAACTTGATAAAAAAAGAAAAATCCGGCCTTGCGCGGGCAATAAAAACCCCCGCGCCTTTTGGGCGCGGGGGTTTTTTTGTTTTTGAAAATTACAGCAACGCTTTTCTGGACAGGCGGACTTTGCCGTTGTTGTCAATTTCTACAACCTTGACTTCAACCACGTCTCCGAGTTTCAAAACGTCCTCAACTTTGTTGATGCGTTTTTTGTCAATCTCGGAAATGTGCAGCAATCCGTCTTTGCCGGGAATTAACTCAACAAAAGCGCCGAAGGGCTGTATTGAAACAACTTTACCCTTGTAGATTTTGTTAAGTTCAACCTCGGCGGTAAGCATTTCAACCTCCGCCTTGGCAATTTCCATTTTGGCGCCGTTGGCGGCCGCTATCTGGACAACGCCCTCGTCGTTAACGTCAATTTTGCAGCCGGACTCTTCGCAAATCCTCTTAATATTCTTGCCGCCGGGGCCGATAAGCGCGCCAATTTTGGCCACAGGTATTTTTATGCTCAATATGGCCGGAGCGTTGGAAGAAATGGCCTTTCTCGGTTCCGATATTGTACTCTCCATGTGGTCCATGATGAACATGCGGCCTTTGGTGGCCTGTTTGACGGCCTCGCGCAAAATGTCTATGGAAATGCCGCCCGCCAGTTTAACGTCCATCTGGAAAGCGGTTATGCCCTTGCGGGAACCGGTCAGTTTAAAATCCATGTCGCCCAGATGGTCTTCCAGGCCCATGATGTCAGAGAGCACGGCGTATTTGTTGCCCTCTTTGATAAGCCCCATGGCTATGCCGGAGCAGGCCGCCTTCATGGGCACGCCCGCGTCAAACAAACAGAGGGAGCCGCCGCACACGCTGGCCATTGACGAGGAGCCGTTAGACTCCATAATGTCAGACACCACTCTTATTGTGTACGGGAATTTGTCCGCGTCAGGAACCAGCGGCATTAAAGCACGTCTGGCCAGTTCGCCGTGGCCGATTTCGCGTCTGCCCGGCGCTCTGTCAGGTTTGCACTCGCCGGTGGAAAAACCGGGGAAATTGTAGTGGAGCATGAAAGTCTCGTCATAAGTTTCTTCAAGACCCTCTACCATCTGCGCGTCGCCCGACGTGCCCAGCGTGCAGGTTACCAAACCCTGCGTCTGCCCGCGGGTGAACAAGGCGGAACCGTGAGCGCGCGGGAGAAAACCCACGACGCTGTGGAGCGGGCGGATTTCGTCCGTCTTTCTGCCGTCCACGCGGACGCCTTTTTCAATAACCAGCCTGCGGGACTCTTCATAGGAAAGCGTTTCCATGCATATGCCCGCGTACATTCCGGCTTTGTCGCCGTGGACCGGCTGGAGTTCCGCCGCAAAAGCCTCTTTCAGTTTGGCTATTTTGACGTCTCTTGTCTGCTTGTCGTAAAACGCGTTTAAAAGATTCGCCACTTCCGCGCGGTATTTTCCGTTGGCGAGGGACGTGACGTCCTGCGGAACGGTTTCCGGCGTGAAAGAGAATTTTTCTTTGCCCGCTTTGGCTTTTAAATCAAGCTGCGCGCGGCACAAAGCTTCAATTTCCGGCTTGGCTATTTCGAGCGCTTTGATAAGGTCTTCTTCGGACACTTCTTTCGCGCCGCCTTCCGTCATCAGCATGCCTTCAAGGGAACCCGCGATAATAAGGTCCATGTCGCATTCTTTCTGCTCCGCAAGCGTGGGGTTGACGATGAAATTGCCGTTGACGCGGCCTATTCTGACCGCGGCCACCGGCGTGAAAAACGGAATGCACGAGATGATTAAAGCGGTGGAAGAAGCCATTACCGCCAGAATTTCCGTGTCATAAACGCCGTCTGAGGACAGCACCATGGCGGTCACGTTAACCTCGGCGGTAAAACCGGCGGGGAATAACGGGCGCAAAGAGCGGTCAATAATGCGGCTGGCCAGAGTTTCTTTTTTGCTGGCCCTGGATTCGCGTTTAAAAAAACCGCCGGGGATTTTGCCCGCGGAGTAAGTTCTTTCTTTATAATTAACGGTCAGGGGCACGAAGTCGGAAATGCCCGGCTTTTGCACTTTGTCGGACACGGCGGCCGCCAGCACCATGGCGTCGCCCATGCGGGCTATGACGCTGCCGTCAGCCTGTTTCGCCACCCAGCCCGTCTCTACGGACATAGTTTTATCCCCGACTTTTATGTCAAGTTTTGTTGTATTAGGGTTCATTATTATTTCCTTAAATTAAGTTCTTTTGTGATTTTGCCGTAAGCCGCAAAATCAGACTTTTTCAGATAAGCCAAAAGTCTTTTTCTCTGGCCGACCAGTTTGGTAAGGCCTCTTTCGCCCGCGTAGTCTTTGGGGTTGGCTTTAAGGTGGTCCGACAAATATTTGATTCTTTCGGTGATAAGGGCAACCTGCACTCCGGCGCTGCCGGTGTCTGTTGCCGAGGTCTGGAATTTGCTGATTATGTCTTTTCTGTCATTTACTGATAATACCATTGTGTTTTAGGCTGATAACGACGGCCGAGTTTTCCCCGCTTCCTTCGTGCTTCAGAACGGAAAACCAAGCGCGCGTCCGCCTTTCTCCTTGTTTGGTTATTTTACTTCTCTTACATTATACAAAATAACGGTCCCCCGCGTTTGGCGGGGGACCGTTACCCGGGTTTAAATTAATTGCCGCTGTTCTGCTGCGGCCGCGCGGGAGGAACAGTGTCGTTTTGCGCGGGCGGAATACTGTCGCTCTGCGCCGCCGCGGCGCTGCTTTGCAGCTGCTGGTTTATCTGTTTGTAAAGAGAAGACATCTGCGAGCGCAAGAAAAATATGGCCCCCTGGACTTGCTCATTATAGTCCGGGCCTTTGACGGGAAACTTCTGAAAATAATATTCCTTGTTTGCGGGTTTAAAATTATAATTATAAACGGTGAGCATGGGGTTCAGCGCGTCCAGTCTGTCCTGATATTTTTGAAGAGCCGCGTTGTCGGCCGGCGACGCCATGCTTTCCGTAACGGAGGAAATCTCCCCGCTGACGTAGGCGAAAGTTTTTTCGTTCTGCGCTATCATGTCGTTTATTTTGATGATTTCGTCCCGGGAATATATGTGGGTGCTGCCGCCCTTGGGCTGGCCGGGTTTAGGTTTGGCGTACTGCCCCTCCCTTTGTAAATTGGCAAGCTGAATCTTGGCCGCGTAGTTATACTGGACATAGTTAACGGCCCCGGCTCCGGCGGCGATGAAACATAAAGCAGCTGCTGCAAAAATAATTTTTTTCATATTTTATCCTCTATATAAGAGCATAATAAACGCGGAGGTTTTTTGCAAGGCCCGCCTTCTAAGGCCTGATTATTTGCCGTATTGGAGATGCCAGGCTATCGCCGAGTTTAACGTATCAACCTGCCCTTTAAAAAAATTCTTGGCCGCTTTAACGGCCGCGTTGTAATCGGAAAGGGAATCGGTAAGGACTTTTTTTACGGCGTCTGTCTCAGGCAGAGACTCAAAGTGATGCTGTTTATACAAAGATTGCGGGTCCGCCTGATTGTCGTCGGCGTCGCCTAATGACGCGTTTATATTGTCCAGCATTTTTTTCAGATTGTCGGCCTGCTGCGGGCTGATGCGCGCGGTGCCCATGCGGTCCATGCTCAGCGTAAACTCGGAAAGTGCTTTCTTAAGATAAGTAAAAGCCGATTCATTGCGCGCCACGGCGTCTGTTACTTCCGGCGGGTATTTTCCGTTAGATGCCATCTTATAGTTGATTTTTCTCTCCGCGTCCTGCAATGTTTTACCGGCGGCGTCGCAGGCGGCCGGGAAATCGGTCGTGCTTTCCGTCGCGCTCGCTACTCCGGCGGCAAAACATAAAACGGCGAAAATAGAAACAAGGTTCCTCATAAGATTCTCCTGTTGATATTAAAAGAATAATAAACATTATTATCAGCCGCAAGGGTCAAAAGACCTATGAGTCATATAGGTCCAAATGGAACATAAAAAATCCCCCGCCGGAACTGCGGCGAGGGGTTTTAGATTTAAACAATTATAATATTCCGGGTTTGCCGTCCAAAAACTTTTTAGCAAATTTTTTGGCGGCCGGAAGAGAGTGGTTTTTATAATTTCCGCACTCTTTTACTTTCGCGCCGGGCACGGTTTTCCGCGTTAAAACTTTTTTAACGCAGCCCTCAAAAAAATCTTTAAATCCCGCCAGTGCTTTTTTATTAAATTTGCCGAACATTGTCAGATAAAACCCCGTCTGGCAGCCCATGGGGGAAAAGTCTATGATTTTGTACTCCCCTTCCCGCAGAAACGTGGCCAGCAGGTGCTCCAGCGTATGCATGGCGGCCATGTCCATAAACTCTTTGTTGGGCTGGGTAAAACGGACGTCCAGCTTGGTGACCATATCGCCTTTCGGGGAAACAACCTCGTCGGCGAGCCTTATGAAAGGAGCTCTGACTTTTGTGTGGTCAATATTGAAACTTTCGACGATGTGTTTCATAATTTTGCTCCTCGTGTCAGTTGTCTAAAACGCTGGGCGAAGGAAGGTCGGTCACTTCAACCGGGTCTTCTTTTACAGGCGTGAAATTGTCGTCCGGCGCGTCCTGCGCGGGCCGGATTACGGCGGGCTGCGGCGCGGGCGCAACGGTCCTGGCCGGAGACGGGTCCGGGGCGGGCTGCATAGCGGTATTTTTAGGCGGAGTAAGCGTGGAATACGCTCCGCCCGGGTTCCACCACTCCGGCGGTTCTCCGGCGCACGCGGCAAGCGCGGCGGAGGCAAAAACCAGCAGGGAGAATTTTTTCAGAAATTTCATATTAACTTATTTTACATTTTTTTGTGCGTTTGTATAGAGCCGGCCCGCTTTGTAGGAACTGCGCGTCAGAGGGCCCGCCGCGACGGCTTTAAACCCGGCGGAGAGGGCAAAATTTTCCAGCCGCGCGTATTCGGCGGGTTCCGCGTATCGTTCCACGGGATTGTGCGCGGCGGACGGGGCGAGATACTGGCCCAGCGTCAACATGTCCGTTCCGGCGGCGGCCAAGTCTTTAATGGTTTGCTTAAGCTGTTCCTCCGTCTCGCCGAGGCCGAGCATTATGCCGCTTTTCGTCAAAATTTCCGGCGCGGTTTTTTTGCTGTTTTCGAGGAGTTGAAGAGAGCGGCGGTAGTCCGCCCCGGCGCGCACGTTCGCGTAGAGCGCGGGCACGGTCTCAATATTATGCGCCAGCACGGCCGGCCCGGCGGACAAAACCGTTTTCAGGCTTTCAAAATTTCCGCCGAAATCCGGGACGAGCGGCTCAACCAACACGCCGGGATTTTGATTTTTTATTTCGGCAATCACGTTATAAAAATGGCGCGCGCCGCCGTCGGGCAAATCGTCCCGCGTGGGTGAGGTCAGCACGACGTATTTTATGCCCATTTCTCTGACGGCCAGCGCGGCGCGGCGCGGCTCGTCCCCGTCGACGGGTTTGGGAACGGCGCGGCTTACGGCGCAAAACCTGCAGCCCCGCGTGCAAATGTCGCCGGCGATCATGAACGTGGCGTCGCCCGCCGCGAAGCACTCTCCGCGGTTGGGGCATTTGGCGGCGCGGCAGACCGTGTGCAGCGCGCCGGTTTGCAGCGCGCGGTCAACGCGGTCCGCGCCGCCGTCATGCAGCGCGGCTTTGTTTTTGGCGACAACCTCTTTAAGCCATAGCGGTATCATTAGTATAATTATAATAAATATGAAAAAATCCACGCTTTTTCTTCTGTTTTTTTTGCCGTTTTTAATTTTCGCGGAAGACGGCTCATATGTTTTTCTTACTTCCGCGAAAAATGAATATTTTGACGGAAATCACGCCGCCGCGCTTGAAGATTATAAAAATATTTCCAAAAAAACGGGGGACAGAAACGCTTTTTTGAACGCCGCTTTTATAGCCATGGAACTCGGCCTGCCGCGGGACAGTTCGGACATCGCCAACGCCGCTTTAAAAATTTACCATAACGACCCGGAGTTTCTGGAATATCTGGGCGAGGCGTATCTTGCCGACGGGCAGTTTGTGGTTTCCGAAAAAATTTTTTCCGGCCTTTTGGAGAAGGATAAAAAAGAACTTTATTATATTGACCTGGCAAGAAGCCGGCTCGGCCTGGACGAAACGGACGCGGCGGTCGCCAGCCTTGAGGCGGCGGCGAAGGGCGCGGCGCTTATTTCATACTCCAATTATATGCTGGGCGAAATTTACGACGGGAAACAGGATTACGCCTCCGCCGCGAAGTATTATAAAAAGGCCGTGGATTACGACAGCCAGTTTTTGGAGGCCCGCCTGCGCTACGCGGCCGCGCTTGAAAAAACCGGAAATACCGACGACGCGTGGAAGCAGTACCGCATGATTTTCACGGCGGACAAAAATTTCGGGGACGCGAAAAAAGCCATGGACGCGCTTGAGCCCAAACTGACAAAAACCAAAAAAGAAATTTTGCAGCCCAAAGAATTGACCGCGCACGCGCAGGTTAAAAAAATAGCGGAGGACGAAGCCGGCCTGCCCGTCATAAAAGTGGGCCTGGGCGCGAACGCGGACGGTCTCCCTTCCGCGCGGGACAGCCTGGTTTTTAACGTCGGGGGAAGTTTTAAAGTGGTTTCAAACTCCGGCGCGGCGATAGCCGCGGGCAAAGCGGACGAAAACTGGGAAATAAGAATAATAAAACGCAAAACTTATCTGATACCGCCCAAAAAACCGAAAATACTTTTTACGTCCGCAATCACTATAAAACCCGCCGTGACCGCGGCGCGCGTTCCGACTATAATTTTGAGAAGAATAATAACCGGCTCCTCCATGACCTGGGCGAGCGAGGACGACAAAGAGTACCGCGGCGAAATCGAGGTGTCTTACAACGCCCCGCTGAGAACGCTCGTCGTCATAAACCATGTGAACATTGAAGATTACGTCGCCGGCGTGCTGACTTCCGAAATGCCGTCAAGTTTCCCCGACGAAGCTTTGCGCGCGCAGGCCGTTCTGGTGCGCACTTACGCGCTCAAACGCCTGGGCTACCACAAAAAATACGGCTACGACGTGTGCGACATGCAGCACTGCCAGGTTTACGGCGGGGTGCGGGCGGAGACGGAGCGCGCCGTCGCCGCGGTCAGAGCCACCGAGGGCATGACGCTGGATTATAAAGGCAGGCCGGCTGACGCCGTGTTTTCCTCCAACTGCGGCGGGTTTACGCAGAGTTCCAAAAACGCCGGCTGGTCCGACACGCCTTATCTTGTTCCGACGAGCGATTATAAAAATTTTGATTTTGAAAATTTGCAGCCCTACAATTTTAAAGAACTTCTGCAGTACCCGGTTGACGCGTACAGCAACGCGCGCGCTTTAAGCCCCGCGTCGTTCCGCTGGGTGCGCGTCGTGCAGGAAAGTGATTTGCGGGAACTTATCAAAAAAAATAAAAAGGACATAGGAAAAATTTTAAGCGTTATTCCGGCGGAGAGAAGCGTCAGCGGCTACGCGGGAAAAGTCGTCGTGACCGGGGAAAAGGGCTCGGTGACGCTTGAAAAAGAAAACGTTATAAGGCGCAACCTCGCGCCCGGCATGCTGCGGAGCGCGTATTTTATAGCGCAGCCCGTTTACGTCAACAAAGAGTTGA
>JGI20166J26741_11495473_pt1 | contig 12816 bp, 9 predicted proteins | sample TergutCu122P5_FD_26741 | JGI IMG/M metagenome (IMG submission 26741)
TAAGTATGTCCAAAAGCGGGAAAAAGGGATGAGTTGGTGATAAATATGATGTAAACATGCTTGAAAAATCGATGTTTAGGACAAAAATTTCAAAAAAGTGGGACTCAACATAAAATTTACGCCCTTTTTATCGGTTCGGAGGTTAGATTCATAAGTTTTCGGAGGTTGCCAGTAGGGCGGCGGCTCTGTTCCCGCCGCGAACTCCCGCATATCGGGGCGGGGACAAGCCGCGACAAACGCCTTTTTTAGGAACGACAGTCGTAGGGGCGATTATCAATCGCCCGCGGTCAGACGCCCGCAAGCAGTATACCAAGGAGCGAAAAGAAATTCACTTTTCGCTCCGGGTGGAGGTCGTTCGCGACCGAAAACTTTGAATGATTTTTATACCGGAGTGCGAAAACATTAGCCTCCTCTGTCACGTCGTCGGCAAATGTTTTCTGCATCCGGTATAGAAGAAGTTTTCGGTCGCGAGTATATCAGCCTATTTTCGCCCGCCGCCATTGCAAAACCCGCCGGGCGCGACCGCGCCGGCGGGTTTTGCAATGGCTATTCGATTATTCCGAGTCGCTTTTTTTGCCTTTTTTATCCTTGGCGTTTGCGCCGGATTTCTTCTGATTTTTATCAGGCATAAGCTATCCTCCTTGTCACCCGCGGAGGTGTTGTTTAATATACCGGAGGCCGACGTTCTCGCTCTCCGGTAATGTTTTTCCGCTTTCGGCGCGGGTGCTCACAGACTATTTTCTCCCGGGCCGATGGATTTATACATCCGCCGCCCGCGGAAAAAAACCGGCTGAAGCCCGGCGGATTTGGCGATACGGAGCGCGGCGCCGAAGCCCGCGCCGACCGCGCCGGCCGTGTGCGCGTCGGAGCCGATGGTGACGTATTTTCCACCCCGATTCGCGTAAGCCGCGCAGACCTCGCCGGCCGTGGCCTCCGCGTCCGCGGAGGCGTGCCTGCCTACAAGCCTCCCCGTGTTGATCTCCAGGACCCTGCCGCTTTTTATCAGCGCGCCGAAGATCCGGTCGTACAATTCTATGTAGTCCCGGTATCTGATCTCCCGTTCCGGGAGGGGACAGTACCTGCTTGGGTAGTCGATGTGCCCGAGGCTGTCGAAGAAATCGCAGGCTTCCGCCATTTCCGCGGCGGATTCCAGATACGCCGCCTTGGGGTCGGGAAACTCCGGCGAATTCCAGAACTCCGGCGCGGAGTTGTCATAGCCGTAGGTCACGTGCAGGGAACCTATCACGAAATCCAGCCTCTTGTCCGAGGCGAGAGCCGCGTTTTTCCCCGTTGAGGAAGGGGTCAGGCCGATCTCCAGGCCGGTCAGGACGCGCGGCGATTTAAGCGGCGCGTATTCGCTCAGATACAGGGGAACGTCCGCCACGTATTTTTCGCCGTAACCGGGCAGCTCATAGTCCACGTGCTCCGCGAAGATCAGGCCGAGGCCGAGCCTTTCGGCCGCGCGGACGGCTTCCTCCGGCGGCGTTTCCGAATCGGCGGACATCCTTGAGTGGACGTGGGTGTCGAACAACATTCCGGCCCCTCCAAAGAAAACGCAGAAATTTGGCCGAATTCCTGCGCTTGCGTCAAATGCTCGGTTCGGATGCTCAATATCGTTCACGCTGACGCGCTGTTCTCGATGATGTTCATCAAAATGTCCTCCGCCTTGCACTTCTCCACGTCGTGGGACAGGATAAGCTCCGACAGGATGATCTGCTTCGCGATGGTGAGCATCTTTTTCTCGGCGCTCGACAGGCCGCGCTGCCTCTCGCGCAGGAGCAGGTTCCGGAAGACCAGCGCGACCTCGGAGAGCTTCCCGGATTTGATCTTCTCCATGTTCGCCTTATAGCGCTGGTTCCAGTTCTCCGGCATCTCGACGGGCCGCGCCGCGACGCTGCCCACGATGCTGATGATCTCGTCTTTTCCGTAGATCCTGCGTATGCCCAGCTGCTCCGCGTTCATCGCCGCGATCATGATCTTCAGATTGCCCACGGGTATTTTCAGAACGTAGAACACCTTGTTGTCGCCGTCGATCTCCCTGTCCTCCAGCTCCTCGATGACGCCCGCGCCGTACATTGGGTATACGATCTTGTCACCCTTGACAAACAACGTACTCACCTCTCTCTTACTCTCTCTTCCTTCGTCTATGTCATTTTAACACGCCGGTAATCCATATGCAACAAATTGTTGAAATAATGAATGTTATAGGTTTAAGTATCTGTTGACGTCGTCCGGGCCTATCCCGGGGTGCAGGGCTATGTTGAGCGCGTTGGCTATGATGTTCGACAGGCGGTCTATCACGGCGTCCACCTCCTTGGGCGTCACGAACATGTTCCCGGCATAGGGGTCGAGTATCTCCGTGATCAGCGAATATCTGTCCTCTTCCGCCAGGTTTTGCAGCATTTCATAAAAATCGGCGCCTTTTGGCACACTTTCGAGCATCTGGCCCAGCATCCGCTCCATGGTGTCGTTTACGAGCGTCGCGGCGTCCACCACCGTCGGCACGCCTATCGCGACGACCGGGACGCCGAGGCTCTGGGCGTCGAGCTTCGCCCGCTTGTTGCCCACGCCCGCGCCGGGGTTTACGCTGGTGTCCGACATCTGTATCGTCGCGTTGATCCTGCTGGTCTTCCTGGCCGCCAGCGCGTCGACGGCTATGACCATGTCCGGGCGTATCCTCTCCACGATCCCCTTGACTATCTCCTGCGTCTCGATGCCCGTGAGGCCCATGACGCCGGGGGCTACGGCGCTGACGGCGCGCACGCGCCCGGCCAGGTTTTCGGGCAGATATTCCCTGATATGCCTTGTCACGAGCACCTTGGACACGACCTTCGGCCCCAGCGCGTCCGGCGTGACGTTCCAGTTCCCGAGGCCCACGATCAGCACGGCGGCTTCCCCGTCCAGGTCGTGCAGCCGCGCGAGCTGCCGCGAGAGGATCCTGGCGATCTCCTCGTGGGCCTCGACGTCGTTTTCCTTCATCGCGGCGGACTCCAGCGTGACGTAGTTGCCCTCGGGCTTGCCCAGGGCCTTCGCGCCGTTCTCGTCCACGATCTCGACCCAGGTGACTTTGACCGCCCCGTCCGCGAACTCCTCCTCGGAGACCTCGACGCCGTCGATAGCCCCCCCGCCGCGCATTTCCCTGGCTTCCAGGGCCAGGTCTGTCCTCGCGCCGAAGGCGGCGCGGTTCGGTTCTGACGGCTTGCTGTCGGATTTCATGCGGCATTGTCCTCAATAATCGTAATTAATCCCGTTATTATTCATTTACATCTTTTAACATATTTATACTCTTGTTGGGGGAGATGGCAGAAATTTGCCTGTGAATCCCGTTGCACGACAAACGCATGAACATAAAAATTGCACAACGAATGTAGGGCGCGCCGACCCCGGCGCGCTGAGCTTGCAACAATATTCATTGCAAATAGCGCCAATTGTGTGGAACGGCGCGCCGGGGTCGGCGCGCCCTACAACAAAAGGAACTCTAATTTTATGCGGAAATACTTTCATGCGTTTGTCGTGATTCCGTTGGCGATTGAGTTTACACATACTGTAATCTATGGTACAATAGTACATATCCGGCGGAATTATGACGGAAAAAGGAGGGATTTTTATGAGGAAAGCGGCGGCAATTTTATTGGCCGCGGTCTTGTCCGCGGCCGCGTTTACGGTGACCGTTTCCGCGGCCACCACCAATTCGGTGGACAGGCTCAGCTACATTCCCAAGGGCACCGTGCTCTGGGAGCAGGGCGTGCTGGGCAGCCTTGGGCTCCAGGGCGGGAAAATCGACGGAACCGACCTGGTCATGAGGGTCAGCAACTCTGTACTGGTCAACGGCACTATCCCGATCGACCTGACCAACGCCAAGTGGAGTTTCGCGAACAAAGAAGGAAGCACTCCCACAGTAAGCACGCAGACGATAGGCGTGACCTCGGGGACCAGCACGGCGGGCGCGGACGCGACAAACTACGATCTGAACCGCGGCGTTTTTACCACACAGTGGATTCCGTCGCCCAGCATTTCCTATGACGCGCATGTTTCTACATACTTCCGCTACGGAATGATGCAGTCCAAGGCGCAGGACGCGAGCTGGGGCACGAGGGATATCATGGACGTCCCCTACAGGCTCGACATTACGGGGGACAGCTCGGCACTCCTGACGATCCTCCCCGGGACCGCCGACGGCTGGGCGGCCACCGGCTACGGCCCGTCCGGCGGCTTCTACACGTCCGTCGCCAACGGCGTTCTGTATGAGATCAGGATACCGCTGGTAATAGTGACCGCTACGGGCAGCGCGAACGTCACGGTCAAAGTCGGCTACAACATAGCCGGTGTCAGCCAGACCCAGCTGATCGTCGTTCAGACGGTCTTCAGCATGACAGCAATAGGCGGTGAAGTGGTAGTAGCCAAAGACGTGTTTGCCGTCAACCCGGTCACGTTTACCGAGTACCTGCTCGGCGCGGCGAACCCCGCCGGCGATCCCCTTACGGGCGGCGGTTCCGTTATACTAACCCTCCCGTCCGGCTTCCACTGGTTTAATACGGATACATATAACCAAAAGCTGGGAGACGACGGGTTCAATGTCTCAGTCATACTTGTGCCGGGCCTTGTCTGGAACGGAAATTACCTTCCCAACAACTACTCCGCCTGCGAAGTGGGCTTTGGCGGCGGCGCTTCCAACGAGAGCGTCAGGTACGACGCGGCCAGCGGAAAACCGTTGGTTTCGTTTGCCAACGTCGTGCCTCTGTATGTGCGCGACGGAGCTATAGACGACGCGATGCTGAAAATTTCCTTCTTTAACTTCAATAAATCGGCGCAGATCACCGGCAGTATCATTGTAAAGGGCCTTTCGTTCTACTGCGACAACAACGTGCCCGCGGGGACGGTCGCAAGCCTGTATGTAAACGAGGACACGAGCGGCGTTGAGCTAAGCGGCGTCTCCACCGACCAGTATGAGCACACTCTCGGCGTGTGGCCCACCAACTTCCCGGTGGCGGCCCGCGCGGCCTTCTCCGGCGACGCAACCCTCGCGAGTCTTTCCGTCAGCAGCTATGAGCTTAGCCCCGCTTTCAGCCCGGACGTGACGGAGTACGCGCTGACAGTCGGCAGCGACGTGGAAACAGTGGTCATTTCCGCCGAAGCCAACAACGCGAACGCGGTTGTCAGCGGCGCTGGGGTGAAATCCCTCGGCGTCGGCGAGAGCGTGTTCCAAGTGGTCGTAAAGGCCGAGGACGGCACGGAAAAAACCTATACCGTCAGAGTGACCCGCGAGGCCGACGCCGCGCCGGTGTTCATATGCGGTATAAAGAGCATGAGCGTGAAAATAGGCAAGCCTGCCCAAATACCGTTCACCTACATAGGTCCCGGGCCGCTTGTTATCACGAGTTCCAACCAGGCCGTATGCGGCGTCGATCCCGGCGGCTCGCTTATGCCTTTGAAGGCGGGCATTGCCGTAATAACGATCAAGGCGCCGGGTTTTCCGAATTATGTGTTCGCGGTTACCGTGACGGCGTGATATACTGGATAACTGCAGAAACTAGAGCCTGGAGCCTAGAAAAAACCTTGCAGACGCTGGGTTGTTTCGACATTTCCGTTGGAATTGAACTTCTGAGATAAAAAACGGAGCGGGTAAACACACCGCTCCGTTTTCATGCGCCGCAGTTTCCAGTTTCCAGTTTCAGTTTCCAGTTTCCAGTTTCAGTTTCCAGTTTCCAGTTTCCAGTTTCTAGCTTCCAGTCAGTACCTGTACTCATGCCCGCCCAAGGTGAACGCGTACTTCCTGTGCCGGGAGATCCAGTTGGACGTGGCGTACTTCGGGTTGTAGAAGAACAGCGCGCCCACGGCGTTGTTCTTGCCCTCGAGGGCCTCCACGGCGGCCAGGTAGCTCTCGCCGCTGGGGGTGTTGTAGATGGCGCCGTTGCTCGTCGGCGTGAACTGGACGCCGCAGCTTCTGTCAAAGATGACGCCCTTGATCGTGGAGGGGAACCCGTCGGCGTTTTTTCTGTTGATTATCACGTTGGCCACGGCGAGGCGCGAGGCGAACTTCTCCCCCGAGGCCTCCGCCTCGACGATCTTGGACAGCCAGTTCAGGTCGTCCCTGGAGTAACCGTTGTATGTTGGGGTCAGTTTCAGCGCGTCGTCCGCGCTCATTATCCCGGCCTTGCCGTTGGAGCTCATGACGATTATGTCGTATTCGCCGTAGAACGCCGTCTCGAGCGAGAACATCCGCCTGAAAAAGTCCGGGCCGACCATCAATACGCCGTCCACCAGTATCCCGCCCGTGTCAAGCTCTTTCCCGCCGAGCGATACGGCGGCCGTCTTGGACCGGGTGTCCCAGCCGACCTTGGCGCCGCGTTTTTCGCTGATGTAGCGCAGTGGCAGATACGGGCTGTCGTTGACTATGATCGGCCTTATCGGCGGGGAGGTGAGTCTGCCGTCGATAATGAGCCTGACGTCCGGCCGCAGATTCTCGTCGGGAGCGGAAGCGCCGGCCGCGACGCCGGGGCTGCCCGCCAGCATGACCGCCGCCGCGAAGATCAATGGCTTTAAGTATCGTAAAATAGACACCAACTCCTGAAATAAGTTAGTAATGCAGGAAAAGTAATCCATTAAAGTATTTTCCAAAAATAAGCATTTTATTCAGAGCGCGGCAAATTTTCGTGGGATTTGCCATAATACAGCAGGGGACGCCGCCCTCGGCGTCCCGCGGTTGTCGCAGATTCAAGTAACGGGACGCCCAGGGGGCGTCCCCTACGATTCCCACGAAAATTTGTCGCACCCTTTTATTAAATATGACATTTGAAATAACAAATGGGCGTTGATTTGCCAAAAGTATCTGATTTTGCGGCATTGTACGCAACATGTTGACCAGCCGCTCAAATGATGTTACTTTCATCTCTACCGGAGTGCGAAAACATTAACCTCCTCTGTCACGTCGTCGGTAAATGTTTTCAGCATCCGGTATCGCCGATCTTATCGCCTGTCGAGAGGGGAATGAAATGCAAAATACGGATGACTCATATCAGATCCGCAGCGAAAGGACCCGCTGGTTTATGGAAAGCCGGTTCGGAATGTTCATCCACTGGGGTTTATACTCCGTTCCCGGCCGCGGGGAGTGGGTGCGCAACAGGGAGAACATTCCGGACGAGGATTACTCGCCGTATTTCAAAGAATTCGACCCAGTCCGCTACGACCCGCGCGAATGGGCGAGAACCGCGAAGGCCGCCGGAATAAAGTACGCCGTGATGACGGCCAAGCATCACGAGGGCTTTTGCCTGTTCGATTCCCAATATACGGACTACAAATCGACCAACACGAAGGCGGGCAAAGACCTGATCGCCGGGTTTGTGGAGGCGTTCCGCGCCGAAGGCATAAGAATCGGCCTGTACTATTCGCTGATCGACTGGAACCACCCGGACTATCCCCATTACGGCGATAAAACCCATCCGGAGAGGGAAATGGAAAAGAACAGAGACAGGAAGCACGATTTCCCGCGCTATGTGGAGTATCTGCATAACCAGGTCAGGGAATTGCTCACAAACTACGGCAAAATAGACATCATGTGGTTCGACTTTTCCTACGACGTCATGACCGGGGAGAAATGGGAAGCCGATAGACTCGTAAAAACGGCGCGTTCATTGCAGCCCGATATCATCATCGACGACAGGCTCATTGCGAACGGGCTTCCCGGAAGGGTCCTGGAGGCCGAACCGTTGCCCTACGCCGGGGATTTCTTTTCGCCGGAGCAGATAATCCCGTCGGAAGCCGTGACCGACAGGCTCGGACGGGCAGTCCCGTGGGAGTCCTGCGTGACGCTGAACAACCACTGGGGCTACGGCTCGAAGGATCTGCGCTATACCGGCGCCGAAAACATCGTGAAAATGCTGGTCAACACGACCAGCAAAAACGGTAACCTGCTGATAAATATCGGCCCGAACGCCAAGGGCGAATTTCCGGAGGAAGTTCTGCCATCTCTGGAAAAAACAGGTAAATGGCTCAAAAAGAACGGGGAGAGCGTCTTCGGCTGCGGAAAGGCCGATTTCCCGAAGCCGGAATGGGGACGCTACACCCAAAGGGGAAACAAGCTGTACGCCCACGTGTACGAGAGAGGGCCGGCCCAGCTGAGGTTCGACGGGCTGATGGGAAAGGTCAAAAACGCGCGGCTGCTGCGCGACGGTTCGGAGCTCGACCTCGTGAAATGGCGCGTCGATTATCCGGATGACGCCTTTGTGGACTTGGTTTTTACAGACCTTCCGGACGAAACGGACACGGTGATCGAGTTTGAGCTGACGAAGGGAGAACAGCAATGATAAGCGGGATCGACAACAATATGGGAAACCTGCACCGACTTTCGGAAGCGGTCACGCGTTCGATAAGCCCGGAAAACAAAACCGGCGGGAAGGGCATGGGCGGGATGGCGGAGCTGGACCCGGCGAACAGGACCCACGCGGCGCGGGACCTGGGCGCCGGCTGGAAGATCAGCCCAACCGTTGTCATCAAGGGCGGGGACACGCACGAGGCGGCGAACATCATCGGCTCCGGCGCGGTCCAGCATATCTGGCTCACGCCGACGGGCAAGTGGAGAAACCTAATCCTGCGGATTTACTGGGACGGGCAGGAGCATCCGTCCGTCGAATGCCCAATAGGGGATTTTTTCTGCTCGGGCTGGGGCAAATACGCCCGCGTCTCGTCGCTGGCCGTATGCGTCAATCCCGGCAGCGCCTTTAACTGCTACTGGACGATGCCATTCCGGAAAAACTGCCGGATAACCCTCGAAAACATAGCCGAAGAGGACGCCGTCGTATTTTATCAGATCGACTACGCTCTGGCCGAAACGCCGGACGACTGCGCCTATTTCCACGCCCGTTTCGGGCGGACGAACCCCCTGCCGTATAAATCAGTGTACACCATACTGGACGGCGTGAAGGGAAAGGGGCACTACGTGGGGACGTATATGGCCTGGGGCGTCCACAACAACGGCTGGTGGGGCGAGGGAGAGATAAAGTTCTATATAGACGGCGACACCTATCCCACCATATGCGGGACCGGGACCGAGGACTATTTCTGCGGCTCTTACAATTTCGAGGACACGGACACCCATAATTACGCGCCGTTTGGCACGCCTTACTCCGGTTTTTACATCGTCACGGGGAACAATATGTACGAGGTGCAAAAGAGGTTCGGCCTGTACCGCTGGCATATAACCGACCCGGTGCGCTTTGACGAAGACCTGAGAGTCACGATCCAGGCTTTGGGTCACCGGGAAGGCGGGAGGCTGCTGCCTCTTCAGGACGATATTTCTTCAGTCGCCTTCTGGTATCAGACGCTGCCGTCCGCGCCGCTGCCGAAGATCCCGGACAAGGATTATATGGAAGTGATATGAACGAACACCGTCTAATACGAATCTCAGATTAAAACTTCACAGGCGGAGCGCAGCAAAACGCCAGAGGGCGTTTTGCGTTATAAGCGGCAGACTGTGAAGATTTTAATCGAGATTCGTATAAATCAACGCCACGCAACGATCACGGTAGGGGGGCTTGCCCGGCCGAGGGGGGGGCGGCGGGAGCGTAGCCCCCGCCCTACCAGATAATTGTGGGGCGGCGGGAGCGGAGCCCCCGCCCTACCCGATAATTTTGGAAGCGCTCCTGTACTCCCTGGGCGTAGCCCCCGTCAATTCCTTGAACTTCTTGTGGAAATACTTTATGCTGATATAGCCCGTCCGCGCGCATATTTCGGCCGTTTTCAGGTTAGTTCCGCTCAGCAGGGCCTGGGCGCGCTCGATCCTGACTCTGTTCAGATAATCCACGAAATTCATCCCCGTCTTCTTCTTGAAATAGCGGCAGAAATAGTATTCGCTCAAATATACGTGATCGGCTACTTCCGTCAAAGTCAGGTTTTCCATGTAATGCTTCCCTACGTATGACTTGGCCGACTCTATGAGATCGTCGTCGTTTCCGGAGGCGTTTTTTCCTTTGAAATAGACCGCGGCGTTTTTGACCGTGTTCGGGAGGTTTTTTACCATAAGCTCTATGCTCACCGGGATGTTTTTTTCGTTCAGGCGCAGCGGGAAAGCGATGTTGGCGGGATAGACGGAGTATTTTATCAGATCCTCGAAGGACATGCACCCGGACAGGCAGTCGCACAGGCCCGCCGCGTAAAAGTTCCGGTAGGCCGGATCGTCAGCCGATTCTGACAGGACGAAGCGCGCCTTCTCGAGGGCTTTTTCGGTTTTGCCGTCCTGTATCAGCCGTAACAGAGCCTGCGTATCCGACGAGGCGCGGGTTATACGCGTCTCGTTTTTCATAATCTCCTCGATGCCGTCCGCAATGGGCCCAAACCGGACAATAGTCGCCAGGTTCAGTATCTCCAGGCAGTTTTGCGTCAGGACGGCCTTGAAAGCCTGAATAGCCGCGGGAAAGCTCTCCTCTTTCGGCGCTTTTAAAATCGCCAGATACCGGGACTTGTCGAAGGCGTGAGAAATAGGGATCAAAATCATTTTGTCCGAAACCGCCAGTTGGTTGATTGCCGCGTAGAGGCGTTCTTTTTCGTAAGGCCAGGAGTCGTTCAGAAAATCTTCCAGGCCGTCGAGAGTGACCTCGGCGATAGCGGCCGGGGCCTTGGCGAGGTCGACGGAGAGCCGCGAGAACAGGCTGACGAGTTTTTTAACGTCGGTATCTTTGCGGGACAGAAAATCCGAAACGGCTTTTTGGTACGCCACCGGGACGGCCCCGTGAAAAATCGGCTCGCCGCCTTCCAAGCGGCGGTGGTCCAGGGCGTTTTTCGCTTTTTCGCACAGTTCCTGAATATCGTAATATGTCGCCGGCTTCAGCAAATAGGAAAAAACGCCTATGTCGATACCCTTGTGCGCGTATTCGAAATCCTTGTGGGCGGTCAGGAAAACGACGAGCGTGCGCGGGCTCTTCTCCAATACGACCTGCGCGAAGTCCAGACCCGAGACTACGGGCATACGTATGTCAGTGATCAGCAGATCCGCCGGGTTTTTCGTCAGGTAATCCAAGGTCGGGAGCGCCTCGGTAAATGTGGCGGCAAGGCGGAACCCCATCTTTTCCCAGTCGAAAGAGCAGGCTATATTGTCCAGCACGACTTCCTCGTCGTCCACCATAACCAGCGAATACAAGCGCTCACCTCTCCCGCTTATACGAATCTCAAAGCCAGTATAGTCCGATATTCCCACACGGTCAAGGATGCCCGGGAACACTGGGCAAATTAGGGGACTGAACGCAAATCTGAGCCATTGTTATTTTAGTTCGCGGCTGTTAGGATAGTTGTACTTAGGACTTTCCGGAGGGAGCGGGGATCGTGAAAAGCGGGAAAGCGGCGGGACGCCGGTCGCTCGAAGGCGCGCGCTCCGCCCAGCTGTGGGTGATGTGCTCCGTTCCGATCGCATTGGTGATCCTGTTTTCCTACGTCCCTATGGCGGGTATCGTCCTCGCCTTCAAAAAGTACACTGCGCCGTTGGGGATATTCGGCAGCCAATGGGTCGGACTGAAAAACTTCTCCTTCTTTTTCCTGTCGAACGACGCTTTGCAGGTCACCTGGAACACGCTTTCGATGAACTTCCTGTTCATTGTGTTCGGAACTTTGTGCGCGGTCGCCCTCGCCCTGCTGTTCTATGAGATAAGGAGCAGGAAAGCTCTGAAAGTCTACCAGACCATATGGATCACCCCGAATTTTCTGTCCTGGGTTGTGGTCAGTTTCATGGCCTATGCCTTTCTGGAGCCGAAATACGGGATGCTGAACGTGATCCTCCGGTTTTTCAACGTCCAGGGGCCGAACTGGTACGCCACCCCGAAGGCCTGGCCGGTTATACTGACCGTCGCGAGCGTGTGGAAGTCCGTGGGAATGGACTGCCTGATATATTACGCCTCTCTGGTGGGCATAGATTCGGAACTGATCGAGGCCGCGAAAATAGACGGGGCGAACCGCCGCGCGATTATCCGCTACATGATCCTGCCGCATCTGCTGTCGCTCATATCCATTTTGACCATCATGAAAATAGGCGGGATCTTCAGGGCCGATTTCGGGCTGTTTTACCAGCTGACCCGCGATACGCCGCAGTTGTATTCCGTCACCGACGTCATAGATACCTATATTTTCAGGACGATGTACCAGTCGGCCAACATGGGCGTCTCCACGGCGATCGGGCTGCTGCAGTCGCTGGTCGGCTTTACGCTGGTTCTGCTGACGAACCATTTCAGCAAAAAAATCGACCCGGATATCGGATTGTTCTGATAATTCTGTAACCGTCATAAAGGAGCGCGGGACATATGGGAAAAAAGGCCGGGAAAACGCTCATTCCGATGCATATCGCGCTGGTACTGCTCTCCGCGCTGGCTCTGCTGCCGTTTTTGCTCGTTCTGGCCATTTCTTTTTCCAACGAGAGAGACATAGTCTATTACGGCTACAAGCTCCTCCCGATGAATTTTTCGCTCGACGCGTACAGATACATTTTGCAGAGCGTGAATAACGCCGCGACGCTCCTCCAGGCTTACAAGATCACTGTCGCATACTCCGCGGCGGGGACTGTGCTGAGTGTTCTGCTGATGACCTTTTTCGCGTACCCGCTTTCCCAGAAGTGCTTCAGGGGCAGGAACGCGGTCAACTTTTTCCTGTACTTCACGATGCTGTTTTCGGGCGGCCTGGTGCCGGTTTATATACTCAACACCCGGTACCTCCATCTGAACAACACCCTGTGGATATACATACTGCCGTCTTTGATAAACCCCTGGTATGTGTTCATGATGCGGACTTTTTTCCGTCAGATACCGGAGGAGATACACGACTCGGCGGTCGTGGACGGCG
>JGI20166J26741_11495696_pt1 | contig 12815 bp, 8 predicted proteins | sample TergutCu122P5_FD_26741 | JGI IMG/M metagenome (IMG submission 26741)
TCGGACATTTACATGTCCATCTTCAGGAGTTCTTATATGTAGGTTGTTTCACTGCCGCATGTGGTGTTATGCCATAGGTGTTGAGGCTGTGGTCCTGCGGGGTTGGCGTGTAGTCTTGTGCACTGTTTGTCAGTTAGTATGAACTTCTAAATCCCTTGGAGCATTGTTATTTACAAAGATATTTTAGAGTGGCATAATAGTACTTTGTTCCACTTGAAAGCACAGTATTATCATTGTTGAGAAAGTGCCATTTTCCTTCAGTTTTAGTAGAGTTAAAAGTCACTGGTATGAAATCCTTAAGCCTGTAAAGAAAGATTTTAATATTTGCGAATTATCACATATTGTGCAACAGATTTAACAAAGAGCATGAACATTCCAGTTGGATTTAGCTGTTATTTTTTAGAAAATGTTACTGCATTATAAAATATGACATTTCTGGCATAGTTTGGGGGGCGTGGGAACTACTTAGTACAAGGTCGGTTCAACCTTTTCAGCATTGTGGACTCTGTGGACACAAGATGATTTTATTGTGATGTTTTTAACATGCAATATCATGTACAACTGTATCATTGTAATGAGAAAGATTTTACCTTACATTGCGTAAAAAATTTGACAATAATACTGTCTTTGAATATACAGCATCATTCCATTAATTCGACTTGCACGGGGCTGCACAGGTAACTGACTTGTCGAATATTACAGATTATCATTTGGCACCTGTACTGTTCTAAGTTGTTACGGGTAATATTTTGTTGCTTTTCCTATATTTGGTCTGTATAACCAATCAGAGCAGTACTCAACTTAGACATGTCCTTCATCTACCGGTTCAGGTTCATTAGGTTCCTCTCCTTTGTTTTCTGGAGTGTTCTTAGCTGAAGAAGTTGGAATAGGAGACACTCTTGGAAGCCTTTTTGAACATGTCCATAAGATCTGCCTGTTTCATTGATGAAGCTCTTTTTCTGGTAAAAAGCAAAACTTCCGGGTCTTGGGACTACTCTTCTCAAGATCTGAATTATCAGGGTTTCTGGATTATTGGATGTCAGATTAAAGGAGTTTTGGTCTAGTGGGGCTGTAACCAGGAAATTTTCTTGTGCACTTACAAGCCCAAATTCTGAATTGTACAGGCTAGAAGAGGGAGGGGTCATGCTGGTGTTATGTTTTTGTACATGACATTAGAACTAGAGGACCTGTATGCATTGGACACCTTACCTGGAGTGCCAGCAAAATTGATTTCTTGTGTGGGTGTTTGAGGGTCATAATATTGCCCTGTGGGTCACTGCTGCTGTGTTGGAATACTTCTGATCTAAGAGCATGGTCTCTGCTGTGACTATACCTTACAGCTTCACACTATCTCAACCCCTCCACCCTCATAATGTCAGCCCTAAATGCACTTGAAACTAACTGTTGTGTAGCTGTATGGAGTTCATGTAAAGAAGTTTTGTGAATTATGAGGATGGCAGTACTGGAGTTCTTCTACCATTTGTCTACTGTTGGATTCCCCTCAGCTCCTAATGACCTCTATCATCCAGGTGAAAGGGCATGTCAATAGCAAAGGTATATCATTGTCAGTATTCCTGTGAAAGAATTGTGAAATTACTTGAGGGGACTACAGAGAAGTACACTGAATGGGGAAGCATGACAGCTTTAGGGAGATGTGGACGAAGTCAGTCTTAATGTTGCCTCATGTCTGTTAGTGCTGCTGCATGCAAAGCTGAGAGGGAGCAGGAGTGCTGTGAAGTTAAATGATGAATTTTCCCATCAGTGAAAAGTTTTGAGCCTTCAAATTACATTTCTGTATTTTTTATTTATTTTTATACAACTTTTTCTTTGAGAGTTGTCTTTGTCATTGAGGTTAGGATGACATATTGAAAAATCAGGTCTAATAACATCTCCGCTGAAGTTGGGGTACCTGAAGGTAGAAGGAGGCCTCTGAGGGGTGGGTTCCAGGAGCAACGTAGTCCTGCTTGTGTTATAGTAGCAACACTCCTGTCTAATAACTTATGTAATATTTTGTATACTTCATAGTTTTAAGCTGTTTCCAGGTATAAGATATTGATCTTTATTTCTTGCTTATATACAGGTGTGAAATTAATTTATATCATGCCACATCTTATGTGGTGTGTAACTGACAAATATATTCAATTTTCTTCTCATTCCTCACTTATTACAATAAGTTTTGTGAGCTGGCTCTGCTTCTGTTATCAGGTCCTTGCATAGAGATTAGTCCAGTCTTATGGACCAGAGTAGGTTGCTTGTTATTTGCTGTACTTGATGACAGAAACAGAGCCATCATCCAAAACATTGCATTTTAACAAATTGTGGGTGTAAGAAGTGACAGTATAGGTTTCATTTAAATAGCATGTGTGTGTCACAAACCTTCAGACTTTCATTTCATAATTTATCAAGTACATACAGTATCAGTCTCTATCCAGAATATTGTCTGCTCCAGGTCTTGTTTGCCCACCTCATTCATTCTGTGCACATTCTAAAATGTATTTGAGTTTGGAGCTGATATTCCATTGCAGCATCCTTACCTTTTCAATTGCAGAAACCACATATAAAATGCATGTTGACATGTGACTCATTTCTGAATTTTTTAGGCATATTTCATAAAGTTTCTGCTCAACACAACACAGCCATACCAACTGCCACTTATAAATGGAATTAGAATTAAACACTTAAAAACAGTACCAGCTTGCTGCACTAACATTCAACTGAATGCAGAATACATCTCACTGAAATAACTGATGACATTGAATTGACCTGTGAGTTATTCATTGTGCAGTACTGTCTCTAGGGCATCCTTCTGTCACTGTGTGTTATGTATGTAAACCAACAGCCTCATGTCAACCATGCATTTGTTCTGAATATGATGTTTTGTAAGGTAGTCTGTAATATTCTGCTCTTACTTTTTCATTTTAATAACCATTTGATTTCCCCCTTTTTTTTATTGCATGTGTTCATGAAAGGCTGAGGAAAAGAAGGCTGCCGTGACAACACAAGAAGAAGAACCAGCACAAAAACCAGTAAGCAAAATATTTTTCGTACATGATATTTGTACCTATGCTCCATTGTGCTGAATGCTTACAGTATGCCTCTTAATATCACTGAATTATTGATATTTGGTCTGTTTCCTCTTATGAAGTACTGTAACATGAATAGTCTTTAGGTAAAGAATGGGACAGGTATCCAGGGAAATGTGTAAATATCTGTTGTTATATGTGAGATATAATATTATTTCTCGATTTGTTTCTTGATGGATTTTTAACACAGTGTATGTACCTGTTCCTTGTACTGAGGTAACTGTATTATTCCTGTGATGTAACACACTAATATATATCAGCATCCATTGATTCCAAGTTTGAGAGACATCAGTTTTAAGTTAAAAGAGACACACCATTCCTAAGTTACAGTTTACAAACACATCAATCCCATTTTAGTTATGTCAATGCTCAGTTCCAAAAGCACATTCCTCAGAAGTTACAGTTTGCAGTTGAACATAAATCCCAAGTTTCAAGGACATTCTAATCCCAAATTACATGGACTCCTTTCTGTGGGGTTATGATTTACAACATCATATCATTCCCAAGTATAAGAACATAAATGTTCCAAGCTGCAGTGTCATCATTCCTGTGTTAAAATGTACAATGACACACAAATACAAAATTTTTAAGATACACCATTCCAAACCTGTTACATCCTGCTGCCACATTGAGGGTGCTTTGTATATTACTTATGTTTTGAATTTATATTATTTTTGTGTTAAACTCTAATTAGGTCTTTTGAGTGAAGCATTTTGTGATTGCTGTGTCTGTAAACAAAAATGTTTGTACATAGTTTACTGTCTGTGGTAAGCTATAGTCAGAGCTGTATATAAGCAGTTGTGGTTGTGTTGTCACCAATCATTACTTTTATGTTTAGGGCAGTAATTTCATTTTTGTAGGTAACTAAACTTACCATTCTGTTCTTTATGCTTCTTGTATGGTTACTTCCATTCAGACACATCCTTGTTGTCCCATTCTGATGATAGTATTGGTGTCCTCAAAATAGGTTGCTGGTACTAATTTGTGCAGGCAACATGTGTGTGCCCTGCTGGTCTAGACATGTTTAGACGTGCACATTTGAGGTAGCTTTGTCCACCTGTTTTCTGCAGTTCGTTGTACTATACTAAGAATTTTCAACTCTTTTGGGGATATCTGTTGCGTGCATTTTATTTTTCCTCAAGATTCTCCATCTGTCCATTGTATTCTGTTGATGCAAAATGTGTTAAGTGGAGTTCATTAGTGACAAGAATGGCTTTTCTGTGCAGCTGTTTCTTTTTCCTGTGTGCTGCTGCTCCTGCATTTTGTTGCAGAGTAAAATGTCGTCTTAAATGTGAATGATACATTCAACCTTTCAAGAGGTTTGAAATTATGAGGAATTATATTCTGATGAGATGATTGAGTGTCAAATACCATGGCTTTAGCAGTCTAGAAGAATTTATTGGTTTAAGACCAGGCAGATTTTGTAGTAAGTTTATGGGTTGATTGTGGAACTAGTGGATACTGTTTCAAGTTCAACTTCTGACATGGTAAGAACCCAAAGAATAATGAAGGCAGTGACCTGTTGCTATGGTCAGAAGTAGTTTGGAACATGCTGGAGTATACTCGCCACCTGTATAGTTATTGTGTGTTTATCGATAATGTTTTAAAGAACCTTAATCTTATGGTTCATTTAGGACTGCTTGGTTTCTGTACTGCCAGTATCTTAAAGGAGAACCCATACACTCTGCACCAAAGAAGTAATAAAGCTTGAGAAACCTTTGACTGCCATTGTTATTACAGAAGTGATTTTTGGTTAATGGAATAACAACTGTGTTCTTGTTGGTACTGATTTTGGCATGACTTAAACTGCCGTGGCAGTTTGGAGCTGGAATAGAGCAACATATCAGAAAGTAGGGTATATTACTACCAAGACTACAGTTCTGAGATAGGGGTGGCTGATCATCACATATTAGTTTGGAAGTATGCAACTTGTGTGTGAGGAAGAAGATGGTGCTGGGTCGTGTTCACATACATGATAGATGTGACACTTGTACGTGATTTGCTCTGCTGCTGATTTGTACATGGGACACATGCATTGGATCTGTTGAGCTGCAGACATGCCACAACTGAATTTTACCTGGAACTGGGAATCTTATGCATTCCATGCTGTGATCACCAATGTTAAATTTGATGGTGCTCGTTATGTCTTTGGTCAGTTAAACATACAGAGAAGATGTACATGGAATGGTTGCAGAGAAAGACCTGGGTTATGTAACCCTCTTTTCAGTGTTTTTTGCCTCAAGCCCTGCCACTAGAAGCAATCATAGTGTGTGTATAGCAACACAGACTGTAAATGCATATGCTTTGTAAATGTGGTCATAAATTATCTTTGTATGGTAGTAAAAGTAAATATGTAAGGTAAATTGTAAGAAAAATACTCTGCCTCGGTTCTAGTTCCCAGTGTCTTGTTCAGGTGTTGTGAGGGAAGGGGCATTTTTAATCACTCGTAGAATGTTACTCTTCACTGTGCCCTTGTGTTTTGTAAATACTTTGACATTATTTTAATAATAATAATAAATTGCAGAAATAAATAACTTGGTTTTTAATGGGCCAAGTTACAGGGTGAAAAGATGAATCGTACCTGAAGTGCAGTTTGCAAATGCACTGAAACCAAAGTTACAAAAACACATTGTTTATAAGTTACATTTAACAGAGACGCATGAATACCGAGTTACAAATTAAATAAACCTGAGCTATTGTGACTCACTTTCTGTTGTAATTTTGACATTGAAGACAGATCTGTGATCCATGATACCATATAAGAAGCACTTCTCATTAATTAAATGAAGGGTATTCCTTATGATTTAACACGCGAAGATTGATGATGTACACATATCATATTCTGTGTGCCCTTTAATCTGTATGTGGCATGAAATGAAACCTGTAGGAATATTGCTTTTTCTTCTTTGTACAAATTCTTCCCTAACTGTGTGGACTTCCCAAACGATAACACATATTGCCTATATAGATTCGTAGATACGACCCAATGGAATATATACCTAATAGTTCTGAGGAGAGTGAAGAAGAAATAGAGGTCACGAAAGTGGGAAAACATGTGACTAAATATACAGAAGAGGAATATGATGAGGAGGACGAGGAAGATGATATTCTTAATGAGTTGGATTTTGTTCGTAAGGTGAGCGGGCAGCAACTTCAGCAGCACTGATTTGGATATTTTCATTTGCCCGCAGTAGCAACATTATATCTGCCTGGCAAAATAGCTACACTGATTTTGTCTATGTCTTGTACATCTTGTACATATTGCTGTGTTTTATATCATGCTTTTGTGTTGTCTGAATGGTATGTAGTTGCCTCAGATTTCTTTACCATCACTTAATGACCTGCTTAGTACCATTTTGCTGCAGATGTTTGCAGATGCAGGAAAAGAATTTCATCAAGGGTATAGAATGTGCCGTAGATATATAGTATTAGTTTGATTGTACAGTTTTGTGTTCTGAGTGGTCTTAGCACTTGATGGTGTGTAATGATGTAGATTGCATTTGGTGTTCAGTATCTCAAAGTAAATAATAATAATAATAATAATAATAATAATAATAATAATAATAATAAATTATGTTTTACTTTTGTGTGAATGTAGTCTGTTTAGATTGAACTTGAAATTAACTCCTTTGCTTTGGAGCTTGCAGGTATGTCTTATTCTTGAAAAGTGATTTTTCATTAAAAAAAAGTCTTGAGGTCGAGACATATTGCTTTACTTCTGCTTTCATTCATAAATTAGTCCTAATTTATCTGTATCTCATATATAATGTGACAGAATGTGTGCCTGAACTGGAGTTATCAAAATATATTTTGGCAGACAAAAATGTTGTGTGTATATTTTAGCTTCATCTAGTACCAGCCGATTTCTCTTGTAATATAAAATTAATATAATGATATTAATTATTATTATATTTGTGCTTATACAGTTTGCAATTTATTGGTGGGGCTTTGTACATATGTCTTAAAATTAATAGTTTTAGTGTTTTCAACTTAAGAGTAGGGAATGCTCTTTTTTGTGAGTTTGCTGGTGAAGTAGATACTTAGATTATTTGGTCTTAATATTTGCCTAAAGTTTAGAGCATGGTTTCTCAAACTGTGGTATGCATACTACTACTGGTCCACCAAGTATTGTATACTGGTATATGGCATTAACAAAAAATTGAAATGTAAAAGAGAGAAAGAGAGAGAAAAGAAAAAGGAAGAAAGAAAGAAAAATAAAAAAAGAAACAAAATGTGACGCATATTTGTTAATGTGCAGCACTGCTGGAAACATTATATAACTCATTACCATGGTGAGCATTTCTTTCCAGTTTCTGCTCTTTCTCTTAATCCAGACAATAATGGTGGTACATTGAAATTGTTGCACAATTCCATTTAGTGGTATGCCAGCAAACGAGTTTGAGAACCCCTGGTTTGTAGCTTCTTAGTGGCATATTTTTTGAAAGATTTCTTTTGTTGACAAGTACTGTAACATGCTGTTGTCACAACTGTGCCTCTTAATTGTAGGTGGATAGAATTATTACAATTTTGTTTGTCATATACTTCATTTATACTATATGTTAAGAAGTGTATCTTTATATAGCAGTAGATTACATTTGCTTAGAGGGGGAAGAACACTTTTATAGATCTCATTTGTCACTGTTCTTGGGCACTCTTCTGTTTGAAAAGCGCTTTTTCTTCAAATGTTTCATTTGTTATTGTTACTGGGATATCCTCTGTTGCAACAGTGTTGATCCTTCCAATATTACATTTGTCATTGTCCTTAGGACATCCTCAGATTGAACAGTGCTCATTCTTCAAAGATACATATTTTTTAAGTTCTTTAGCAAGCCATCAACTCCCTGGCAAACCAGAAGGGTTCTACAATTGCAAGCTGGAAAGAAAAATAATGAATTGTAGTATAATGATTCCATAATATATTCTTTCCTGCCTAATATTATTGTATCTAGCATGTCATTACATATGTTAGCTATATTGTTGTTGTCGTATTCATAATCATAATCGTTGTAGTTGTCGTCATCATCGTATCATAATAATAATAATAATAATAATAATAATAATAATAATAATAATGTGAGCAGGAACATAGGCAGACACAGGTAATAAATTATGATTTTGTTAAATTTGTTGAACATAATGTGAATACATGTAGGCTGTTTTGATTCTTTACCGGCTTTATGATTGGTTATCTTTAAGCATTATTTTGTATATGACTGGCAGGAATGTCATTCATTCATTCATTCATTCATTTATTCACATTCCGTAGATCATACATATGTGGAATTACCTTATTGCCATACAAAACTTATCCCCAGCTTGACTGGTCCATTACATATTGCTGTCAAGCTAAAGGTGGAATGAATATGGTGCATGTCTGACATGTTTCACAGCGTAAAGCATAACTATTTTAGTAGAAGTTTTGTATTTTTCTAAGATCAACTGCCATATGTTATTTCAGAATCATTATATTTTGTCCCTATTTTCACTCCTTTCTCCTCTCCACCATATTTTGAAGCTAACAAACAAACAAACATACAAACAAACAAACAAACAAACACACACATACACTCATTCATTCACTCACTCACTTGAACACACAGGTTGGTGATCTCATAGTCTAATTTTTCTCCTAAGAAAGGAATCTGGACTAACAATGTGGTGGCTATTCATGTATGTACAGTAGCAACTAATGAGTTGTTGTATAGTATGGGAAGTAAAGAAGATTTATAGTTAATGTATTACAGGAGGATCATGTACATATATTCCACCACTGTTAATATTAAGAATAGTAACCATATTTGTGCTCAAAACACACTTTCTCCTTTTTCTCCTAAAACATGGGATTTAAATACCGGGATACAATATCAAAAATTTTGTAATCATGTTATTTAGCTGATTCCTTACAATCAGACCAGGCTCTTAGACATGGTACTGACAGCACCATCAAAGTGACTGTTAACAGTGAACTGAAAGTACAGAACCTTTCTGTAGAGCTCTTTTTTTTTAATCTGAGGACACTTTCTGTAATGTTATTGGAATTTACTGAGATTTAATTAATTTTCACTTACATAGGCTACTTATGATGATGTCTACTTTTTTGTAAATCTAGGTTTGTAACAAAGTCCACCACTGAAGCAGCCACAAAGAAATAACACACTTATGGTGCCATTCAGTTTGGTACAATTGAAACGTGCATAGTACACAGATTCTTTAATTATTTCTGTAAAGGTACTAGTCTTGTAGAACATTTGCAGTTATATTGTTTAAACATAGATATGGCAGTTATTTTGAAGCCAATTTATTTGCCCTTTGATTCTAATTCTGTGTAAAGTATAGTCTGAATATTCTCAAGTATTTACATTCCTGATAAAGACTGTCAGCCCTACTATTGTAGCTGCTGTGGCATGTGAAATTATTTGAAGGCCCATGTGTAAACAACCTGCATATTCACATATAATTTTACATATATATGGCCAAGCGTGCAGGTGTATGGTACCACATTGAAAGCTAAATAGTTACTGGCATATCAGAGAAGCTTGCTGCTCCCATCATCAGGTTCAGAGTACTTCAGTAAGGATGAGTTGTACGGAAATGGGGTGTTTTATTATGTACAGAGGCTGATTGGAGTAGAGAGCCAATGGGAGTTGTGCTGAACAGTGGGTGAGTCTGTAGCTGCAACATGCAGAAAGAGTAAGGGACTGTGACAAGGGTCAGTTACACTTGTGTGGTACGGGGGAGGGTGGGGATGTAGTTATTTGATAGGTGCAACAAAGGAAACTTAAGGGAGAATGAAGTATTTATTCTGGGATGTCGCATGGCTCTACTGGTTATCACATAGGGGTAACATAATGGTGTCATTTTCAAGGGTTGGAATGTCGAAGAAACAATTTATTCAATGTGGACCCTTGAAAATGAGACCACTGTGATGTCTCAAAATAGTGGGCATCAATTGTTCAGTTCCATGCAGCCACATCAACGAAGAATGGAGACATCAGCTACACTGCTGAGAAGGCCTAAAAATTCACATCAGTGAGGGTGGTTGAGGTATAATAATGTAGCCAAGGGATATTTAACAAGGGGACAATGAAAGAGGGTACAAGGAGTGAATGGAGGCATGGAAAGGAAAGTAGAATGACCAGAAAATGATAGATCAGGGATGCTGCCCCTATTGGCTCACTGCTCCAGTTGGCCTTCCCTATGTAATGCACCCATTTTTTTTTTGTTTGCACGGCTGATTTTTTGGGACTACTTTGATTTAAACATGGAGACAACAAGCTCTTTTGAAAGGACAGTAACTGTGTACCCTTCGACATGGCATCATATGCCAGAATCCTGGGGTCTCTATCAACTCTTACGTGATACCCTCAAATCTCATAGTTGTATATAATTAGAACAGGGCCAAGTGCCAGGCTGTTATAAATATGGACTTTTCAGGTTGTATAAAAGTAAGGGAATTTCTGGAGTAGTTGAGCCATTATCAGCTTCTCGGGGATGACCTTGATACTTTAATTACCCCAATATCTGATGTATAAAAATTTGGAGTATATCCATATTGACCCGGCTGTGACTTCCAAGTTTTCAACATGTGGAACAATCTACAATTATATTTTTTACTTTGCTGTGTTTTATCTACATCTAATTTTTTATTACATTTGGCACATTCCAAAGCCAGAGCCCTCGCCTAAATTAAATATAGCAGAACTGTATTTATAGTGCATAGTTTTAGTATTTCGTTACGACTTCCCTGTGGCTATTTTCCCAGGCAATATATGTTCTTTTTCACAAGACTCTGAAAGTTGGCAAACAATTAAAGGAGCTGTTCTTGTCTGAATTCAGTCCAGCCCCCCCTGTCTAAAGGGAACAAATTGTTACTTTGGGATATATTGAAGATACTAAATTATCTCCACAGGTGGCATGTTAGCTGCTATTATAAGGCTGGGGAAATGTGAATTTTTATTCTGAGTTGGCCAGCTCTCACAGTGGTACTGACAACTTTTTGGTCAACTGACTTTAAATCTGAAGTGAAAATAGTGTCAAGTGCATCTGAGATGGGTCATGGAGTGGGTGATAGGATGTATAGCATTGTGTGACCTGATTTTGGAAACCCATGAATTAGTCTGACATATCAGATCTGCACTATCATGGTAAGGTATTTAATGTTCGTGCTGCACCCCATTAGGCATTACACTCAGTCTTTGTTTTATGCCCTTTTGTTTTACACCTTTTTGCTTTAACACCTCTTTCCAATTTACTCCACTTCTTAATTTGTGCTCTCTTTTTTTTTATCTAATGCTCTTTGACCAATTTGCGTTTATTTAAGTCTTTTCTCATGGGAATATCATTTTTTATTTTTGCCTTTGGATTTACACTCACTTTTTCAGGAATGCAACTTAGGGGGTAAAACAAGGGTTGAGTGTGTAGTGTCTGTTCATGCATATCATGTGTGAAATGAATTGTACATTAATATTACAACTTGCAATACATCTCTCAATGAAGAACTGATAAGTTCTCATCATGCTGTATGTCATGTGGTTAGTCACTGGCCTCTAACTATGGAGGCCTGGGCTCAATTCCCAGCCAGTCCACATGGGATTTGTGGTGGACAATGTGACACTAGGACAGGCTTTTCATCGAGTTATTTGGTTTTCTCCCTGTCAGTATCATTCCACCAATCCTCCATTTACATTAATTCATCAGCCACTGATGCTATGTAATCCTACCAATTGACAGCATTGATAAAAAAATTACTCTGTGTGTGTGTATGAGTGAGCATGCGCATGTGCGCATACACACACCTTCACACACATCTGCCAGACTAAGAGAATTACACAGTAATTTTTAGAAAAATACTGAAAAGTGTGCTCTTAAATTTTTATGTTTCATGGTTGATTTTTGTGGTTTGTTTTTCTTCTGGCTTTATTTGAATACTGGGAACATGTTGCATGTTAATGTTGGTGGTGGTGGTGGTGGTGGTGATGATGATGATGATGATGATGACGATGATGACGAGCAGGAGGAGGAGGAGGAGGATAAGAACACCAGCAGCATTATCGTGGTGTCTTGGCTTTTGTTTTATTTATTTTATTTTACCAATGTCCTATACATAACTTTCAGCATTTTAACACTACATTGTCATTCATGTAGAAATCTACCTCTTGCACAAATGTATTCACCCCTGAAATGCGTTTTGTCCTTGATGGTTGCTAGTCTTTTCGTATCAGTGTGTGGATCTTGCAAAAAAAAAAAATACATGTGTACAATGGTATGGCTTTGAAGGAGAACTACATTTATTTATTATCTTCTTTTATTCAGACAATTATGGGAAAAGCTGGAACATCACCAAATACTCATGAGTGTAGGTATGTTAGAGAATTGGCCAATTGGTAACAGATTTGACCACGTGTTTATACAGGATCAAAATTTAAATTTCGTATGTAGTTACATGTGGGATGGTGGGCACTGCATGCCTGTTACATGCTTTTCAGTGACTTACATATGTTACTTACTTACTTACTCCATGGAGCAGAGCCCTTCTTGAGAAACTAACTGGTTCTGAGCTAGTCAAGAAATTCCCCGCCTTTTTGGAACCCGAAAGTTCATCACCGTACTCACCAGTGCCCGCCACCTGTCTGTATCCTGAGCCAACTCCATCCAGTCCCCACAACCCCCTCCCACTTCCTGAAGATCCATCTTAATATTATCCTCCCATCTGCGTCTGGGCCTCCCCAATGG
>JGI20166J26741_11495807_pt1 | contig 12814 bp, 9 predicted proteins | sample TergutCu122P5_FD_26741 | JGI IMG/M metagenome (IMG submission 26741)
GTACATGATTATGTCTCGAGATCAGAACGCAGGACGAAGTCACAGTATGAAGATTGACAACAGTTGCATTGAAAGAGTGGAAGAGTTCAAATATTTGGGAACAACGTTAACAAATAAAAATTCTATTCAGCAAGAAATTAAGAGCAAATTGAATTTAGGGAATGCTTGTTATTATTCGGTACAGAATTTTTGTCTTTCAGTTTGCTACCCAGAAAGTTAAATATCAAGATATATAGAACTATAATATTGCCGTTGTTCTGTATGAGTGTGAAACTTGGTCTCTGATATTGAGGGAGGAACGTAGGCTGAGGGTGTTTGAGAAGAGGGTGTTGAGGTAAATATTTGGGCCTAAGACGGACGGGGTAACAGGGGAATGGAAAAAATTAAATAATGAAGGTCTTAGTGATTTGTATTACATACCGAATATTGTGCGTGCGGTAAAATCGAGAAAAATGCGATGGGCGGGGCATGTGGCACGTATGGAGCAGGTGAGAGTGATGTAAAGGGTTCTGGTGGAGAAACCTGAGGGAAAGAGACCATTAGGGGGAGACCCAGACGCAGATGGGATGATAATATTAAGATTGGTCTTCAGGAAGTGGGAGGGAGTTGTGAAGGCAGGATGGAGTTGACTCAGGATAGCGACAGGTGGCGGACACTTCTGAGTAGGGTGATGAAACTTTGGGTTCCAAAAATGCGGGGAATTTCTTGACTAGCTGCAGAAACAGTTAACTTCTAAACAAGGACTCTACTCCATGGAAAATGTAAGTAAGTAATATATATATGTGTGTTTGTGTTATTTCAGAACTGCATTCTCTTGAAGGACAATTCAATATCCCCATTCATCTGCAGTAAGAGGGATGTTGTTTCATAAACAATACGCACAGGTGTCTCTTTGCAGGGCGCCACCTCGAAGCGGGACAAAATATGACACAGCCCGGTCTTCACCTCCATCAGACCGAACCGCATACCTGTACAGAGAATAAAAAGAACAGCTGTCAGGAACTACGAAATGCTGGGGTATTTACCATCTCACTGTTCTTACCGTCCGTTGCATTTAATAAAATTTTTTATAGAAAATTTACAGATAAAATAATACTTGCAGACGCCAGGAAACAAATTTATTTTGCCTCAGGAATTTCATCATAAAAAATGGAAAATGACAGCTTGTAAAAAACCTGACAAATTATCAAGAATTTGTTTCCCAAAAGTTGTAGAATATAAAAAAACATCCATGAACTTTCCTGGATAAAGAGCATTAATTGGATGTTGTGAACAACGATATTTGGAAGTATGAAAATTCGAAAGTTTCTGAACTAATAGGAGCAACACCTACCCCACCACCTGCATATCTGAACCATTATATTCCTACTAGCCAGTTGTATATATAATATTTATTCCTACACTTTTAACAAGTTATTGTACTCTTTCATAAGTTAACGAGCTATTAGAACTCATATAGGGTACTTCAATATTGGATCTACTCTCATAAGACACGGGTATAGCTAGTGCAGAATTATAATTATATCCGTCTTATGGCCCACGGTCACTCATTGACCAGCTGCCAGAATTTATGTATAATTACACCGTTTCTAAGAAAAACGAAATCTCATTTAACCACGTAATTATAGCATACTATGTACATATGTTCTCTGTAAAATTCTGTCTTCCTCTTTACTTCACCATGTCAGACCTGATGATGACCTTATCGGAAAAGGACAGAAACTTGTTGAATCTCTTTTGACTGTTTACACTTTAATAAAGTTGTATTGTGTTTTGAGGTACCCACCTTATATCAATTGTAATATATGACTGGGAAATTCATTATATATTTAGCCCATTTACAAATAACGTTGTAATTGTTTTGCCATTGCCATGGGCTTCAGTGTGGCTGATATATTGTGTTAAATGAATACTAAAGGATTTTAATGGCTAATCTGCAATAAAGTTCGAATTTGCAAGACCGGCTGGAAGTAAGTGAGCTGTAATGTACAAACAGCACTGTGTGAGTTGTGAAGAAAAAAAATTGGAAGGGACTGAATTTTACTATAGTAACTATCTTATGAGCCAAATATGAAAAATTGTTTTGTGCACACAGCATTAAAATGAGTTTATATTTTACATTCAATATATCGTACGGTTTCAAAGTACACTCCGTATATAACATATATACACCCCTAAAGAATTAAGCACTTCTAATCACTAGTTATTATAAAACTCTTAAATTCTCAAGCGATCAGCAATACGTGCACAACTTTCATATCGAATTTCACCAAATCGACCCATAAATGTGGAAGGTTTTTATTTAAACTACTTCGGGCCCACAAACAAAACACGTCTTTTGTTACGCCTTATTTAAAAAGAACACAAAACATCCGTAACATACATTTGTGCTCATCTTATGTACCGAATTCTATCAAAATGTCAGGATATTATATTAGTGGGTATTTATTTTTGATCTTTTAAAAGAATTGATCTAAACGGAAGGTAAAACTACAGTTGTCACTGCTCTGGTTCAATGAAACATAAAAGCTCTGAACAGAGTAACTTGTTCATCAATAAATGCCGGTCAAAGCAAAATCTAATTTAATTTCCCAACTAAATTAATCACATAATTTATACAATAACTATTGAACTGGTTAATGCTCCTTGTAGTTGAAATTGAACTGTTAACTCTTGACACTTCCCTCTAATATTGCTAAAGTTAAAACTGTAATTAACCCTTATGATTGTAGCTGTGTAATAATCCTTGTGGATGATATTACACTTTGTTAATTGTAGCACTGTAAGCTGTTTCATAAATTTCTATTTGTTATACAATAAATGCTTGTAACGTATTCACTTGACCCTGTGTCAATGAACAGTTGTTGGCATTTTATGGTATCACTGTTGCACTTAGATTAGTGTTCCACTGTTGTCTACTTGTGTAAGTTTACATTAAGTACTGCTTACACTAGGGATTGCACTTATACTGAGGTAACACTGTTGTGTACCTATGCACTTTTTAATGTGATAAAACACTAATTTGACTTCATTGCACTATTCGAATGAAGTGTGAGTTGGCTTGTATATTGCGCCATGGAAGACACAATCACTTAGGCCACGGAGTTGATGTTCAACATGTTACACTGTTGTGCACTTTATGTAAATTTAGTTGTTGTAAAACAAATGAAATATAACAATTTAATTTTTGAATCGTATAATTATCACCCGTTTGGTGCAAATAATGTATTGTGGGGGCTTGCGCTACCTTGTGCAGGACGCAAGCTCTTACGTGCCATGACGGCCCGAAGTTGCAAGCGAAATAAATTAGCAAGCGAAAATACTCGCCTAACACACAAAGAAGAAACGCCAACCACGTCACCGTGCGCGGGTTAATCTCGAGCACAGACCCTTACATAATATTGTGCAACCCTTTAGAGAACATAAATATAGAATTAAAAAGTAACAATTAATTAACAAATTTTTACACAAAAATTTGCTCCTGCATGAACAACTGCCGTGTACGTACATGTTAGGAATTTGGAACCGTTAAAAAAGAATATAAAGATTCACCTGCGCAGCAGTTCGGAAGTATTGGGTACAGACAGACATCCGTTAAGTTAGCACACTTATTTGTATGCTTGAATAAAAAAGCTAACACTCTTACAACATTATTAATTGGTAATGAAAATAATGACGGATAAATATGTTAATAATACTCTTATTAGCTGTTTCAGGTGTGCACGTACGAACACACATTATTGTACATTAAAAGAAGTCCTAATGTTTTCAGTATTGTGCTTTGTTTGTAAATACCGATACAATATTTCATTTAGTTTTCTATGCCCTTGCCAGCTTGTATAATGATCACTCAGTTTTATTTCGTTTCTTAAGTTGTAAAATTGTGTGTTCATGTACCAAAATGAAAGGATTCTTGGCAAAAGAAGGATAAACTTAATTCTCATTTACTATAATCTAAAATTCTTATGGGAAGCTACAAATGTCTGTCCTTACCGATGCACATTCGCGGACCCTCCCCAAATGGAAGATATGTGTAGTTCGGTCTACTGCTTTTGTTTTCCTCTGTGAAACGGTCTGGATCGAACTTCTCCGGTTCTGGGAAGTACTTTGGATCATAGTGGATACCTAATACCGGGATATAAACCCCGGTACCGACTGGAAGTTTAGTTGTTCTATTTCCAGTAGGGGCAGGCAGTTCGTATTCGATGCAACACTTCCTTTCCAGGAAAGAAAGTATCGGGTACTTCCTCAGTGTCTCTGTGAACATAGGAACAGATAGCAGAGATGCGAAATAAAAAGAGAAGAGCAATGGGCGTTCTTGACATGAGAAATTAATGATTTCTCCTTAATTTCAGGCTTTTTGTGCGCGTGCAGTGGGACCGTGTTTTGTACAGGATTACTCTTTTTTGCAATGCAAATGGAGCAGCTCGCTAATGGAATACAGGCGATATATATCTCTATGTTCCGAACTATGCTAAAGAAATTACTCCTATTTTTTGGAGCCAACAAATTATCACAGCCCAAACGCAATTTGATGTTTACTAGTTCCTAGTCGATATATCTTGACGACACCTCTATTATCATAAATTTCAATACTTTTACCACCATAATTATCCTATAATCATTATGTCAATAATAGTTTTTTCCTTCCTCTGTCTGTTGTGCACTTTTAATAAACAACTTTTATAACACCTCACAATAATCACAATCTACGGCCGCCTTACACATTCCGTAGCCACAAAGTTCATTGTCAATTTTGTTCCGGTATATTTAATGTAGGGGTTCGTCCCTTGCGAGGAAATAACCTGTATAAATTGCGAGAACTTTTCTTTACTTCAAAAGTCATTGTGTCATACAACTGTATATCAAGCAATTTTACAATTCACCACATCAAGCCGAGCAATTAATTTCAAATTATTGCTTAACCTCGCTTCGTTCCTCACCTGACACAATTCTGTCTAGGTACAACATCTCCTGGATGACATCATATGTCAGTTTACCGTCGTGTTTGCTCAACACCTGTATAATCTCCGCCCTCAAACTCTGCTGAATCTCAGGATGCAGTGCAAGTTCGTAGAGGGCGAAAGTCAATGTACTAGCAGAACTCTCGTATCCTGCTATCAGAAACACAAACGCCTGTGCCACAAACAAGTCGCCGTCTATTTCTGAAAAAGCAGAAAAAAGTTCTGTTACATTATCACAGCTCGCTATGTCTTCTTGTTAGGTGCAAGTGTTGCTTTGATCGTCCTTATTTTTGTGGTTGCTAAACCATTGTGTGTTGCAGATATACTTGTGTGTTTCTGCGTAATTGTGGTTTGTACTTAATGAGATAATATTTGCTAAGTTGATCAAAGATATTCTGTTTTATTAGAAACACATATTGGAATCACACAATCGAAAACTTAAGCACAGTATCCTACCAGGACACACTTATTTCTAGTCGGCTAATAAATATCTTGTTTTTACCAGTATAATTTAACCATCCTTCGTGTGGTAACATTTTTAAATTAATTTGTCATTTCAGATTAACAAATATTACGATGGCTAATTCATATTCATTTACATAAGTGAAGCTTGAAATATCCTTATTTTCCTGGCTGGGTCAATCGATTTCAGAAGGTGAGTGTAAGTGAAATAATATCCTGTGTTATAATTCGCGATATTGACTTGAAATATATTAGGAATAATGTTTTTACCTCACTTGTGGAAGTCTTTATTACAACATAAAGTGTAGCGTTTGATAATTTCTATATATACATCTAACGAACTGCGTGATGTTAGGGATTTTTGGATTGCTAGTGTATAGAAGAGTTGTCCCGAAACGTCGAAATGGAATTACTATTAAATTTTGCGTAAGATTTCATAAGAACGCAGAACTTATGCAATAATCTCCACATATAATTCCGTCTATTCAACATTGTTTCTTTACCATAAGTGTGGAGAAAGAATTTTAAAGACTGATTACGCAGAATATTTAAATTCTTACGGTAAATTTCTCAACAATACAGTTTGACATGTGGGTACTTATCATCATTTCCAATGGTGATTGGAATATTCTGTTCCATTTCTCAACAACAGCGAACTGTCTTTCAATAACGCACTGCCGTATCTTCCTCTTCACAGGACTTGGCTCTGCTGGTGGGTAAGCACTGAAGTCCCTACTTTTCTTTTACGGGTAATAATAGAAAAATTAAATGTTAAGTAAGTTCCGTCCGTGATGGAGAATTGGGATGAATGTTTATGTGATTCGTTTCACGAAAACCGAATGCACGTTTGTTACCTTTTATCTTCGTTCCGTGGCGTAGCTCAGAGTTGGCGAGATGAGATCTTACTTTTAGAGGGAATGTTACCCAGCTGTAACCCAGCTTATCGCAGAGGTTGGCCACATGATTGGTCGAACCGTGCAATAGTTAAACAAAGTATAGAGAATAATATCATACACTGACAACCCCTTGATTGTTTTAGCTACCAAATCTAAATACTGTCTTCTAGGATGCGACGCCGTGTATCATTGTTTTCTGACTTACGTTATACGGAGTTGTGTTGCCCCCTACTTCAACCGTTGTATGACGTCATAACCCAGTAGTCAGCAACGTTAATTCTACGTAATTCTCGTATATTCGTCTAGGCTGTTATGACGGTTGCAAAATTTTGTGTTTTGCCTCAATCCATTTCTAATTGCCAATTTAGAGGTAAGTTAGTTGTTGTTTTATATATGAGTACTTGTAATTTGCCTTAATGTATGTGAGTCGTGAATTTGAAAGGACAAATGAGGAATTCGGTTTTGTAATTCCAAACACTTCATTTGAGTTTGAGAAAGAAAATAATCCTTAATTAATTCAAATTTTAATATGGAACATCGTATTGAATATTATTTTGTAAGAAATTTATACATTTTTACAAATATTAATGTTTTAGCAGAATTAAAATTTTCATTTTTATTCCTTTCATATTTCTATACATCGTGAAACACAGATATTTCTCGCATATTTTATATTCTTTTTGGTGTCATTAACCTTAATTCACAACTCACATAACGCTTCTTTCAATGTCTTTAACTCTGTCAGTTTTTTCAGATCTTTGACGTAATTATAGAAAATGTTGTTATCCACATTTATCTCAAATCTGAAACCCTACGAAAACAAATCTTCCATATATGGAACAAATTATGTCGTATTGACTACTACATTAGCATTTCTTATTATATAAAATAATTAATCCATGTACAATTGTTTCTATGGGATTCACATAACAACTTTGCAGATTCATATATTGTGGATACAATATTGCAAACAATGTGAATTATAAAAGAAACTATTTTTCATCTAAATAAATATCGGATCCCCTTTAAGCAATTATTTCTAAATAAATTTGTGAATTTTAATCCTTTTGAAGATATTATAAATATTTACTGATGTCTCCGATAAACATTATCTCTCAGTTTCAATCATTACTTGTTATAGAATATCTGTTAATTTGGATCCAGTAAAGTCATCAATACGCCTGTATCTATTTGCAAATCAAAAAACTTGTTTTTATATCTATATATATATATTTATATATAATTAGGATTTTCATTGACAGCACTGAGAAAGCTTTAGATTGTTTTGTAATATTTCGTTTCTTAGATTTTATCAATCTTGACTTTCCCTTGTATTATCTTCTCTCCCTTATAACTAGAACGGCTATAAAACCTGTTTATTGGTTACACCGATATTTCAATATATAATGATGTGAAGAATATTTTATTAATGGACTTTCTATAATTTGAAACTCGAGTTGGAAGTGAGTGACTTTTAAAATTGTGAGCTGGGTTGTGCCAACTCTTTGTAGTTCGAAGTTTGGTTGTCAGTGTAAGAGAAAAAATTGTATGGTACTGATATTTCAGACGAACATTGTGTCTCTTACGTAAAACATTGTCATTAGTAGACGTTGGTGATATGATTCTACGGATCCATCATTTTAAAGCGAATTAATTTACGCAGCGACTTAAGTTGGGCTTATCAAGTCAAATAGACGGTGTAAAAGGCCTGGAACGCACTACATTTCACAATGCCAATACTCAAAAAGGGAAATAGTAATACCAAAAATTTGGCCTATATGCCACTATTAGTTCCGATTCTTGAATACGGGGCCGAGTGCTGGGATCCGTACAGGGAGGGACAAATAACTGCGTTAGACCGGGTGCAAAAGAAAGCGGCCAAATTTGCACACCATAGGAAGAGTTCGAACTGGAAAACTTTGGTGTCGCGTAGGAAGTTATCATGCATATGTGCTCTCCTCAAAGCGTACTCCGGGGACTGGGCGTGGAAGGCTATATTTGACAGATTACAACGGTCACCCTATCTGAGCAGGGTAGATTATGAAAAGAAAATTAGGAATAGGAGACAAAGGGCGGATATAAGGAAATATTCCTTTGTGAATAGGACCATTCAAGACTGGAGACAGCTACCTGCAGATGTGTTAGGAACTCTCCCCTGCAAACTAAATACCTTGAAAAGAGGGTAATGAAAGCGATTATTGAGTGGAGTTAAAGAAACATTATGTGCGCGGAAAATCATTTAGAAGTGTAGTGAAAGGAAGTGAAGTGAAGTGAAGTGAAAATCATCTAAATGTGTAAAACGTTGTAGTGAAATAAAGTGAAGGGAAGTGTAGTGAAGTGCAGCGTAGATTAGGGGTGAATGCGGTTTGTAATGGAAAGGGTATATCTGGGTGGTAAAATGGTGAGAAGCACAGAACTGGGGTAAAGCACGTGTGTGCAATATGGTGGGAAAATATTAGAAACCATACACAGTAATGGATAAAACACCAACACATACACTTTTCATTCAACACTATATTAGTCTATCGTGTTGATTTCATTAAAGTACGTAAAATTATTTAAAGATACTCCGACATGTTTCGATCTTAAGAGATCATCTTCAGGGAGTATGTTTTTACCTTTGCTAAAGTCACTGGATTATTTAGAATTTAGGAATTTTTTAAAAATTTAAGACACTAAATTTAAAATCCCGATGGTGAACTCCGGCGTTGTGGCAGCAATACATGTATCAGGTGTGCGTTGTGACCCTTGTGGTGCAGTGCAGAGTCCAACGCACTGCACCACAAGTGTCACAACGCACAACTGATACATGTATTGCTGCCACAAGCCCGGAGTTGACCGTCGGGATTTTAAATTCAGTGTCTAAAATTTTTAAAAAATTCTTAAATTTTAAATAATCCAGTGACTTTAGCAAGGTACAAACATACTCCCTGAAGATGATCTCTTAAGATCGAAACATTTCGGAGTACTTTTAAATGTTTTATGTATTTTAATGAAATCAACACGATAGACTAATATGGTGTTGAATGAAAAGTGCATGTGTTGGAGTTTTATCGATTATTGAATTGAAAAATGCACGGTGAAACATTGAAATTCATATACAGTATTTGCTTCACTTGATTTTGTTTTCCTTATATGTATTTTTGTTAACTGTATTTGTCTTGCGTGTATTGTTTCCACCTTATGTTTATTTTTTGTACCTTATGTGTATTTGTTGTAAAATATTATTTATTTATTGTACATTATGTGTATTTGTTGTACAATATTATTTATTTATTGCACATTATGTGTATTTGTTATACTATTTGTGTATTGCTGTTCTTAATTTAGATGCGGGACTGCTGGCTAGAAGTCAGTATCCGGAAGGGCCTGCAACCGGCCACCTCAACACAGGTTTTTCTTGGTTTCCCTACGTCTACAAGCGAATGCTGAGATGGTTCACAAGTTTCCAAGTTGCTGCTACTTGCCTCTCATGTAGCCCTCCCGACTTAAATTTCCTAGTTACGTTTTCTTTTTTTTTTCACATTTGTGTACATGTAAAATAACCACTGCCACCGGATGATAACCCAACTGCAGTTAATAATAATAATAATTATTACTATTATTATATCATGGAACACACTGACGGGGAACGTGACCGAACTGGACTCTCCAGGATTGAGGTACAATCGCAATAAATGGTAGAAAATAGGTTCCTTCAATACAGAGTGTCACATTTGTCACAGAGCCCCTTCGAACTGTTTCTCTCCAGGTATATGCAAATTAATTTTAAGTTTTTTTTTTCTTTTCTTTCTTCCCCCAATGCCAACACATATTCTCTCAGACTTCGTGTTCTCCCCGTCCCCGGTTGTGACTGAAGTGTAACCGACTTCTGAGTTTGGGACGCCCATTAGGTGCGGTTACGTTGTCCCCATAAGAATGACGGTGAAATGAGAGGTGAATCTGAGGTGCCAGGGGGGGGGGCCTTAAACTTAATTTCTACCAAATACCCAGACCATGGTCACCATGGGTGTCTTACCCTTTCAAGAAAAAACGCATATAATAGAGCCGTGAATAGAACCCGGGATCTCATGGTTAGTTGTCAGTAGCTCTGACCACCAAGCTACGAACCTGGTCAATTAATATTAAGGTAAGAAACAAGAATGATCCCTTCTAAAATCTTAAAAGGAAATAAGAATAGCGTTAGCATTTCAGATAACGTTGCCAATAGTAAAGGAATGTATACAGCTATAAATTTCTGTCGTTGAATCAGAATTCCAATTCTTGAATGTGCAGTCACTAACACTGTCTGTTTTGGACAAGATGGACAGTACATATCAGTCACGTGAGTAACAGGAGTGCGTAATGTCCTTCAGTAACAAGGGGTCATGAAAAGTCTGTCTAAACATTAGGACGACACGGAAAATTTTCCATTATTTAGTTATACGAAGAGTGTTCGGAAAGTAAAGAACGTTTTGCCATAAAAAGATATTTATTGACAATATGAAAGAAACAGAATATGCAGGTTGTTAATACACCTTCACCTACTTCTCCAAATAGTCACCTTGGACACTGAGGCAATTGTCGTACCGTGACACCAGTTTACTTATTCCCACATCGTACCAGAAGGCCGTCTGGCCCAACGTGCACAAATTTTGCGGTATTGCAAGTGTTCGAAGACAATTTCGTACACAATTGTACGAGACACTTCTGGACATTATTCATACACTTCGCTAATTATGAAATGTCGATTGTCTCGAATGATGTGGTTCACCTTTTGCTTCAATGCGTCTGTGATGACAGAGGGTCGCCCTGATCTCTCAGCGTCATGACCATCTGTTCGCCCATTCCTAAACATTGTGCTTCATTTTCGGACACTGGCGGCGTTCGTAACATGTTCGCCATAGACTGCAACAAGTCTTCGTTGAATTTCACTGGGTCTAACGTTTACCGCCTGCAAAAACCGAATCACGCCTCGCACCTCACAGCCAGCGGGTTTTGATATCGGCGCGTACATTGTCATAACCCGTTACACTCACAACGTGAAAACGTTCGCTGCATCAACTGCACCAGATAACTATCTACACTCTACTGAACACACCAAATGACTGGTCGGGTACAACGAAACAACCGCGCGGGTTGAATGCGTAAACGTTCTTTACTTTCCGAACCCTAATATTATATATCCCTAGAACTTCTTTAGTTTTTGAAGCTTCATTTTTCAGTACATTTTGTTGCTGTACTTGTCTTATGGCAACTTACCTTCAGCAGTGGCTTTTTCCAGGGAGTCAGCCAGTTCCTTACCGCAGGTGTCCACCAGGTAGAACATCATCTTCATTTTACGCGAAGTAAATACTGGAGTCAAATTTGTTCTGATATGACGCCAAAGTTTACCTTTTAACATAGCCAGGATATTACCGAGTAGTGGGTCAAACCTTTCTTCAACCGAAAATATTCGATCAACGAAGTTCTGAAAATCCTTCACCAGAATATTCTTCACCAGCTCCAGGTCACGGACCAACAAACTGGGTTTATCGAATGAGAAAATTCCCACATACGGTTTGTCACTGTGTTCGTTATATATTCTCTGCAGCTGTTCTCCAATTGTTGTCTTCTGCAACGCACATTCCTTAAGATTACCAAAAAACGGTGTTGGCTTTACGTAAGGGACACCGAGTTTGTGCCAGAATTTGAAGTTTTGAGTGGCATAAAAATACAAGCCAATGAAGATGGCAGTGATAACTGATGTAAAATAGAATGTTAGGGACTGTAAGATCAGTAACATGGTTATGAAGGAGCAGGGGTGTTTGTTGTTAATGTGTTATACAATGTTTGTAATATTTCGCGGTGAGAAATCAATGTAAATTTTCGGTTCTTGACAATGGAAAGTTTGTGTAGGTCTGTTTTGTTTTCTGTATGATGTAGTAAATTTTCTCTTTTGAGAATAACCTGAAAGTGTTTTCGAAATATTGTTCCTCAGAAAATCTTCACACAAGTGTAAGATTACTTAACGTAATGCCTTTATAGAACCCCTTCTCACTACAGTAGCAGTGACGAACTGCTGGGTTTTTAAGAGCGGTGCGAGACAAAATAGTGCAACGTCATGGTATGTCAAAAAGAGTTCGTCCTTGAATATTGTGTACTGCACTATCCGGTTTTACGTAAAGGACACCGAGTTCCTGCAAGATTTGGAAGTTTCGAGTGACATAATAATACAAGCCAAATAAAATTGCATTCATTACAGAGATCAGATATAATATTAAGGACTGTAGGATCAGCAAAATTGTCAGGAAGGAACGGGGAATTTGTTGTTAATGTGTTGTACAATGTTTGTAATATTTCGCAGCAACAAGTCACTCTAAATTTGCGGAATCGTGACTATGGACTGTTTTTGTATGTCTTTTTTGTTCTCTGAATGAAGTTCTGATTGTTTCGCTTTTCAGAATAACCCGAATGTCTGTTCGAAATATTATTCCTCACAAAATCTTCAACCACATATAAATTTACCTAACG
>JGI20166J26741_11495918_pt1 | contig 12813 bp, 6 predicted proteins | sample TergutCu122P5_FD_26741 | JGI IMG/M metagenome (IMG submission 26741)
GATCTGTATTCTTTGAGGGCCTGAAGATGACTCGATAAGAGTCGAAACATGTAGCCCATGTGTCTATGGTTGTAGATATACCAATAAACTGTTGTGTTAGGCTGTTACATTTAATCCCTAAAAAGTAATACTGTTTGAAATAAGATAATATAGTTTAGGAAGTATAAGATATAGGAGAAAATGACTGCTGCTGCTGATAGTGGTGGTGGTTATTATTAATGTCCTGGCACAACAGTCATAGAGCCAATCACAGAGACAGCAGGGAAACCTAAAAGACATAAGATAACAACCCATAAGTGAAAACACATAGAAAAGAGATAGTAAGAAAAAATCACATCAATTAACAAACAGCATTAATAATATTTGAATTTTTAAAGGATGATTAAGTGTTAATTTCCCCCACCCCCAAATAAATTGATAGTTCATTTAGTTAAATTTATTAACATTCAGGAGTAGAAGTGAAGGGCCAGTTACAAAACCAGCATGAATACACGGGTAGCCAACAGCATATTTACACAACAAACAAAAACAAAACAAGCATCATGTGATAAGTATGAGTTATGGGTCAGTAACAACAACAATAACAAGAAACAAAATTTAAAACAGAGAGAGGAAAATGGCATAATTAGCATCATCATGATGATGGTGATGATAATAACACAGAAAATTCTTTTTGACTGATAATTAATATAATTTAATTTAATAACCCATTAAGCAATATTATACATGCCTACAGTATTCAGATATCTCTGCGTGTGGCAATAGCACATGATGTGCATGTAGCCAGAAGACGGTGTTGAGAATTGACATTAAACAAAGTAGAACATAGTTACTACACAATAAAACAAGTGTGGAAGAGTTTGTCTTTGGATTTGACCTTACGTCACATTGTTTTGTTATATTTGAACTGCCAATTATCATGCAAGAATTGATGTGGCTTAGCCATTAATATGATTTTTTCAAGTGTTGGAACTGAAAAGCTACAAAGTTCTGACTGCCTGCTTTTTTTTGTGGGCTTTTGTTATTTTTTATCACATGAAAGAATTCTAATTTTGAAATATTCGCATTTTCTTCTTGAATACCGTTTTTCAGTTCTTACAAGTAATTGGGTTTGTTCAAATATAGTCTTTTCTTTAATACCTGTCACAACTATTAAGTGCATAGATTCAAATCTGGAAACCTGAGAGGCCATAGTCCACATGTTAACCATTTTTTGAGTACGCTCCTGGTGCAGTAATTAGTGAAATTCACTGTGTGGGCCATGCGATGGTTCTACGTGATGAACCTGTACATTGTCTGTTTTGTTGATTTTCCAAAGAAGGGTGTCAGAAATAATCAAATGTAACAGGATTTATTTGTCCCCCCCCCTCAAAAAGCATATGCTTTCTCTGCACACCAGATTTGTTTGTGAATAAAAGTTTATTAACTGCATGGGGATTTTTAGAACACCAGTATCTGTTTGATGTAAACCATGCCTCATCCCAAAAGAACACTTTCTGTCTACGAATTCTTGTAACAACCACCAATATCCGTTTCTTGGTTCCCAGAATGGAGGAAAGAGTTCTTGTATGCGTCGAGCTGCACATGGCGGTAGTTTGGAGAGTGTTATTGGCATGTGTACTGACGCTGTATGTTCTCCACATACAAGGGTGCTGATAAGTCCTTAGCCTGACCAGGAAGGAAACAAGCTACAGTGACAGAAGATTTTGATTTTCATATATCCTCTTTATAATCATAATTGGAGGAATATTAGTATTATTTGTATATGTAACGAGACTAGCATCAAACGAAATATTCTCACCATCAAACAAAATACCTCAGGAAGTAGGTTGGGCTAAGGACTTACCAGTACCCCTGTAGAAGAGCCAATATGCAGAAAGATTTTTTATTGCTTCATTCCATTCAAGCACCAAGGCACTCAGTTTCTTTTCAAGTTCTTCTGTTATCTTTTTGTCCATTGCTGAACCTGTCATTTGAAATTTTTCCACCTTTGTATTATGAAACTTCCAGCTTACACAGTACTTCTGTTCTGGAAAGTGCAGCACAAGTCAGATTTTGTGCATATTGGAACTGAGTATTGAGTGTACGCATAGTCAAATTCATGTGCTTTAGCAAGGGAGTCCAGTTCAAATCCAAACTCCAACATGCCGGAACCTGATTAGCGACAGCTTCATTCCACCACTTATATCATCTAGCAGTATCCATTTGCCACTTTCACCTCATTGCACTTTAGTTCCTGCAAGGAAGGATTTGGTGCAAATTTAAAGAAATGGGGGTTTTTTTTTTTTAATTGCATAACCGTAAATTCCCTAGTTTTGGTGTGTCTTTATTGTTATTAACACAATTGTTGATGTCTGATTTTTTTATGTGGATATGTTTCGTGTAACAGTGAGAGACAGCAGGACATTGGACTGCATAGTTAATTTTAGGGACTTTGACCCTGTTATAGAAGTATGCAAGGAAAGAACCTGTAAAGTTTTTCATAGCGTGTTGTAAGGAAAGAACCTGCAGAGTTTATATTGTGCTCTTCTGTTTGTAACATGCGTAGGTGGGTTCAGATTGTTTGGAGGAACTTGCTGTCTCCATATTTGAGATCTCACTTCCATTGACAAAATGAATACAGTGTGTTCCTGGATTATGACAGCATGTAGGCTTGTAGATGGATAACCAGAAATTCAGACAATCGGAATTTAATTAGAATTATATTCAGACACTGTCTTCATTGTAGATGGAGCAACATGTTCTTCAAATTTGCTGGTATGAACATACCAGACTGCACTGGGTCATAATCCAGAAGACCACAGCATGAATCTTAATGAATTTTCAGCCACCATTCCACATTTCTCCCTCTGTTTCCCCTTGAATTGTAACTTTGAACAAGATCTTGCCAAAAAGCACACTTATCTGTAATGTATTATCACGTGCTGTATATTTTTAGTTTTTTATATCCATTCTCTGGTATGAGGTAGCCATGTTCTGGTGCAAAAACACTTTTGTCCATTTAGACTTTCCTCCGTAAAATTCCAGATTTTGTTGTTTGATTAACAGGTGGGATACAGTGATACAGTTTTGTACCAAGAACAGTGGTGTGTGAAGGAATGTCAGCCTTGTGCATCGATGCATTTTTTTCCTAGTAAAAAGTTTCATTTGCGGATAAAAATTAGGATACGTAACATGTCTGTATATTGGAAGTGCAAGATACTGAAGCATTATCAAGTTGAGGTATAATATTTGAGGCTAGAAAATAATCTGCTATACATCTGTATTCTGGATGAAGCCTGTAACTCCAATGGCATGCTTCTGGCAGCTGTTGTATTTGCGCTGTGGAAAAAGGAATTGTGCCTTTTAATTTTTTGATGATTGCTTGGGACAGGCATATTGAGAAGTTTTAAGTCAAAGTTAATTTGTAATAAATATTTCTCTTATATTTCATGTTGAATCTAGCACACCTTGATTTCTGATAGTTAATAAGTGGAGTACTTACTGGATAAATCTCCCACCCCCATCAGCTTTGTATATGTCATTGGCTTTGATTTGTCTTCATTGAAGATGAAAAGTTCTGCTTTTTGGAACTAATCTTATTGCAGGTGTCATCACTTTGCACTGTCAGAAAGTATTTTTCAGTTTCTCATATTAATTATCATATCAAACATTTTGTATATAAAGTCTAACATCCAGTTTCAGCGTTTTGTAAAGTAGTGGCTCCAATTGCCCACTGTGCAACAAAATTAATTTTTTAGTAGCACAAAATTTAATCAAAATCCATTACTGCAATTTGGACATGGAACATGTACATCACCTACCTATTATGCATTCATCTAATATACTGTGTGCAGAAATTTTTAAAAAATGTTGAATTTCAGTAAACCAGATTTGAAAAGTATGAAACTTTTTGGAGAAATGTAAGTGAAGCTTGCTTCTTCAGCATTGTGGCCCTGAAATGCCTGCTTTCACTTAACAGCATTCATTTTCCTATCTAAATGGTTACTGAATCTCACCTTTGCTATGGTTTAATTTCTTAGTTGACATATCTTACCAGTTACAGCACACTGCATTCTGTTGTGAATAGATAAATTCTGTATTCTAGCACAGTTTCAGTTTGAAGTGTCGCTGAAATTGTTATGGTCGTTGAGAGAAGTGTTTTAGAGAGTGAGACCCATTAAAGATTTTGTTCTAAGGATGCTGTACATCTGATTTCATATTTTATGAAAATGATTTACTTTTGTACATTAATATTGCTGGAAAACTGAAGATAGTTTGTTAAAGTGACAGTTGTTACATGTAGCATGCACATTCTTGTTGAGTGATCATAAATGTTACCTCCGTTGAAGCCATTTACTTTGCTCAACAACACCAGTAATCCCCAGACAGGGCTTGCTATTTCTTGTGCCTTATCTTACATACCATTGTGGGCTGGGATAGCGTAGTCAGTGTAGTTAATAAACTACAGGTTGTTCGACTGAGGAATGGTGGTTAAATTCCTGTCAGGCATGAAATTGTTCTCTTCTCTGAATCATCCAGACTGGCTCAGGAACCTACACATCATTTGATTCGATGGGTAATGGGAAATCTTTCCTTGGAAGTAAAAGAGCTGGGCACAAAGCTGATCACTCATTTTCATCTATTTCCAAGGTTAAGACTTGGTGGAACTATACTGCCACTCCCCCTCAAGGTTTCACAGCATGTATACGGACAACTTTATCTATATTTCCACTTTATCTTACCATTATATGTGCCCTCCTGTTCCATGTCAGAAAATTCAAACTGCTGACTTCATACTTGGAACCACTTTTCTGCCGTAGAACAAGCCCGCTTCCTGAATTTCCATGTCGTGCCAGTAACATATCTGGATTGGGCTGCTGCATTACTGCCATAAAAACAAGGGGCAAGAGAGCCGCATTTGCGAGCAATAAAAAACAATACATGCACTTTGCTATTTCATCCATAATTGCTTGTAACATGTGTGCTCATAAGTTTTTTATGACTGATGGCAGTATTTATGAATATGAACGTGTTATTGATTTTGTGAAGGTTAATTTTAAATTGTGAAACTTTGAAACATTGGTTACAGGACTGCCACATGAGGTCTGATTGAAGGCACAGGACTTTTCTCCATAAGGTTGCCTACTAAACATATGGTGCACCTTCAGAGATGTTTTAGACTAAGTCTGCCCTCTGTTGTCAGAGTTGAATGCCCCATGTGACTCAGCAGTTTGTGTTCCCAGGTTTATGCAAGGCAACCTTAGTTCCTGTTTGTGGTAGTTGCCAGTATGAATGATAAATTAGTTTGTGACTAAACTTTAGATGAATGAGTTGTATTAACCTAACTACAAAGGGAGTGGCAATTTTACTCTTAAAATTGTGTTGTTATGAAACTTTCCTGGCTTATGAGCCAGGAGATATTTGCTTGAATATGCATGTAGTGGTGTAGTGCAACGGGTGGCAGTATCAGTGATTAAAACCTTTTTGGTTGTTGTTGGTTCCCTTTTCTCATGGTTTTTTTTGCACCACTGAAGACTCTGAGGAACTGGACCCAGGAGGAGGTGGGGGTAGCAGTGAGCAATGCAGTGGGAGTGAAGGCAACAAAGAAAACAGCCCACAGGAAAATGGGAAGGGAGTTCTCACTCGTCGGCAGAAGAAGAATCGTGTACGTCGAGATGATGGTTCCCCAGTGTCAAGTCAGTGTGGATTCTCAGCTGTCAACATTAAGAAAAGCAAAGCCAGAGCTAGACGATCAACCAGTTCTGGAGATGGGAGCAGTAACCGTCGCCATGTTGCCCATACCCCTGTGCTGCGCCAGCATGCCAAGTTGAACCTTGCTGACAGTGACCTTTCAGTGTTCCTGCGTCATTATATCCTGAGTCCTGACCAACTTTTAGGTCTAGGTTACCCTGTTGAGAGTTCCTTGTATCCTGGACGTGCAATTATATACAAAAATCCTGCTGCAAACACTGGTCCTAATCAATCTGCCATCACACATTCTCACCCACTTGCAACTTCCTCTCACTTTGATGTCAATGCTCAGGAGTTTGTGCCTATGAGTGCCAAGCAACCAAAGGGAATACCATGTTATTACAATGATGGACACTTGATTAGGGAATCCCAAGGAGTGAGTGGTTCAATGCACATTTCAAATCTGGTAGAAAAAGGTCGTGCAGGTTTGGATTATGGTCCAGTTGGTATTGAATGGAATGCTGACAAAGATGTGAAGCAAGAAGACCATGAGAACAATAATGTGGCTGTCACTGCCTTTCTTAGTGATGGTCACAAGAAGACCTGTGAGGAAGGGTTGTGTGAAAATAGTGAGAGATCATCCACTGATTCATTTGGACAGTGCATCTATAGTGAGAAGGATTCAAGTGTCATATTGCAGAAGACTGAAGACATAAAGGAGAAACAAGAGTTGAAGAGTCTGTTGAAGAACAAGATCCAAGAGCAGCAGATCAGTAGTAGTGATGAGAAGAAGTGTGTCCGTTGCGGACGTGGTTTCTTTGTAACAGTGGATGGTGAATATTTAACTCAGGAACAGTGTCTGTATCACTGGGGAAAGTTACAAAAGGTAGTGGGGTCAGGGCCTACCAAGGCATGTCCTATGGCAGTTCGTACTGAATACAGTTGCTGTCATGGCAAACCAAGTGCACGTGGATGTACCACAGGAAAATTACATGTGTGGAATGGTGTTGGTCCTGGGATCAATGGTCCATTTGATGGCTATGTACGTACTCGTCTTCGTAAGACGCCACCTCCTGATGGGAATTTTGGGGTTTATGCATTAGACTGTGAGATGTGTTTCACAACTCGTGGCCTTGAGCTAACTAAAGTGACCGTGGTGGCTGCAGATGGACGCCTCGTGTATGACTGTCTTGTGAGGCCAGAGAACTTTATTATAGATTATAACACAAGGTTCTCAGGCATCACTGCACGTGATCTGAGTAAACGTGCCACAAAATCCTTGCGGGATGTCCAGAATGATTTAATGGGTTTCATCAATGCTGACACTATTCTTGTTGGTCATGGATTGGAAAACGACCTTCGTGCCTTGCGTATCATCCATGGCACTGTGATTGACACATCCGTGATATTTCCTCACTATTATGGGCTTCCATATCGTCGCTCGCTGAAGTCATTGGTTGGTTGTTTCTTGAAGAGAAAAATTCAGCAGGATTCTTCTGGACATGATAGTCTTGAGGATGCACGTGCATGTATTGAACTGATGTTGTGGAGGATTAGAAAGGATTTTCGCACAATTCTTGAAAACTGGGCACCACATTTTCCCGTTAAATGTTGAATGCCAAAGTATTTCTGCCAGTCTTAATTATGTGATACATTTTGTCTGAAAATTATGTTCTGGTAAGGTAGTGTGGCCCTTTTAATGAGCCATCGGAGACTTCAACATTTTTGCAATTGGAGTTGATCTCTTGGGATCATTTTGTTGTACTTAGGTTTGGTTTGGTATATGTAAGGTGGGTGCAGTGTTTAGAAATATGTTTTTTGCAATAATAAAAGAATACTCATACAATATATGAAACGGTGGCTTATATTTAATATAAAGATCTGTAGTAGTTGACTGTGATGAAGTTCAGAATCGAAATAGTCTGATAAGCACTGCACCTATCATTCCTATTATTCCATTGAGCCTGAATAATATGCAGATATTGACACTCAGGCAAAACATGCTAGTCATTACGTGGTATTGTTCCTTGGAAAGGGAAATAATAAATTTAGTGACATTAATAAGATATGAACAAAGAGATTGAAAGTCCCCCCTTCATTGCCAGAACTGAAAATGATTTATGTATTTTTGACTGAATTAACCAATCCCTCAAACATGTGTGACATAGGTCAGCCTACAGATCATGCATACTTCAGCACACGTGATTTAGTAAGTCGTTCGCACCGTGCACATGATGAACATCCATGTCATGAAAGGTCACTGTGTGGATGCAATAGCTGTTGTGGATAGGTTACACCTGCAAAGTTCAGTAAATATTTGGGTTTTGAAATTGTCCTTTTCATCACAAAACCACTGGACCTTCTGTCCATTACACCAGAAAAATACTCCTGTCCATATAAATCTAAGAACTCCAGCCCCTTAGATTTGCAGGGAAAAGTGCACTGAGTGTATTTAAAATTTGGGCTATTGAGTTTTCTGTTTGTGGCCTGCTGTCTTGTAGCTAGTAGTGGCACAAAAACTTGTCATATATGCGTCACTGTCACTAACAACATTTTTCATATTTTCCAACCTTTTTTTTTTTTTTTATAACATAAACTGAAAATCCTGGGTTTTGTGCGAGAGGTGATGTTGCACATTGACAGCCACCATGCAATCTCTCATTCAAGTACATACTCCAAGAAGATCGTATAGTTTTCAGTGAATGAAGCTCTGCTCGGTAACAGATCACTGCCTGCCTCCACTGCCACATTATTACCCTTTAGGAATGTGTTGTGCAATTATGATATTTGTGACACGCATGTATTTATTTGTGTCAGTGAGTGGTGTGCTGTGAAACAAATTGACTTGTGGAAGGAACCAGCATTATTTTGAATCTTTATCTTTTTTATTTGAAGTTGGGTGTTATGAAGGTATTCTTTACCAGATTGTGATGTGGATTAACCTTATGGTACTAGCTGGGTGTTAGCAATTAAATGGTGAATTTGCGTAGTTGATCTTAAAAAAGACTGTCACTGCAAGAGCAGAGAAATATCAGCTTGGAAACTAGAGTTAAATTGTAATGGCATAGTGTAATGTAAGAGACAAGCGGAGATGAGTGTTTCACACACACATAGTAGATAGATAGATAGATGACATTTGCAAGATGTTCCAGTGTACAAGAAGGGTATGTGATATTAAGTGTTTTCAGTATTCACATTAATTGTTACTGTTTTTTATCCCAAATTATGTAATATACCTAATGGTGAATTTAGCAAGAATGATTACATAGCCATCAGGTGCAAAGTATTTGTATGCTTTCTGTTTCAACATACTGAGTTGTTTGGTTAAATTAACCCTCCGTATAAATTCAGAAGTTGTCAGGCCATTTAATTTAAATGACCTTTATACATTATGTATGTGGGTGTGTATTTTTCAGATTTCTGGTACAATATGGAGTGGCAAGTAATATCTGCTGTTAAAACCTTTTACTGTATTAGACATAGCAAGGGGTTAATAAGATTTCCTGTTATTGTTATAAGAAAATGTTTCTGGATATGTATTAAAATTCATTTCCATTTGTCTCATGAAGCTTGGCACAGAAAAAGTGTATGTTAAGGGCAAGTAAGTTTGTTATGATAAGTGCTGATTAGATTTGGGGGGGGGGGTAAAAATTACCAGGGCCAGACTATGTTGCATATTGTCGTCTTTCTCAGTGGTATCTTAATTTGTAAATTTTACACATTAACCTTTCAGGCAAAGCCCAACTAATCCTGACAGAGTCAGGACAGGGCATACTTTTCTTTTTGCACATTAATACAAATCTCATGTACAGATTATTAGTTGGTCTGCTCTTGCTGGGGTGGGGGGATTTTTCGCCAGGGCCTAAACCTGCTCTCGGGGGCCTTGGTTGTGATATAACAATTTAGGGTTGTCTGGGACATGTAGTCAAAGGAGGCTTAATTTGGACTGCCCTCTGCTTTGAGGGTCTATCAGTATTTTTCCTTTATTCTTTTAATATGAAGTGGATTGTCTGTTTTGTGTAAGAATTAGAAGGAAGAAGATGCAAGCCTTCTACAATGTTGTGCTCTTCAACTGGTAAAGTGTTACTGATGGTGGTAACTGTTCACCAGATGACATGGCATAACATCCCAGAGGACTTGAGTCTTTTTCAACGCCACTGTGAGAATGTCGTCTCTCACATGGAAGGATGTTTCTAAAATATCATAGAACCATTTTGCTGTAAGTGGAAGAGGAAAAGATCTTGAAGATCAAGTGGTTTTCGTTGTTTTATTACATATGTGTGTGAATTTTGGTGTAACCTGCAATTATCACCTTTGTTTCTGATTATTGTTGTCAGATATGCCAGATCTTTGTTGTATGTGTCTGTTGCAATAGAGGTTTAACCTATGGTGGTGAAGTGACCTAAATTATGCAGCTGCTGATATTAAATGCTGAAAATGTTTGGAATATGTGGCCAGTGATATATCTTGTCCATAGCATGGAAAGTTGCAGATAAGAAATTGGTGGTGGTTGTGGTGGTGGTGTTTTTACAACTACAGTGGGGGGTTTTCTGGGCAGTAACATCAAATGGAAGTGGTCTGACTGAAGGTATTGCAGAGGATATTTCTCTCTTTGTCTCCACTTACTGTGCTGCCTAAAAACCCCTCTTTTTTCTTATGTAACTGGATATTTAACATATATCATATGGCCTTTTAAATTGCAGATTTCTGCTACAGCCAGAGCACTCTTCAATTTGTGTGTCCACTGCAGGACAAAAAGGATATACATTTAGTAGGTTGTTGTCCCAGTTACTTGCTTTGATCATACCCAGTGAATTCATATCTTGGATTTAACTGTTTAAAGGATGAGAAAAGTAACAAATTTGTTTTTTTGTAATCTGAACAGACACACCTTTTGCTAGAAACCAATAATGTGATAATGTAGCATGCAGTAAATCTGAATTGTTACAGATTTAAATGCCCTCAAGTTTGATCCCCCCCTCCCAAGAATATGGCGTAGTTTCAATTGAAATCAGTTGTAATGTAGGTATTGTTGAAATGACAATACTGGTCATTTGCTGACACATGTTGTACCAGCCTTTCATGATATTTAAATTTCCTGGTTTCCTTGGACACACAGAAGATATGAATTCTCCATTTCCTGGACATTTGATACTGTTCTTGAAGCACTGTACCAAGCAAACACGTACTCTTATGTCTTCCCTTATGTATGAAATCTTCAATCTTATTGTTAGCTCTCAGGTAATGGTAATGCTTTTGCAAGTTATATTTCTCAAAAGACAAACCCTTTTACAAGGTAACTGAACATAATTGAACATTACCATTACCTGAAATATCAGCCAGTGCATGGGTATTAATCTTTTGTGTTAGTTTCTTGCATAGTCCTGCGGTGGGCACCATGCTCACCAGGGAATCAAGAATTAGCAGAACTCATAAGAATTTGTTTCAGAGTACAAAATGTCTGTGATGTTTATTCTGCAAGCCTTATCAAAAGAAGTCAGGGCCCTTAATAATTACTGACTTGTCAGGTAATCTTCCTTCACTGTGCTGATGGGGACCTGATAGAAAACACTGAATTTGGGTGAATGTGTGGGGTCTTAAAAATGCAGATGCACAAAAAGATTTTTCTATTATCCATGTTCTATGCTTGAGTAGGAAATATGGTAGTTGATAATGTGGAATGCAGATTAAACAGTTTGACTACACTTTCAGAGCAGTTGTAATTTACAGACAGTAATTATGGCATAGACTTCCTATAAAAAGGAAGTCTCTTGGCTAGCAGTTGCAAAGGTTGATATCTACCCATAGGTTAATTATTCCATTAATAACAGTAGTGTGTATTATCTGGTTAACCACAAGATTCTTTAATGACATGTTGGTGGTCAGTAGTAAATACCATCTTTGCTGTTCATAATGCAAAGTACTTATTGTATGTAGTGTTGGTTTTTTTGTCATTTGTGTAAGTGTTTATTGTCTATATGATGTGTCCATTTCATGAGTTTTGTCATATTTTCATATGTTCACAATCAGTGAGAATGGGTGGAATTTTAAAATTAAAACAGTTGGAAAATCCTGAGTAATAGTAATGTTTACAAATGTAAGTGTAGAATGTTATTTATTTCAGACTACTTCCCATGTATTTATTTATTTATCTGTGTATTTATTTATTTGTTTGTTTAAGTGATATCCTGTAATTTGTATTTGAAGAATAGTGACTCCTTTTGTAAGATAAAGTTGTCCCTGTGCTCAGTTAAGTTCCGTGTGTTCTTAACCTAGATGGAGGCAAGTGGTCATCTTAATGCCCCAGCTGTTTTATCTCTGTGGAAAGATTCCTTCTACCCATTACATTGGAGAATGGGTGAATCCTGAGCTGGTCAGTATGTTGTGGAGCAGGGTAAATTGTGTGTCCCTGTCAGCTATCAAAACCTGATTCTGTTGTCACTGAACAAGTAGCCTAGTCATTATACTGAGCCACTGTTCTGAAAAACATTGCATTGATAAACCGACTACTCGAGGCTTAAAATAGTACCAAACATTACATCTGCATAGTTCGTACACCTGATGTGTATTAAGGATTTTCTCAGCCCACATTCTTGTCTGTTCTTAAATTTGTTGTGGTGCTACTCAATACATTAAGGTTGTTGGATAGTAATGTAAAACTGGTCACAATGAATTACTGCCACATTTTTTACAACTCCTATCATCCACAACTGTTCTCTCATTTGATGCTGTGCAATCACTACAAGGGAAGTCATAAAGACTCAGGTGATCATAATCATTAGCCATCCACAAACACCATAAAGTGTCAAGATTATGGTCTTCTGGGATGTGACGCCATGTGGTTTTGTAGGTAGGTACCAACATTTCAGAGTAATTCACTGCTTCCATCTTCAGGGGACAGATGTGAGAAACTCAGATGTCACAGTTAAATCTGTTTAGTACCAAAGATGATCTGTATGTTTTTATTTACTTCAGCTGCATATGAAATCACGCCCCAGAAACCACAAACGCTGGCTGATATATATTTGTGATTTATTAATCCTTAACCCTTAGGCTACTAATGTCATATATATATATATATATATATATATATATATGGAGCTCCTAGTAAAGCCAGAAATGCTAACGTCGTATATATAT
>JGI20166J26741_11496029_pt1 | contig 12812 bp, 14 predicted proteins | sample TergutCu122P5_FD_26741 | JGI IMG/M metagenome (IMG submission 26741)
AGAACGCGGGGATTTTGAACTTCCCGAAGGAAAAAAACCATACGTGATTATGGTTGTCGGCGTAAACGGAGTAGGAAAAACTACGACAATCGGGAAATTAGCCTATCACTTTAAGAGAGCCGGAAAAAAGGTTTATTTGGGAGCTGCCGATACTTTTCGCGCCGCCGCTGTTGAACAGTTGACAATTTGGAGCGAACGAGTGGGAGCGCCCATTGTAAAACAAAAAATGGGCGCCGACCCTGCATCTGTCGCTTACGATACCTTGAGTTCCGCAGTTGCTAATGACGCCGATGTCGTAATCATTGATACAGCCGGACGCCTTCACAATAAAATTAACTTGATGAACGAGCTGACCAAGATAAAAAATGTGATGAAGAAAGTTGTTCCCAATGCTCCTCATGAAGTTTTGCTTATTTTAGACGGCTCGACCGGTCAGAATGCCTTTGAACAAGCCCGTCAGTTTACAGCAGCTACCGAAGTCACTGCATTGGCTATCACGAAATTAGACGGGACAGCCAAAGGTGGAGTGGTAATTGGCATATCCGATCAACTGCATGTACCTGTAAAATACATTGGTTTGGGCGAAGGATTGGAAGACTTGCAAGTATTTCGGAAAAGAGCATTTGTCAATTCTCTGTTTGGAGAGGATGAGAAAAAATAAAATAGATATTGTAACTTTGGGTTGTTCCAAGAATTTAGTTGATTCAGAACTGTTGATGCGCCAATTTATAGCCGAAGGTTATGCAGTTTCGCACGATCCGGCAACCTCTCAGGGCGATATTGTTGTTATAAATACCTGCGGATTTATTGAAAGCGCAAAAGAAGAATCCATACAAACGATTCTTACCTTCGGCGAAGCAAAGAAAAACAAGCAAATCCGCAAACTATTTGTTATGGGATGCTTATCGGAACGATACCAAAAAGAAATGGAAGAATTGATTCCTGAAGTCGATAAATTTTACGGAAAATTCAACTGGAAAGAGCTTTTATCCGATTTAGGAAAAACCTATCATCAGGAATTGGCGTTGGAGCGGCATCTGACAACTCCTGCTCATTACAGCTATCTTAAAATTGCGGAAGGATGCAACCGTACCTGTTCTTATTGTTCAATCCCGCTTATCACAGGGAAATATCAATCGAAACCATTGGAAGTTATTGAGGAAGAAGTCCGTTCTTTGGTTAAGCAGGGAGTCAAAGAGTTTCAGTTGATTGCGCAGGATTTAACTTATTACGGAAAAGATATTTACAAAAAGTTTCATTTAGCGGAACTGCTCGAACGGATTTCAGATATAAAAGGCGTTGAATGGATTCGTCTGCATTACGCATATCCGGCATTGTTTCCAATGAAAACGCTAACTGTTATGCGCGAAAGGGAAAATATCTGCAATTATTTGGATATTGCCCTGCAACACAGCAGTGATGCAATGTTGAAACGAATGCGGCGGAATATTACGCAAAAAGAAACCCGAGAACTGTTGCAAACCATTAGACGAGAGGTTCCGGGCATTCATCTACGAACAACGATGATGGTGGGACACCCGGGCGAAACGGAAGCAGATTTTATTGACCTGTTGAATTTCGTTAAAGAAATGCGGTTTGAACGATTGGGGGCATTTATCTATTCCGAAGAGGACGGAACTTATTCCCAAAGGCATTACAAAGATGATGTCGAACCGGAAATAAAAAGCCGGCGCATGGATGAGCTTATGGCTGTGCAGGAGCAAATAGCACAGGAAATTGGTGAAAGTAAAATCGGACATACGTTAAAAGTGATTATCGACCGCGAGGAATCCGATTTTTACATTGGAAGAACTGAATACGATTCTCCGGAAGTGGATTCGGAGGTATTAATAGAGAAAAATCAAGTTTTGATACCGGGTAAATTCTATCCGGTGAAAATTACAGATACGCAATCGTTCGACTTATTTGGTACTTTAGAATAAAACAATAACAAACTTATGAATTCTTCTGAATTAGTTGTCCTGTTGGCTCAAAGACTGCAACTGTCTAAAGCCGAAGCGGGAAAAAGAATGGATGAAACAACCGCCATCATTACGGCAGAACTTGTTAAGGAAAACATCGTTTCTATAATGAACTTTGGAACTTTGGAAGTCAGGAAAAGACAAGAACGAATAAGCATTCATCCGAATAGCGGAAAGAAATTACTTGTTCCTCCAAAATTGATTGTCAGATACAGAGTTTCCGTATCTTTAAATAAAAAAATAAAAGAATTGGAGCCATGAATGAAAAAATAAATTTGCTGGATTTAGCAGCGCTCTTAGCTGAAAAAGCGAAAATTACGAAAAGAGAAGCGGAAACTTTTCTTCGGGAGTACTTTGAAGTAATGAGCGAAGAACTTTTGAATGACAATATATTAAAAATAAGAGATTTGGGAACTTTCAAACTCTTGATGGTGGAAGACAGGGAAAGCATCGACGTGACAAACGGCGAAAGATTTATAATTCCTGCACATTACAAGGTATCTTTTACCCCTGATAAGAAATTAGCAGAAACTGTGAATGAACCTTTTGCTTTGTTTGAAACGATAGAAATAGAGGACGAACCATTACCCCTAAATCCCCTAAAGGAGACTTTACCGGAGGACGAAGAAGAGGACGAACCACTACCCCTAAATCCCCTAAAGGGGACTTTACCGGAGGACGAAGAAGAGGACGAACCACTACCCCTAAATCCCCTAAAGGGGACTTTACCGGAGGAAGAAGAAGAGGAGGAACCGGTTTGGGGAAGAAAACTTATTCCGGAAGATGATGAGGAACCAGTCTTTAAAAAAGAAATCATTCGTGAAGAAAAGGAAGAAACGGTTTCCGAAGAAGAACAGATTCCTGAAAATTTGACAACCGATGAGATATTAAAAAAATATTGCCATAATTGTTACGACTATCGGGCACACATTGAATATCGGAGAAAATACTTTTCCACCCGAAAAAAATTACGCTGGTCAAGAGTTATCACAATTATCTTATCCATTTTATTAGCATTGTCGATTGTTTACAATTTGCATTTGTTTTCTTTCTGATAAATTTCATTAAGCATTTTTAAGTTCAAAAAAAAGAATAATTAATCATTTTTAACTTGAAATGTATTTCAATCACGATTTAACATTTATATTTTTGCACCGTTAAAATGAAATATTAGTTTTAGAAACTATAACAACTTTTTTTTATGAGTCAAACAGTTGATATTAGAGAACTTAATGAGAGAATTGAAAGCAAGAGCGGCTTTGTGAATATGATTTTCATGGGCATGGATCAGACCATAGTTGGTCAGAAGCATTTGGTGGAATCCCTGTTGATAGGTTTGCTTTCTGATGGGCATATTCTGTTGGAAGGGGTGCCGGGTTTGGCAAAAACGCTGGCGATTAAAACGCTGGCATCTTTGATAGACGCTCAATACAGCCGCATTCAATTCACTCCCGACCTGCTTCCTGCCGATTTAACAGGAACAATGATTTACAGTCAAAAGAATGAAGAGTTTTTAGTCAAACATGGTCCTGTTTTCGCCAATTTTATTTTGGCTGATGAAATCAACCGCGCTCCGGCTAAAGTTCAAAGCGCTCTGTTGGAAGCTATGCAGGAACGTCAGGTAACAATAGGAGAAAAAACCTATAAACTGCCTGAACCTTTCTTAGTTATGGCTACGCAAAATCCAATCGAACAGGAAGGTACCTATCCACTGCCAGAAGCGCAGGTTGACCGTTTCATGCTGAAAGTAGTCATCAGTTATCCCAAAAAAGACGAGGAAAAATTAATAATTCGTCAGAATATCAGTGGAATAAAACCGGACATCAAACCGGTTTTGAAAAAACAGGAGATATTAGAAGCCCGTAAAATAGTCAATGAAGTGTATCTTGACGAAAAAATCGAAAAATATATCGTTGATATAGTTTTTGCGACCCGTTTCCCAGAGGAACATGAACTTTCCAATCTGAAAGATATGATTTCTTTTGGAGCTTCGCCTCGCGCTTCGATTAATTTGGCGCTGGCTGCGCGTTCGTATGCATTTATCAAGCGAAGAGGTTATGTGATTCCGGAAGACATTCGCGCCGTTTGCTTCGACGTACTTCGCCACCGCATCGGATTAACTTACGAGGCAGAAGCGCATAACCTTACTTCAGAAGAAATTATCAGCGAGATATTAAATAAAGTAGAAGTACCGTAGTCCTGATGGAAACAAGCGAACTTTTAAAAAAGGTACGGCAGATAGAGATTAAGTCGCGAGGATTGTCGAGTAATATTTTTGCCGGTCAATATCATTCGGCATTTAAAGGTCGTGGCATGGCTTTTTCAGAAGTCAGGGAATATGAATTTGGCGACGACATTCGCGATATTGACTGGAATGTTACTGCCCGCTATTCGAAACCCTACGTCAAAATATACGAAGAAGAACGTGAATTGACGGTAATGCTCCTTGTGGACGTTTCGGGAAGCCGTATTTTTGGGACACACGAATCGCTGAAAAAAGAAATGATTATCGAAATTGCCGCAACGCTTGCTTTTTCGGCTATTCAGAACAACGATAAAATTGGCGTAATCTTTTTTTCAAACCAAATCGAGAAATTCATTCCTCCCAAAAAAGGGAAAAAGCACATACTCTATGTTATCCGTGAACTCATCGATTTTGAACCTCAGGAAACGCAGACAAACATTGCGCGGGTTTTAGAATATCTTACCAATGCTATTAAAAAACGGTGTACGGCATTTGTTTTTTCCGATTATATCGACAAGGGCAATTTTCAACACGCGCTGACCATTGCAAATAAGAAACATGATATGGTGGCGATTCAGATATTCGACGAGCGTGAAACTGAAATGCCTAAAGTGGGTATGATTAAAATTAAAGACGCCGAAAGCGGGAAGGAACGATATGTGGACACCGATTCATGGAAAGTGCGGGAAGCGTACAGGAACTGGTGGGAAAAAAGGCAAACGGAAATGTCGGACGCTTTCAAGCGAAGCCGTGTCGATTCAGTATCAATTCGTACCGATGAAGATTATGTAAAGGCTTTGATTGGATTGTTTAACAAACGCAGTTGATGAAAACAATGAAAAACAGTTATCGTATAAAAACAATTGCCGGTTTGCTGGTTTGCCTGTGGATAAGCGCCTCTGCGCTTTCTGCGCAAACGGTTATTAAAGCGACAATAGATTCGACCAACATACTGATTGGGCAACAGACGAAAATTCACTTGGAAATCGCCGCAGATAAAAATAAACAACTTCAGATTCCGCTAATTTCCGATACCTTGATGAGCGGCGTAGAAGTTCTGAATATTTCAAAGATTGATACAGCCGATATTGGAAATAACCGGATAAAGATGAAATACGATTATTTGATCACCGCTTTTGATTCAGCGCTGTATCTGTTGCCTCCATTCAAAGTTATTTCAGGCGCAGATACTGTTTCATCCGACCAGTTGGCGTTGAAAGTTTCTACGCTTGCGGTTGATACGGTATCGAAAAAGTTTTATGACATCAAAGGCGTCCGGACTCCTCCTTTTGTCCTGATGGATTATCTTCCCGTCATTCTGCTGATTTTGGGGATACTTGCAATAATCGCACTGGCTGCTTTTATTATTTATCGTTTAATCAACAGAAAATCGTTAGCGCTCTTCAAGAAAGAAGAACCCTATCTGCCGCCGCATATTCGCGCCATTCGCAGATTGGATGAAATTAAGTTGCATAAATTGTGGCAGGCTGGGAGAATAAAGGAATATCACTCCGAAATAACAGAAACGTTGCGGAAATACATAGAGGAACGTTTTGGCATCGCAGCCATGGAGATGACTTCCGGTGAAATACTCTCCGAAATAAAGAAATTAAGCGGCTCCAACGTTGCTTATGATAATCTGAAGCAAATCCTCATTCTGGCTGATTTTGTAAAATTTGCCAAATACAATTCGCTTCCTGATGAAAACGAATTAAGTATGATGAATGCCTACCTGTTTGTGAATGATACAAAACAGGAAGAGGCGCCGGAAGAAATAAAGGGAAAAGATGAAACGAATGAAACGTAAAACCCTGTTAGGGTTAAATTAAAAACTGTAGCGTATGACTTTTGCAAATCCCATCTATTTTTTATTATTACTTTTGCTTATCCCGATGATTGGGTGGTATATATGGAAACTGCGCAAATCGCAGGCTTCTATTCAATTATCGTCCATTGAAGGATTCGACAAAGCGCCGAATACGTTTCGGATTTATTTACGCCATGTTCCGTTTATTTTGCGAATGCTGGCATTTACTTTCTTGGTCATAGCTTTGGCTCGCCCTCAAACAACCAATAAATGGAGTACAACTACGACCGAAGGAATCGACATAGTGATGAGTTTGGATATTTCTTCTTCGATGCTGGCAATGGATTTAAAGCCTGATCGACTGCAAGCCGCCAAAGATGTTGCCGCCTCGTTCATCAACGGGCGTCCGAAAGACAATATCGGATTGGTCGTTTTTGCTCGGGAAAGTTTCACACAATGTCCATTGACTACCGACCATGCCGTACTGCTTAATCTTTTAAAAGACGTGCACTGCGGTATGATTGAAGATATGACGGCAATCGGTCACGGATTGGCAACCGCCGTCAGCCGGCTGAAAGACAGTAAAGCAAAATCCAAAGTGGTTATTTTGCTGACCGACGGATCTAACAATGCCGGAGAAATTGCACCGCTCACGGCAGCCGAAATTGCCAAAACTTTTGGAATCAGAGTATATACCATTGCTGTTGGAACAATTGGAGAAGCTCCTTATCCGATGCAAACTGCTTTTGGCGCTAAAGTTGTTCAGATACCGGTTGAAATAGATGAAAAAGTATTGACTCAGATTGCCCAGACTACCGGTGGATTGTATTTCCGAGCAACCAATAATAAAGCTTTGAAAGAAATCTACAACGAGATAGACAAAATGGAAACGACAAAAATGAAAGTTCAGGAATACAGCAAGAAATATGAAGAATATACTTTCTTTGCTTTGATTGGATTGTCATTATTTCTGTTGGAATTGCTCTTGCGATACACATTATTAAAAAATATACCTTAATATAATTGGTTTATGTTTAAATTTGAACATCCGAATTATTTGTATTTGCTTTTTTTGCTGCCGGCATTTTTAGCGCTCTTTTTGTACGCTCAGTATATAAAGAAACGAAATTTGAAAAGGTTTGGCGACCGGAAAATTATTCATGAGCTGATGCCGGATGCTTCTCTGAGAAAACAATATGTGAAATTCGGATTATTATTTGCCGCGCTTACTTTGTTTATTCTGGTAGTTGCAGGACCTCAGTTTGGCTCCAAGCTGGAAACCGTCAAAAAAAGGGGAATCGAAGTCGTTATATGCTTGGATGTTTCCAATTCCATGTTATCGACGGATGTTTCACCCAGTCGTCTGGAGAGATCAAAGCAAATATTGTCGAGATTAATTGATAATTTAAACAACGATAAAATTGGATTGATTGTCTTTGCCGGAGACGCATTCGTTCAGTTACCCATTACTTCGGATTATGTTTCAGCGAAAATGTTTCTATCCTCTATCAATCCATCCATGGTGTCGGTTCAGGGAACGGCTATCGGAGCCGCCATTAACTTAGCGGTTCGTTCGTTTACGCCAAACGAAAAAGCCGAGAAGACCATTATTTTGATTACTGATGGAGAAAATCATGAAGATGATGCAATAGGCGCTACAAAAGCGGCTGTTGAAAAAAATATCCGCGTAAATGTATTGGGCGTTGGTTCTGTTGAAGGCGGACCTATCACCGTTCCCGAAACGGGCGGATATCAGCGCGACCAGCAGGGAAATATGATTATTACCCGTTTGAACGAGCAAATGTGCCAGGATATTGCTATTGCCGGAAACGGTTTGTATGCCAGAACCGACAATACCAATAATGCCTTGAAAGCTTTGCAAAAAGAATTGGATAAATTGAGTAAATCGGAGGTAGAAAGCAAATTTTATTCTTCCTACGATGAAAAATATCAGATTCCTGCATGGATTTTACTGTTTGTTCTGGTAGTAGAATTTTTTATTCTTGATAGAAGGAATCGGGTATTGAGCAGGATGTTAAAAGGATTTTGGACAAATAGAGCATAAATATGAAACAAATAACGATAATATTAACTTTTGTTTTCGCTTTTTCCTTCTCTGCTTTTCCTCAAAAGCAGGTCAGGAAAGAATTGCGAAATGGAAATAAGGAATATAAACAGAAAAAATATACCGAAGCAGAAATTGCTTACCGGAAAGCGCTGGCAGCCAATGCTCATTCAAAGGATGTGGCTTACAATTTGGGAAATTCGCTGTATAAACAGGAAAAACTTCCCGAAGCGTTAGAGCAATATCAGGCGGCTGCTACGGAAGAAAAAGACAAAGAGAAGGCGGCTGCTACCTGGCACAATACAGGAAATGTTTTTATGAAAAATAAAGAATATGAAAAAAGCATAGAAGCCTACAAGCAAGCGCTCAGGCGATTTCCGCAGGATGACGAAACACGCTACAATCTGGCTTTAGCTCAAAAATTGCTGCAAAATCAACAGCAGCAACAGCAACAGCAAAATAAAGACAAGAACAAAGACAAAAATAAGCAGGACCAGAATAAAGATAAAGATAAAAATAAACAGGATCAGAATAAAGATAAAGATAAAGATAAAGATAAGCAGGATCAGAACAAAGATCAACAGCAAAATCAGGATAAGCAACAGGATCAACAACAGAATCCCAATCAGATGCAGCGGCAAAATGCCGAACAAATTCTGGATGCTATGATGCAAAACGAGCGCGACACACAGGAAAAAGTGAAAGCGCAACAAGTGCAAAAACAACGTAAAACAGATAAAAATTGGTAATTTAATACGATATAATAATGAGAAAGGTATTTTTCTTATTTCTTGCATTTTCCCTTTTCAGTCAGGGTATTTTCAGCCAGAGTATTACATTTCAGGCAACATCGGAGAAGGTAGTAGTGGTTGGTCAACAGTTTCGAGTAAAATACACGCTGACAACCTCAAGCGAACAGGGGAAAGATATTCGTTTACCGGAGTCGAAAGATTTTGACAATCTCTATGGTCCGATTGTGTCCGGACAAGGTTCGTCAACCCAGGTAATCAACGGCAAAATGTCAACTCAGGTATGGAGCGAGTATGTCTATACGCTTTCGGCAAAGAGCGAAGGAACGTTTACGCTTCCTCCCGCAACGATTAAAGTTGGAAACAGCGAGTATAAATCCAATGAGTTAACGATTAAAGTATTGCCGGCTGATCAGGCGGCAGCCGCAGCCAACGCCAACGCAGGCAATGTCAATCAGCAGGGAGGAAAAGAACAGTCTGCCGCTTCCGGAGTCGCTTCCGAAGATGCTTTTATGCGAATAAACATATCCAAAAATTCTGTTTATGAAAATGAAGGATTTCTGGTTACGCTAAAACTATATTCATTAGTTAACATTATAGGATTTGACGGCGCGCCAAAATTTCCCGAATATGAAGGATTTGTTGCTCAGGAAATAGATTTGCCGCAAGACAGGCAATGGGGATTGGAAAATTACAACGGTCGCAATTACCGTACAATAGTTTTGAAGCAAACCGTCTTATATCCGCAACGTTCCGGTAAAATCACAATACCTGCCGGCAAACTCGGTATTGTTGCCAGGATACATAAACAACAGAGACAGCGAAGTATATTTGACGATGTTTTTGATATGACAGAATATGTAAAGCGCACGCTCACTTCTCCACCGGTAACGATTGACGTAAAACAGCTTCCGGGAGGTAAACCGGCTTCTTTTACCGGAGCGGTAGGCGATTTTAAAATGACCTCTTCCATCAATACAAATCAGTTGAAAACAAATGATGCGGTAACCATTAAAGTAACCATCTCCGGAAACGGCAATATCAAACTGATAAAGAATCCTGATATTGTTTTCCCGAATGATTTTGATAAAATGGATCCGGTGGTTACCAATAATCCGAAAGTGTCGGCAGCCGGCGTAACCGGAACAAAAATCATTGAATATAATGCAATTCCCCGATATGCAGGCGAATTTACCATTCCAAAAGCCGAGTTTTCTTATTTTGACTTAAAGTCAGGAACCTATAAAACATTGACAACCGATGAATATCAGTTGCATGTCGCACAGGGATCGGCAGGCAGCGGAACCGGTGCGTCTGTTGTGAATGCTACCAATAAGGAAGATATTCGTTTTCTCGGCAAAGATATTCGCTACATCAAAACGGATTCGGCAAATTTCCACAAGGGCGATTTCTTTTTTGGAACATTTGGATATTTATTGTTTTACATTATTCCGACTTTGTTGTTTCTCGCTATATTCTGGGTTTACCGTAAACAGGCGGCTCAGAATGCCAATATCGCTTTGGTGCGGACGAAAAAAGCCAATAAAGTCGCTTCAAAGCGTTTGAAAACGGCTGCTGTTTATTTGAAAGATAATAAGACAGAAGAATTTTACGATGAGACGCTGAAAGCTGTGTGGGGTTATTTAAGCGACAAATTGAATATCCCCGTTTCCGCTCTGACCAAGGATAATGTAGATGCCAATCTCACGCGGTACGGCGCATCGGAAAGTCTGATTCAGGATTTCAGGAATATTCTGAATACGGCAGAATTTGCCCGTTTTGCACCTGCTCAGGCAAGCGGGACTATGGACGAATTGTATAACGCAACCGTTCAAGCGATTGATAAAATGGAAAATACAGTAAAAAAATGAAACAAAAAATGAAACAGTTTTTTATCCTGTCGGCGATTTTACTCGCAGCTTTTAATCTTGCAGCACAGAACGATACAGTTCAACAAACAAGCGCTGTACAAAATAATATACCGCAACAGAAAAGTCAAACGCCGAATGATTTATTCCGGCAAGCGAATGAAGCCTACTCCAAAGGCGATTTCCAAACGGCAGCCGGCGTGTATGAAGAATTGCTGAAAGCCAACGGAGAATCGGCAATCGTTTATTACAATTTGGGCAACAGCTATTATAAACTGAATAAAATTGCGCCAAGTATTCTGAATTACGAGCGGGCGCTTCTGCTTGAACCCGGAAATACCGACATCCGTTTCAATTTGGAAATGTCAAAATTAAAAACCGTCGATAAAATTGAGCCGGTGGGCAATTTCTTTTTAACCGACTGGTTTCGCAGTATTCAGAATCTGCTGAGTACCGGCGCATGGAGCAGTTTCAGCATTATTTGCTTTATTTTGCTGATAGCCTGTCTGTTTCTCTTTTTCTTTTCTCGCCTCGTCCTTATTAAAAAGCTGGGATTTTATTTCGGCATCGCATTGCTTGTAGGCGTCATTCTGGGGAACAGTTTCGCTTATAATCAAAAGAAAAAATTGACCCAGCGGAATGAGGCAATTATCTTTGCTCCGACAACCACCATCAAGAGTTCGCCGGACAACAGCGGCACCGATTTGTTTATTTTACACGAAGGAACCAAAGTCAGATTGAAAAGTCAATTAAACGATTGGAACGAAATTGTCACAGCCGACGGAAATGTCGGCTGGATTAAAAATACGGAGATGAAAGTGATTTAACCGTAGATTACCTCTTTGGTACTCCTGTAATTATTACACTTTTTGTGATTGGTTTACACGCTTTGTAAATAATTGAGTAACTGAATAATTGATTATTCGGTTATTATGTCTCGTTGCTGTATCAAATCGTAAAACATAAATCGCGTTTGCAACGGTTCAGAGGGCATTTGCCTGTAACTTTCTTTTTCTTGTTCTTCAGTAGAAAAAACTACCGAAAATTTGTTTTTTTGATAAAATCCGATTACGGCAGGCTCATTATAAGCATCTACCAAAAGATACCTGACAAAATCAGGAAAAGTGGTAAGGCAAAAAAACTTGATAAAATCTATCAACTGCGACCCTGCGCCTTGTCCGCTAAACTCCGTTGAAACCCCCAAGCGACCAATAAGAATGCCGGGATAGGATTTCAACGATTTCTCTCGTGGAACGTATTCTTTCACTTTTTTGCGTCGACTGCCGGGCAAATCAGCAGTCTTGATACTGCTTGCCGAAAAAGAAAAGGCACAAACCACAGCGTAACTGTTTTTGTGGCGAAAAAAATATGTCCGTGACAGCATTTGGCGTTTGTACAGAAGTGCGTCTCTATTAAAAAATTCATTCAAATCCGCATTACCACAATCAAACCCCGAAATGATATCTTCCTCAGAGAGAATAATCAATTCACAATCTCTATTCAAGTTAATCATTATTTATATGGATTACAATATTTTTCCAAAAAAGGTTTCCATTTTCGATAACTTTCCTGCACTTGCTCCTTTGGAGTGTCATCTTTAAAATTAGCAGCCCTTTCTAAAAATTCTTTTGCAGCTTTACCTCTTAATACCGGAGGCGATTTAATCTCTAATGCCATAATTTTTTTACTTTTTATTTACAACACAAAGATACAAAACAATTATGAATTACGAAATCAGTCATTCAGTTATTCAGTCACGTCTTCCCCAATATCACCTATCGGGACGTTGGATGTAGCCTTCTACCATCAAAGAAGAAGCGGTTACATTAACTCTGAGCGTCAGGCAATCGCCGTCAAACTCAATATTACGGAGTAATCTGTGTAGTAACATTTTATTTTCCCTTACATTTTTAATTATTTTTAAATATTATTAAGGTATTTCAAACCGAAAAGTTAGCGGAGAAAAAATGGCGGCGACTTATTGGTTCATTTTTTCCTGTCATTATAATAATAAAACCGCAAAAAGACTTGGTAAAAACGGCAAAACTTGCTCGTAAAAACGAGATAGCTTGCTCGAGAAAACGACAAAGCTATCT
>JGI20166J26741_11496251_pt1 | contig 12808 bp, 11 predicted proteins | sample TergutCu122P5_FD_26741 | JGI IMG/M metagenome (IMG submission 26741)
CTCGACTGAGCCCTTAGCAAGGGACTAACATTCCAACTTGAATCTCCATGACCTATGCTTGTATCGTGGTTATACACATGCAGATATGCGTACTAAGTGACTTCATCACGTTAGGCAACAGAGAGCTACTATTTCGTTCGCACAACGCAGTAGAGCTGCGAAGAGAAAAACCAGTACATTTCAGTTCGTTTAGACCGGCAGGCGGCATTTAAATCCAGTACGGTTTAGTACGTTAGGGCCGGCAAAGGGTTAAGAGTTCTGTGTGACTACTGTAGTCTGACACCAAATCTTGCAACAAATATTTTCTATACTTACATGACACTGTATCCACTCGTTTTCACAGCAAACATAAGACATATTACTTCCACAAATCCTCCCACATGTTTCCTCTACATTTCTGTTGCGTCTGGGGCCACAAAGCTAGTCCAGAACTCTGTATACCCAGTTCATCATCACAGCTCTCTGGATGTCACATAATATTCCGGTTGTCATTTTCTTGTCAGATACCACTGTTTTGGAGGAATATTCTCCCTTCATGTGCTGGGTCAAGTTTGATGTTGGGTTTTGATATCAATTTAAGGAACTCCACAACCCAGGAGACCACAGTCTGAATACCTGAGGACTTATTCACACAGTACTGATCAATTTGTTTCAGATTCCAGTCCATGCTGCGAGTAATGAAGCGCTATCAGTTCGGTTATCACCACACATCTGACGCTAATTCAGACCCTGTTCCTGGACAAATAATAACATTTTCATCATATCCCGGTGTCATCCACTCACAAGACGACTTCTACTTGGTGGTAGGCCAACCAGAATTTGGAAAGAGACAGCATCAACTTGCAGTTCTGGGAACTGCGTTCCACTCTAACAACAGATGTTCTGTGGCTAGCTTGAATCAAAAAGAGCAGGTAATGACAGGCTTTGCTTTGCATTGTATATTTAAATAGTTTTGCTAGTGCTAAGGGTTAATTTGAAGACTCGGAATTTTAGTTCTTCACAGCACCGACAAGATTTCTGTATCCTGATAATGGAGATGGTAGAGTCCTGTTAAGTGCTGGTACACTTTTATCAGACCATGCAGCATTACATTCCAGAAGGTAGCAATTTTGAATTTAGAGATTATGTATTAGAAAGTTTATTAACTTCAATGTCATGTTAAATTATTTTTTATATGTTTTTTATTTAGCTAGCTGGCCAGTTAAATTCAAATATAAAATTATGATGGGGAACTAAAACAATTCAGTTGACTCATTTATAAGTGATATATTTGTTTGTTTTATACTAGATGTTTAAATATTATGAAATTAAAATTTCCTGATAAAACACAGGATCTGATTATGGTCTTCTGGGTTTTATTTTGTTTTTTGCAGGTGTATATATTTTCAGAGACGCTATGTTCATCAGAACATTTGTTATGCAGCTACATGAATACAAGACAGAAGACACAAAAACCAAAACAACCAAATCTGAACACTTGCTATTGGAAACTGTGTACAAATTTTGGAATAACCAAATTGCTAGGCTTATTTATTAAAAGAGATTGTAAACATTATCAAACTAACTCTTAGTAGTAGAACCCATCAGATTCAGTACTGCAAATACCAAATATTTCTCATGATTCTCAGTCAGTTTCATTTACCTTCCATTCTTACAATCAGTTGTCATAAGATCCATCTTAATGTTATCATTTCTTATTTTTTAATTTTATTTATTTTACAGTTCAGCAATCCACATTAAGTCAAAAGAACTTACGGGCTATAGAAGTAGTTAAAATATGTACGTAACAGAAGTACTAAGTTCTTGGTACTGCTAACAGGGTCTACCTATGGGGTTTCCTCACCAAAATTCTGTGAACATAAATTATTATCGTTCTCTAATACTTGTTCTGCTTCCATCACTACAGCTGTTACAAACAAATGTTCCAGTGATCTAACTTCTGGCATGAATTTCACTGTTTAGCTTGAACAACAGGAGGCTAGTGTTCATCCTTTAGGTCCATACTGTCAGTGTTCCAGTTATATTAGGTGGCTCAGTTATAACTAAAGTTAGTTTTATTATGGCTGATTTTTCTGAAAAATGTCTAAGTACAAAAATGTTGCTCTGTAATAACCACCCACAGGATATTTCTGATCAGTTGTCACTTCAAAAATAAAATTTCATGACTTTGTAATCAACAAAATTCAGCTTTTTTTTTTTTTTCAGAACAGTCTTTTCTATAAAATTACAAAAACCCTCATTTCTAGGTATTTTTTTTACAGCTTTTTGTTTTGAAAATATAAAGAAACAGTGTCATTGAATCATACTCCCTAACCAACCAGCTTTCAAGTCAGAGAGAAAAACCCGGCATGCAAACCAAGGATATGAAAATGGCCTTCCTATTCAGAGATGTTGCAGGTTTGAGTTATGGAGTATTTGAGTATGGAGCAATGTTTGGGTGATAACTGGCAAGGTTAAATCAGAGAAACATGGGAAAAGTGCCACTTCAACCACCATGAATTACACATGAAGTCATTATAGTCTGTATGGTGAAAATCTATTATCTGACTGACTAAACTGTGATTTTTTAATACTTAGTAACAGAAATTTAAAATTTTCAAACTTCCTAATATCATCAAAGTGCAATTTTAATATCACTAGACAGCAGAACCATTCTTCTGTTATTGTTTTAGGTAGTGATTGGTCCACGTGTGATGGCAGCAAACAGACTGGCAAAAAGTGGTTATTTGTGGGGGCATTACTTAGCAAAAGCTAATAGCTGCACTGCCAGTAAGCAGTGGCTGATTGTAAATTATGGCCAGATAGCAAGTTCAGAGGCACCTACTGCACCACCAGTGGACAAGAGATTTGCCAGCCAGATGCCCTCTAGCTTCCCATCAAAGATGCAAGCTATTGAGAAGACAACCAAAGTGCCCATCAGTGCAAAGAAGGGCCTGTTGTGGGTTGTTGAGCAGATGTCAGGATTCACACACTGCTCAGATCATACCAACATACTGAAGCGTACCGGATTTTGGGTCTCAAATGGATTGCCTCACTACCAGGTATGGTGTTTTGGCTTAAGATCAGTTTGCATTTTCCTGCAGCAAGTTATTGTGTCTAAACTTTCTCTTTTGAGTTTTATGTTCATATGACCGTGCATCATTTAAGTAGGTAAATAATAGAACTAACTAGATGCCACAACAATCTGATGTTTATTTCTAGATTAATTAATTCTGAACATGTTTCGTGCATTATTATGCCCATTGTCAGGAGAAAAAGACTGTATTTAACACTGCATGTGGTGGTGCCTGGTTTTGCTGGCTGTGGTCGTGTGGAGCCGGGATGTTAGCAGCGTGCATTGTGCAAACAACCTTCGCACAGTGCACGCTGCTAACGTCCTGGCTCCACATGACCACCGCCAGCAAAACCAGGCACCACCACATGCGGTGTTAAATACAATCTTGTTCTCCTGAAAATGAGCATAATAATACCTGAAACATTTTGAGAGTTAATTAATCTAGAAATAAACATCAGATTGTTGTGACATCTAGTTGGTTCTATTATTTACCCACTTTCTCTTTTGAGGTTTTGTCACCTTCTTCATCACAACCACCACCACCAACAACGACAACATATAGTTATGATCATTGTTACCCATTAAAAATATTTTATTTTGATCACACTTACTGTAGTTATATACCAGTGGGAAATTCGGGCATATCATTTTGGTACTTTCCTTTCTGTCATGAAATGATATTCATCTTAACACCCACATGGCAGAACTGAAGCATGTGGCTGGGTTGGCTTTGATTCTTATAAAATCACAAGGAAAATGAGTGACAGTGGAACAAGATACATTTATGAGAATGTAACAGAAGTAATACAAACCTTGTTATTTCATCCATGGGTATTTATAAATTTCTTACTTGCAAGGTAGTGTAAAACAGTATTGTTATAGATATAAGTATGTTATTGGTTTTGTGAATGTTGATACAAAATTGTGGAACATTTAATTGGTTAACAGGATTACCACATAGGAGATACCATTGAACACACAGAACTGTTCTTCCATAAGATTACCTATTTAAGATATGTACCCTCAAAAATATTTTAAGATAGTCTACCCTTTATGATATGGTAAAGGTATGCTTTTCCCACACAGAGACAGCAAGGCATCATGTTTGTGTGCCATGCAGTCCTTCTGAACATAATACATGAGAGACAACCTGACTTCAGATCTAAAGTAGGCCATCAGCTGTGTAGTGACTCACATTATTGGCTAGTTTAATTCTTAAAGCATATTGGTTACAAATACATACACTCTACAAGATTTAGCATTAAAAATCTCTGCAGTTTGCCTAGAGTTTACTGTAATTATTTTGTATTCTTCTCACATTAAAGAATTATTATTTCCCTCAATAGCATTAGCTGAAGGTGCTTTGTAATGGATGTGGTAGTGTTTTCTGTAATGTAGTAACTTAGTTCTTAAATGTTATTCAAATGAATACCAGATGTCAGAAGATGTTGCTCAAACTACATTTTATGGGATATTTCATTGTCTGAGACATATCAGTTGCATGTGACCTATCATTTTCACATCATGATTGCTGTTTCATAACCCATAATTGTATGGTTAGTTTGGTCCAAAAGTGTGTGGCCCAGCTTTCTATATCATTGAAAAGAGTGGCTGCTTATATATCTGTGTAGGTGGAAGTGTAGATTCTTAGAAGGCACATAAAGATGTAATTGTCTGGTTAGTAGGATGTCAAAGGTTATCTGAAAATCATGTGTACCGGGTTCCCCTGTTCCTTGCCCACCTCTTACTGCGGCAGTAAATTTTGTGATTATGAATGCATTACATATGTCAGTGCTAAGTTTCATGCCAAGATTATTGAAAAATGTTTCAGTAACTGATTTCATGTACATCATTTGTAGCAGGGTTGCAGAAAATTTGTCTCATTTTGACACCTTAAATGACTTACAACTGTAAAAAAAAAGTTGTTTTTGAGAACTTTGTAATCTGATGTTTGAATACTCAAAATGATGGCAGCAAAGGAAGGATGGAAATAATTGCCGTGTAATTACATATCTTTAATCACCCTGTTTGAAACATCCCAAAACAGCGTGATATAAAATAAAATCCCAAACTTTTTTATAGTTTTGATGAAGAAACGTGTAATAATACTTAAGGTGCAGCACACTGACATGTGAGAGAATTGTGCAGTGACTGTTTTGAAAGGTACCAAATTTTTACTGCATAACAAAAGGTAGTATATTTTGAATATGAATAATGCTAAGGCTCCAAACCAGTAACTCCTGCTGTGAAGTTAAGAAAACATGTAAACTTATTATTCTGACATGAAAATGAAACATAAATTAGAGAAAAAATAAATTTTAATATGCACTGCTTTTGCTGATATCAGAAGATTATAATATATCAGACTGCTGATACTATTTCTAGTTACTTAGGTAGCAAAGATTATTAAAATATTGTTTTTAAACTGATTCAGTAACATAGTCTGTCTGTTTCAGGATACCAGTCTTACCAGCAGATGGAGAGGAACTGGTCGTAAGTCCCGTGCTCAGGCTGCTTACAGTGGCCTAGTGGATGTTTTTAATCTGACATCGGTGATGCATTTAATGAGGAATAACACTTTCTTGCTGAATTCCCACCTTGTTCCTCCTAACAATAATTCATCCTCCTCCCTTAACCTTGCTCCCATGGGCACCATAGATTCTAAGATCTTAATGGTTTCTTCATTCCAGAAAACAGTGTTAAAAGTTGTATCTGGACCATTAACCACTTATGCTCAAAACAATAAAAATGACAGTTCTGAAAATATCAGGTTCCAAGATGCTCCTTTCCAGTGGTCAAAGAGTCAGTTTGCTAATAAGACTCATATAGGTCTTCCTGATTGCTGGCAGTTTGAAGCAGTTCAGCCTGAATGGTTTTGGGTATAAAATAATCTGTCGTGTTCCTGTCAAACTTTTTCATGTTATCATTTCCTACTTTGATATTTACCAGTCTGTTCTCCTTGAAAGACGGATCATGGAAAGGATATGTGTTGTAGGAAAGCTGGGTAAATATTTGACACATTATGACAGTATTTTTATGTAACATAATCTGTGAAATCTGCAGTAGTGAAGATGATTTACTGGGTGAACATATTAAAATTGCTGCAATTTACATATATTTAAATAAAAGTTCTTCCATCTGTAGACTGTTGTAATGCTTTTCATTTCTGTGATGAAAGTGAAAAGAAGACACAGAAAAATGCACCAGTGGCACAGTGAATTGTGTCTTAATAGTTTGACAGAGCAGCCCAACTGATCATCATGTATTAACAGAGGGAAACCTGAAAGCCACAGCTTCCTGTTGTACAAATTGACTCTTGCATGACTTCTAATTCAACTACATTTGTTACTGTCACACACAACTTCTGATAAAAGAATCCGATCAGCATTGACATTACTGTGCAATCCTTAAATATATTAAACAAGAGTGTGTGAATTTTTTTCTAAGAATATTGATTTTTAGATTTGCTGTCTTCATATACACCATGAAGACAGAGTTATGAAGCCTGAATTGTCACTCTGTCACTGTCAGCTTTTCATGACTACATCTGACCTTGAAACACAACAACACAACACTGTAAAATGGAATCGGCCTCCACCCAGACTGCAGAAGAAATGGCATGACTCCAGTATAATCCAAGTATTCACACCTCGCGTAGGAGGAAAAAAACAAAAAAAATTTTTATTGCATCACGTATCTTATGCTGTCAACCTGCCTTAAAAGAGAGTTGTTTGTAACTAATGACAGTACTGCAAAAGAAACTTAGATTATTAAACCTTATCTATAAGTGGTACACTGCCTGCCCTTGCAGGTACTTTAAATGGCAGCAAGGTTCTTCAGTTACAGTGTTACATTACTTTTACATATTTGTTGTGTATGAATGAACAAAATATATTCCTTGTCCAGAGAAATATAAGAGAGCATATGGCTGACATCTGTTTATGATAAAATAAAATACTGGCACAGTATAAACTGAACATTTTGAGAGACAAGGTACAGCTGTCCATATAGAGAGGTCACACATGTTTCAGAGCTTATGTTAGCCTGCAGTCAGTTGATGAATAATGGAGTATGGCTGGTGAAGTACATTAGTTCTGCAATTGGAAATTCCTGTTTCATGCCTTTCAACAAAGAGAATTTGAAAAAATTATATGGTCAGCATGCAGCTGCTTGTTTTATTGAAAGCCTTTTAAATCTGAAGCTTTCATGTATGTCAAGAGACCACCAGATGGTGAGGACTTCCTACACCTTTCCTTAAAAGAGTGCCTTTTGCCCAGAACATTTGATAAAACATTTTGAAATTTTTATGTAAAGCAGATACACAAACAAACTTTGGTGTGTCTCTGTTGAAGTATGTTATGTATAGATTGTTGTGACATTGATTATACAAATTGACAGCAATATAAAGTAAATTGAAATATGTACTGCATTTTTTATTGTCCTATTCCTGCTTATTTTAAAGTGTTTCTGAGAATGATGTGTTACAGTACGCATGAATATTATTTTTAACGTTGTCCATCAAGATGGGTTTTTCATATTTCAGAAACTGGATCTAGATCTAATTCTGAAACGTGTTTAAAAGAATGGAGAATGGCCAAAGTAACAACATTGTTTACTTCTTATTTCTATGTGCTATGCCATGCATTTGTAATGTTCTTACATCAGTGTGTTTTGTAAAATGAAATTACAGAGTAATATAATTAAGCAACATCTGCTTTTGTCAACAGCACTGTTTTTTATGTTACTACCAGATACAGTAACAGAATTATATATACTGTAGCAGTTTTCACCATATGTGCATATCTTGACAATAACATTTTATTGCTTTCTTCATTTAAACATAAATTATACAATTTTATATGTTCCATATCCATGCATTAATACTGGCGTGCTGATAAGTCCTTAGCCCGACCTACTTCACAATGTATTTTGTTTGATGTTGAGAATATTTCGTTTGATGCTAGTCTTGTTATATATGTAAATAGTACTAATATTCCTCCAATTATGATTATAAATAGGATATATGAACATCAAAATCTTCTGTCACTGTAGCTTGTTTCCTTCCTAGTTGGGCTAAGGACTTATCAGCACACCTGTACATAGTATAAATAGATAGTAAAAACATTTGCTTCCCCCCCATCTCTCTCTCTCTCTCTCTCTCTCTCTTCCTGGACAAATCTGAGCACTGGAGACATACCAACAAATATAAGGACATTGTAGGAGTTCTGTACCACATGGGACCACAACTGTGGCTGAGTTCATGGCAGAAGACAAAGAAGTAAGACTGTTGGTGCATTCATCTTGGCTGCCAGATGGACTGCTGACTGTGCAAAATGCATTTTATTTGTGGATTAGAAACAGTACAGGATTCCTCAGAACTTAACTGCACCCACAGAGAGATTATGTCTCACCTGCTGTCAGACATCAATCTTCTGCCTTATTACTGGATGACTCACCTGCATGCCTGCCTACCCTTGTCCTACTAGTGTTGCTTAACTCATCATATATGGCAACAGATAAAAGAGAGAGGCAGTATAGGACATCAGAACAATGTATTATGGGATAATTTTTATTGTTATTTCCTGCAAACCAAGCAACTTAGCTTACTTGTTTTCAATGAAATGCAAAAACAAAAGTGCATAGAGTAAGAAGGTAAAATTAGTACCCTTAAGAAGGAAGCCACAAGTGCCTCCAAAATGCTGATAGGGCCATCAGGCAGAAGACAATGATATTCATCATGACTGCTGTAAGAACCTCAAATTTAACAACCAGGTAACTGCCATGTCAGGATGTGAAGAACTTAATAAACTGATAGTAATTAATAGCTTTAAGAGTGCTTGTGACATTCGTGTGCCAGGCTTGCTTGCTGCTACTACCAGCGGTAGACGCAAGCAAGCCTGGCACATACCAGATGCTGTGTGTACAGTTCTTGAACTACTGATGATGGGCGGAGAAACTGCCCGAAACATGTGGAGCATTGACTATAACAAAGAATATTGTATAACGTTGCATCTTGTTGGTGTACTTAAAAGAATAGTTTCAAGAATGTTTGTAAATACCACTGAGTTGAGAGTATACTTACTTTGAAAGCAATACAGGGATATCCAGAACACAAACTGGCCAAATTTGAATATTTCAGATTCTTGCTTTTCACCGCACACTATTTCGGTGATCAAATCAAGGATGACTTGGACGGGGCATGTGGCTCACATAGAAGATATCAGCATGTAGCATTTTGGTGAGAAAACTTAAAGCAAAGAGGCTACTTAAAAGCTTCATATATGGATAAGTATGGTATTAAAATGTGTCTTAAACAATAGTATGGGAAGAACATGGACTCCATTTATCTGGCTGAAGATATGTACCAGTGACAGACTCATGTAAAGATGGTAATAAATCTTTGGATTATGTAAAATATGGGGGAATTTCCTGACTAGCCGAGGAACTATTGACTTCTCATGGTGTATGTGAAGTGGGAGAACTCCAAGAAACTGATTAATGGACGACAAATTCCATGCTGAAGGGACAGATGTACAATCCCTGCCTACTTCATGTGAAGTACAGTGTCATCTGCAACAGTATTCTATTTCTGGAGCAGCCTCGAGTCCACCAGAATGCTCACACCTATGCATGAAAAACATACCATACTGTGTATAAAATTGTCTCCCTGAGGATGAAACCAAGAGGTTCGAAACATGTAGGAGACAACAGAAATTAAAAATTAAATATTAATTTAGAAAACTGTGCATTTCGTTGGTTTATGTTGTGTAATTTTATAAGGGTGAATGTACTGTGCATTCGCGCTAAATGGACGCCAAAGCTGGAGATAATCGTCTGTTAAAAGCAAGTTCATCACACACAATGTATCCTGACCTCCAGCACCGCTAACAAATTGCAGAATTATCAGTGGGGAGTTAAACTGCAAGCTGTGTGCATGTAAAATTGGTACCTTCACTCAGACTGTGACAGCACACATTCTTAAAACTCGTCGCTAGATGCAGGTGAGAGATCAGCTTCACTCCTTCGGCTACCGTTGGATAGGAGCCGGCATGGACACCGTGGGCAGAGGCGTAGCTAGAGTAGAGCGAGTGTTAACTGCCACCGCGAACGGCACAGTCCAAATGTGGCAATATAGATATGTGAAATGTTTAAAAGAGTCTGTGCTCTGCGCGGAACAAAATATAAATTGAGCCAAATAAAATTAAATTCAGTAAATTTTCTTTACTTGCTTACCTTTAAATTTCATAAATTTTGTTGGGGTTGCCACTGTGATTACTAATGCCGATTGCCAAAAACCCTGCGTCCCACTCTGTCAGTATATTTCACTAAGACCCATCGTAATGTTAATATTTCAGCTCTTTCTCTGTCTTCCAATTTGTCGCTCCTCACTCTCTTATCCTGTATTCTTGTGCATTATGTTTCTCCTCCACCTGCCCTGGGATTTTAACATTTAATAACATGTGAAATCGGAAATAAAAATTCTACAAACACAAAACTAAATTTTGTATACGTCCTGTAGTTTCAGCGTGCGGATGACGCACATGGTTGCTAATCTTTTAAAAAAAATTTCAGTCATCTCGGCTACCCTGCAGTTGATCATTAGAAAATATCATCACTACCCTAGCAACATTAACAGTAGCCTAGTTGAACGCCATAACTGATTACATTTATTGTTAGCTAATAATCATGAACTTTCATGCAGTTCATAATAGAAACAGACGGCCGAGCACATAGAATGTAATTTTATAGGCACGTCCAATATGACACATAGCGGCTGATTCATAAGTTATATAATGACGATATTTCAGCTGTAGCGGATGTGTGACTTGCAATAAGAAGCGAAACTGAACATGACAGGCTACTGGATTCTGAGAAATGTCTGGTAAGACGTGGTAGCGGTTAAATGGCAAGCAGACATACTGATCTATCATTGGTCTGGAGAAGCTGAGAAAAGCCACAAAACTTCTAAGTTTCGAACCAATGCCCCCCCTTCCGAATGCAAGTCAAAATCATTATCGCTACTACAAGTTTTGCAAGAGATGGAACTTCTTGCAGGTCGGTTGAATTTGCACATTCGACAGTAATATGTATTTAAATATTTGCGTGCCTAGTTCCTGTCTAGTGGCATTACTTGGTAAAATATATCTCCTTTCGACATAACAATTGCTGTCCTACGACAGAGGGTAATAGTAGATTATAAATTCCCTCCGTTAAAGTGGAGCAGAAAATCCTTCTTTCCGAGTTGTAAAATGCGAGTTCCTGAACAAGACTTTTCCCACAGGGCAAGCAACCTGCAGCAATATGGCCTGCGGCGTTGATCGTGTTTATCGCTGCTATGCCGTATCCTTTAACGTACCAGTGTTTGTACTACTGTAGTAAAAAAAACCCCTAGTATATCATTCATATGAGCAACAGTTTGAGGAAAGGTAAACGTCAGAACCGTGAACGGGACGTACTTGCAGACCGTAGTTAAACGTTTGCTCAATACCAAGAATGTTTATTTCACAGTTTAATGCTGTTTGGAAGGTGACATACTTATGCAAACTATATAAGCCTATAGAAGCACAAGCAATTTACTTGATAGAGAGAGGTTAGTGAGCGACGCGGAGTGATAGGTCTTGGTGACAGACTACTTCACTCATAGTATTAATGCGCGAGGAGTTGGTGGTGTTTGTTGCATGCTGCAGCTAAATTGGTTACTTTTTCGTGCACAGCAGTGCTGGTGTAATGTTTCGTAGCAAGTTGTTTTGTTGTGGACATGGTCATGACGAACAGCTTTGAAGATTTACTAGAAAATATGAGTTTGTCGGTGATAGAAATGCAGCGTGTTTGTGTGTCCAATAGGCAAAATTCTGTCGGTCAGGGTGTTTAGGAGATGTTAACGATGGAACCCAACCATCTCGAACCACATGGTGAAGTGAATAATTTGTTATTTTTCGAAAATGATACGACCGTTGTGAAGTGAAATTATTTAATTGTATTAAGACGCGGTTTTTGGTTTAAAGGTTGTAGGGCAGCGGCAAATTGTATTCTTCGCAGTTTCGCTAGAAAGGAGGCACAAACTCGACGCCACGACCAGGAACACGTAGTAGGCAGGTGTGCTCTTCAATAGCTACTAATTTACCTAACTGTTATTCCCAACCAGGAGGAAATTACAAGAGGTTTTGAACAAGTAAATAGCCTAAGGCGCAAGATTTGAATTTTGCCGATATTTGAAACGTGTTGCTTGTTTGTATTACCAGACAAAAAAAGTTACAGTGGTCAACTTTAGAACTCACTACAAGCAGCCCGTGATTATAATGGAGTCTTTGTTTTGTGCAGAAGTAGAGCATAGCTTTGCGGAATAGCATACACGCTCCTAGACTTCCGGAAACTTCATGTTTGTAATAGCTTGTATGCTGTGGAGGTAAATTCGGGAATTAACTTCTTTGTAATAAAACCAACTAGATGCACTAATTTCACAAATTTATTTTGTCACGAAACTCTACATGTTTCGGACAGTTCATATGTCCATCATCAGGAGTTTATTCACTGTACACTCAGCAATTGTATATGTCATACAGGTTTGTAGACAGCTTTCGAGCAGGACCAGGATGGTTCTGCTCGAAAACTGTCTACAAACCTGTATGACATATACCATTGCTGAGTGTACTGTGAATAAACTCCTGATGATGGACAGACGAACTGTCCGAAACATGTAGAGTTTCATGAAAAAATAAATTTGTGAAATTAGTGCATCTAGTTGGTTTTATT
>JGI20166J26741_11496362_pt1 | contig 12805 bp, 9 predicted proteins | sample TergutCu122P5_FD_26741 | JGI IMG/M metagenome (IMG submission 26741)
AATGCTGGAGAATAAGAACAAACAGTGGCATTAAGGACATATTACAAGGGGAAGATAATGAAAATTTATAAAATCCCTCTAAGGTGGTATGGTCATGTTGAAAGAATGCAAAACCAAAGAAAGTCAAAACAAATTGCAACAACTGCAGTGGAAGGAATTAGAAAAAGAGGATGATGATGAAAAATATGGAGAGGTGAGGTAGAAGAGCACTTAAATATAATGGGAGTAAGAAACAGGCAGGCACTGGTCAAGGCTCATAACAGACTCTTCGTGCTACACAGGTTAGCACATGTTTCCAACTTCTTCATGGCGTTAGAAAAGTCTTCTGCGGGAATCTTGTTTAGCTGGTCAGTCACAGTTTTCTGAATCTCTTCAGTTGTATCAAATCTTGCACCCTTCAGCTGCAGCTTCACCTTCGGGAACAGGAAGTAGTCGGGGAGAGACAAATCTGGCGAGTATGGGGAGGTGGTTCAATGTCGCTACTTGTTTTTGAGTCAGAAACTGTCAAATTTTTGCTGCCAAATGCGCCGGGGTGTTGTCGTGCATGAGGAATCTTCTCTTAAAATTCGTAGAACCACAGTTTTTGGGATGCCGAGTGTATCTGCTATTAACGGAGACATCATGTTTTGATCTTCCTTGACCATTTTGTTGATGGCAGCGATGCTGTCCGGTTCGACTTGTTGTGAGCCAACCACTGTGTTCGTTGTCCTTCACTGATTCTCTACCCTCTCAAAACCACGTGTGCCACTCAAAAAATTGTTGTTCAACTTAATGCTACATCACCGTAAGCCTTCTGAATCAGTTCCACGGTCTTTGTAGCCAAAAAATCATCGACTTTACATCAAACTTTAATCACCACACGTTGTTCCTCCTTAACATCCATCTCACGACATTAACACAGAGTAACAACAGTTAGTGCGAGACGTTCTGTCTTAACAACAACTGCAATTACACTAACACCAATTTGCACTCTTGTGAGAAATGGTTTCAACTTCGTAGTTCAATCGCAGACCAGTAGATGACGTTGGTAGGAAAGCGGTAAAAAAATTCAGTCCGGGCACCTTTGGACCGCACTGTGTAAATGTTCCAAATGGTGGCAGCAAAGCTGTTTAATAGGTGACTCTGATAAATTAATGTACTCTTCTTAACTAACTGTTCATTTTTGTTTCAGAATTTCCAGAAGAGACATGGGACCAGCGTTTATTCTTATTCCAGGAAGCAATTATTGAGAGTTTTGGATTCATCCGTTGCATTGTGGAGAGCTCTGATGTGAGCTCTCCCACGTCCAACACTAACTGCAGCAGCACCCTGGCCCATCAGCACCAGTATGTGCACCTCACTGGCAACATGTTCATTCTTATACCATCACAACCCTGCCAGGTTTCTGTCACTGTATTTACAATATCTGTTGTATAAGAGAATTAGCGGAAGTGTGTGTACTTTTCTACAGTTAGGTTTTTAATTGTCAATGTACTCATTATTTTCATACCTGGAAGAACCACGATAACTTGTCAGTAAAGAGAGTGACTGTGGATTGGATATCAATGGTTTAGTTTCCATCTGGCACATTTCAAATTTTTTTGTATCATTATGTCTAGAACAGTTTAAGATCCCAACCATTCTCATATGTAATAGTACTAATGTTTCATTCCTTCAGGATAGTTTATTATATGCAATCAGTTGACTGTTCATTGTCCACAACAGCTCTGAATCTCTTTCCCAAGTATTAATGTGCAAGGTGGTTCAAATATGACTGGGACTGATTTGTGTGTAAACAATAATAAATCAGTCCCGGTCATATTTGAACCACCTTGTATATTTTGGAGCATGAAGATAACCATTCACTTTTCCAGCATGGCTTTTGTGCCAGACCATACTCATGCCCATTGTGCACAGGGGTCTGTTTCCCAAGTATGGATGAAGTATATTAATGGAGTGGTGGGGAGGATGTGACATTGAATAGAGTACTGGATGGTATGACCAGTAGGAAATGGATGGAAGAAGAGTAGGGTAGGGACATGATGGCTTGGGACAGTAGGAAGAAGAGGGGATGGAATGGAGCAAATCAGGAAAATGGGCTGAAGGGGATGGAGTATGACATCATGTGTTGGACAGGAAGGAATGGGGTGAGAAGTACAGCAAATGTGGGAAGGGGCAGGACCAGATAGTGGGATAGAATGAGAGAGGAGTAAGTGGTGGGATGAGATGTAGGACAGGATGGTAAGGAAAGGGACAGAGTTGTGGAGATGGAATGCATCAGAATGTATAAGTGATGGATGCATGATGGAATATGTTGAGAGGATTAACTGGGGGCTAAATAACATGATGGGCATCTGACTGAGATATTTGTTAGGTTAGGGTTTTGCAAAAGGTATGGAATGGCTCAAAATGAATGGGATATGAAACGGGAGAGCAGTATATGGTTTAGATTGGACTGTAGTGAAGGGAAGAAATTCGTGTGTTACGATATATGGTAGGGAAGGAATTGGGGTAGATAGCATGGGATAGTGTGGTGAAGTGAGAGTGAGATTGAGTTGGTGGTGGAAGTGGATAATAATTACTTGTAAGTTATGCCAGTCTGGCCTACAAATGTATACTACTGCTGCTTAACAATACATGATTAAATGCTGCTGGTATGTGGCTCTGTGAAAGGGAGGGAATTTTAGCCTCCATGAGAGAAGTGACATTTCTCAGTTTTATTCAAAGCAGTGTCTACAGCACTGCAATGTACATACTTACAAAATGTGGAATGTGATCTCTTCTGCTTTTGACCACAGATGTAGCTATACTTCAGATGTCACTCATTTAATTCTTGAATAAAGATATTTTGAAACAATTTTGTAATTTGTATTTACAATCTACAGCGGCCACACCACCGCAGTAATTCTTGGTCACATGCTGGAAGATTTGGACTGGGGAACAGGCAGTTAGGAATCCAGAGTTCTCGGAGATACCCTGTTCATTCAGATGCCTTGTCAAGTCCCCATGAGGAATATATCACAAGACATGTTAGTGGCAAGAACAAGGATGACGATGGTGCAGATAGGAGGGTAAGGTTTTAAGATTTCCAGCAGCATTAAAACCATTTAATACAGCTATTTTTGTATAATGGAGCACTGTGGACACAAGGGTCTATGTGTGCTCAGCTGATTCCTTCACAGTCTCGCATCTTTCTTCATGCACTGTTCAATTATGCCCATTGACATGTCTGTGTGAATGGACATATAATGACCATGATGATGGATACCAGCACTAGACACTCTTCTACTTAAGAGATGAGAGAAATAAACCATTCAGCCTACCTTTGATGTGCATGTAGGATTCATATACAGATGTTATGTTTGAGATTGGAGTCCTGCTTGTATGGGACAAATTTGCATTCCAATGAAGCTTTTCTTACACTTACAACAGGCGGTGAAATGAGGTACAGTGTCTGAGAGCCCTACATTTTGTGGATTGTAGTGGCCAGCCACACACATGGTTAGAAGGCAGTATAATATTATGTTGTGTAACAGTGTTTTGCATACATTAGTACAGTGGATATACTGACTGCGCTACTGGCTCAATGACCAAGGAATCGTGATTTGATGTCTGACATGCCAAAGTGACTTTTCATTGCTTCAGAGCACCTACACTGTCTCTGGAACCCACCCAACTTCCTGTTCAGTGATACCAGGGGCCCTTCTTGGGAGTCTTAGCAACTGGGGGGTCTGTAACTGACCCCACCATCATCTAATGCCAAAATTAAGAATATATGGAGCCATATACCCACTTCCCATATACTTTCATGGTGCATTGCTTAATTAAGCACAGAGACAACCTTACATTTTTAGAGAGAATTCCAATTCAGATGAAATGTTCCTGACACAGAGCAATTAATTTGAAGTCACCCTTTAGGGCATCTCATTTGCTGTGTAACTTTTACTGCTGACGTATCATTATTGTTTACCCATCTGCACTCATTCACTTTAAATTGTATACTAACATTTTGTACTTTAACTGAATTAACATGATCATGGACTTCAATTTACTTTCACTAGGTGGGATTCCTTTGGTCATGGAACCACATGGTGAGTCGACGCTGGAAGTCTTCATCAACTCCTGCCACTGGAGATGAAGCGTTTCAAACAAAAATCTTAAGAGATTTCCGTGAGTTCTGTGCCAATAGTGACAACCGCCTCAAATTGTTTTGGGATTCTTGTTGGGCCTTGAGGGAACAGTCTTAATTTGTTACGAAATCTTAATATTTTATGTTAATACAATGATTTCTGCCTTTTCTTAGTTTTTGTGGTGCAACTGGTTTGTTGAAAATCTTTCACTTTTATGGACAGATGAGATCCACTGCATAAAGAAATTATCAAGTACCTTATGGATAAATATATATCAATATAATATCTTGTGTTGAGAAAAAATAAATATATTTAATTAGTGTCCTCAAGACAAATTGAATTTTAAAAGGAAAGGTACTTGAACACCTTATTTTTCTTGAGTGTCATTCATAAAAAAAACAGTTTTTATCAATATAAAACCAGTAAGTATAAATAAGACTTTTGAGAGGAAACTCACAAAATGGCTTGTTCAGATAAATACAGTACACAACAAACAGCACAGTAAGTACAGTGAAATTCCTTTAATCCAGCTACTGACAATCTGGAAATTTTAATAGTTTAGCACCTGAGGAAAATAGTTCCAAGACTGGACATCTATTGTCTGTAATATAAAGTTTCACCATCTGTAACTGATTCTGTGATGTTGTCTTGTGATATCTGGACATAATTGAGTCCATTGTGCTATTTTAAAGGCTTCTAAAGGTCGAAAGATAAGTAAACAAGGTACTGTTTGTAAGAGGAAGTGTGTAATATTAATGACTCCTCAGAAGCTTGAAGTAATTAAGAGGCTTGAAATTGGCACAAGCCAAAGTTGTTGTGACTGCATACAACATTGAATTGTCCACTGTTTATGATATAACATAACAGAAGGACAAATTGTGATGGATTGTATCATCAAATGAATGTATGAAGCATCTTCTCAATGGACGGACATTGCTACGGCCTAAATTATTGCAACTGGACAGTGTGCTGCTCACATGGTTTACAATACTGCATCCTAAAGGAAAACCTATGACTGGGCATATGATAATTTAAAATGTTAAGCCTTTGTATGATGAAATGAAAGTAACTGACAAGCACATCCTCTGAGTGCTGGTTGCAAAATTTAGGTACTCTTTGACAATCCGGAATGTTTGATAATGCAGCACCTGTCCAGTCCTATGTTTGCCAGATTAGAAAAAATCTACTGTAAATGGTAATGGGTTGTACAGAAGGTGGAAGATATTATGGATAGGCCAGCAACATAATGGTTTTCTGTGTCTTCATTTTACAGGAGGTTCTTTATAAAATTAAGTTACCCACATAGATTCCTTTGATCTTTGAAAAGATTAAAACTGTACCCTGTTTCAGCTTACAGATATGACTGTTTCAATTGTTACACAGGGTACTGCAATTAATGGCAGTTATATGTTACTCAGTTTTATAGTGAGAATCATATTTCTAGTCTGTCTATAGACTGATTTCATCATTTTCATTACCCTTTCCAGTATTGGGACCTGTTCTGTATGTTGTAATACAGAAACATTCCTTTGTACAAAGGTGTTCCGACTTCTGTTTCCTTTTGCCGGATTCTTTAGAATCCATATTAGAAACCTGTCAGAATTCGGCCACAGTGTGTTCTTTTCAATTTCTTTTGTACTCTTCCATAAATTTTGGAGACATCATAGTTCTATCATCATTTATTTCATAATCCAGCTTGATGCTTCCCATCAACCCATTCAAGAAATGCGCACTTGCTAAAATCAGTCTTCTGTTATCCCTTTTTTATTGTCAGTAAGACAGTGGTCTGGCAAATATTTACCAACTTGTATCCTTGTATACCTGATGAGAGTTTGATAGAAATTGATGTGATTCATGTATAGAAATTGTGCTTGCTAAGTAAAAAACAAGTTAATGCAGAAGGTAGTCTTAGAAATGCTCTCATTTCACATAAAACCCATTGCCATGACAGGGAACTGGTGCATGTAATATACACTTTTCAGCAGAAATTTGCATACAGATATGTGTTAAATATTTGTACTAAATAATAAATGATAAAGCAAAACTCTGAGTGTAGTGACAGTTCAATTATATATTTAAGTATACTTCAAGTCTGGGTGTATAGTGTACATTGTGGCATTCTAACATTTATTATTCTTGTTTTTCATTTTTAGTTTAAACATATCTCTTCTTCACCGTTGGCAACACAGAAGCTGTCATGTAAGCAAACATTTAATTTCAGGTCCATACTTCGCTGTTTAATAGAATACTTCCTGCTCCTTTCTGTCTCTCACACACACACACAAAAGACCACTGATACTTTCAACACATTGTTCAATAGTGTACCCATATTTGAGGGTTTTCCTTTTCTATCAGTGTGTTTCAAGAGACTTCTGTCAGTGTTAATTAATGTTTTTTTAAAGAATGCTACCAGTACTCAGGTGTAAGAAAGACTGGGGGATACTTTTTATAAAGTTCTTGGCAAAAAAAGATTACCTGAAATTAGGATTACAATGTTTCTGGTCTTTGTCTGCCCTTCATTGTCAAGGAACAAAATAACATGTCAGGAACTGGACCAGTTCCCAACCTTAACTGCAAGTGTTGGGAGGCCCTGCTTAGTCAGGTCTGACACAAGAACTCTTCTCAACTAATTTACATATGTAGCTATGGTGAGATTTTGGTAGTGGGAGGTAATAGAAAATATACAGTAAAAATTGTGGGAATATCCATGAAGACCTAGAACTTAGATAGAAAGAGAAATAGACCAAATTAAACCAATAACCTCAACACAAATTTTGGTTCACAAGAAAATTTAAACAAAGATAATACATAAGCGTGATATCATGCAAGATAATATATTTATTGCCTGTCTACTACTGGCATGATTTGTGGAACCTACAACAGCACTGAAGAGAGGGATGAAGAACATACAAGATCCTACAGACCTTTCCTGCTACTTTCAGATAAATGAAGTTCATATGAGCAATGTTTTCAACTAAGTTTGCTGATTAAATTCATAAAAAGTGCTTTATATGCCAGTTCCTGGTATTTCCCATACTTAACGTTAGTTTAATTTCCAAAATCATGGCTTCTGTCTGTTAGATTCAGTTATCTTCTTCATGAGCATGTTGGGCCCATTAACATTTTTTATTAGATCCACCTTGAGAATGTGCCTCTGTTCTCATTGCTGCATGCGTAGCAATCTGCCTGTTCAACCAGTCGTAACTTCTGCCATATTCACACAAAGTGTGCCATCTGTTACTGATCCTTTTCCAGTCTGGCTGTCATATGCAAACTCCTATAAATATATTTCATTTTTAAGACTTCTGGTGTTGTAGCAGGTCACAGTGGGTATTGAGAGTGACCCAAGAGGCTTTATATCATTTTTGGATGACTTGTTCATGTGTATGTGTTAAAAACTGAATGAATGGATGGTTGGAAAATTGAATTGAAGATCACATCTGAGGTTATCAGTTTCATTGAACAGACCTTTGATGTTCTTTGCATGTGGTCAGTTGCAGAGAGTATCATCTAGACAGATGTGAACTGGCTCAACATAACCATGAAGAACATCATCAAATAGGCTGTAGTGAGGTCAGGATTTTGTAAATTGAAACAACCAGCAGATTCAGGAAATACAAGAACGATACACAGGGTATGTTTGACAAATTCAGCCAGGCAAGTAGTTTGGAAGTTTTGCTTAATGGATTCTCCTGATCTACAAGGAGGGTAGCAAAGAATAGGGAAGGCTGATAGAATCTGGTAGGTTCTTCATGCTTATCTCTCCAATTAATATTACAGGTATCAGTTTTATCCCCTATATCATGCCAGCAGTAGGTGGGTAGTTTTCATTTTCTTCTTAACCAGAATTTGTGGCATGGATTATTTTATCATAAACAAATTAGTAGACCCACTGAGGTTTAAATTTGCTGACTGTTGTTTGTATTATACAGTATCAGACAGCCATGGTTATTAATCCCAAGAACACCCATTTCTCTTTTACAGGTCCATGAACCAGAAAAGTTCCAAAACTACTGATACATGTACCTATAAATTCTGTATAAAATTGTTTCATGTGTTAACAAGATATGAACAAAATATGGAGATTTGAGTGCAACTTTCAGGCACTGAAAATGTGACCACAACTTTTTCAAACTGTTGGATCACTTACACCAGATTTTTCTTGCCAGTCAGCAATTAATTCTCTTCAGCAAAGTGTAGCCACTCCTCCAGTACATGGGTCTGATGCATGATGCTGCTTGTACTTGTGCCTCCTACTGTTTGATATTGCTCCACGCTGTGTTTGTAGTCCCATACTTTCAGCACGTCTTCCTCAAATTTTTCACTGAAAAGTGTGTAATAATCTTAACCAATTTTTAGTGCTATAGTCTGAGCTACTGACAGAAGTAAAAAACAGTCCACTGTTGACCAACTTTGTGTCTCTGAGATGTGGTCTTTTCAGCTCTCCATACCACATAAAATAACATTGCTTTGAATTTGCTGGCATTTAAATGTGGCTGCTAGGTAGGTGAGTTGACCTTTGAAGAAGTCTTCAATATTAACAGGTATCAAACTTTTCAACTTAACGCATAGATCAATGTACGTCATAGCTGAACCATTAGCATCCCCGCTTCACATTTTAGAGGTCCCAGGTTCAATTCTTGGCCTGGAAGCCAGGTATCTCAACTGTGATTTTTCAAGTTTCTTCTGAGGCCCACCTGGCAAATTTTTCAATATTACTTTGAAGTAGACCACAGCCACTTACAATTACCATTTTTTCCCTTTCCAGTTTATCATACCCAAACATTATCCCATTGAACAATAGGCCTGTATCACCAGTGCATTTAAGAAAGTGTTATTAAATAAGCCAAAATATGTCAACAAAAATAGTGCGAACAGTGTTAATTTCTGCCAGAGCATTGCTTGCAATATATTTTTCATTCTTTGTTTTAAAGATAATTCCACCAGAATAGCATAGTAACATGAAATATAGCAACAAGTAATAATTTTTATTAATTTTAATTTGTTTAAAATTTAATTGCGTCACATATTTGACTCATCTATTTACCAGTAAATTTATTATAAATATTAGTGTGTGGAATAAGTATGTTTATTATTGGCTAGATGACCCAGTATGGTGCAACATATAGTGTAGAAGGAAGAATAAAATTATATTGTGTCCAAGTGTATAAGTAGGTGTGCAAGTGGAGGTGGTAAGGCATAGTCTGTATAGTGACTAGGTCACAGGCTGGATGACTGACAGGTTATATTCCCAGCAGGGGCAAGAGATGTTTTCTTTTACCTTCAAAGTGTCCAGACCAAATGTAGGGCCCACTCAGCCTCTTATACAATGAATACACGGGGTACTTTCCCCATGAGTGAAGTGGTGGTGGTATGAACCTAACCATACACCTCTCTCTGGTTCTGAGGTTAAGAATATATGGAGCTGTATTTCCACTCAACCCTGTGCCTTTATGATGTGCTTGGGGATTGTTTGTCAACATTGCAGTATCACTAGTCTGTACACCCAGAATCTAAAGTATCTAACATAATAAGCTGTATATGAAGCTTCCACAGGAGAACACTCATAGATAAAAGACACAAAATATCCATTTTCTTCATAAATGCTGAGGAGTAAATAAGTGACTATTAACTTCTCAAGAATGATTTCTGCTTGAGGGTGCAGTTGAGTGCGTGAGTTTGTTACTTACCTAATTGACTGCAACTGTTGCAAGGATAAACATGACACGTCCACATTTTGTTTCTCTGATAATGTTACTACTTCACCAGCCAAATGATGAGCTTCACGAAAAGCAACCTGGAACCAAAGTTGCACGTTTTTGTTATTTTCGTGAAACTTTCAGTGCTGAGCTTCTCTGTAACAGAACATACTTTACTCAGTTGTAATACCAAAACTTAAATGTGGTGTTGTTACCATTGTATTGCATGTACCAAAGGCTGTGTTGTTGGTTGTCCAATACATTCTGTCATAAATGGATGTTATTTGTTGTTGTGCTCCTAGTTACCTAACATTGTGGGTGTGGATTAAAAGAAACCACTGAATTACAAGGACTGTGATAATACAGTCTAATTACATTAGTTTGCATGGTCATGAAAAACACCTATTAGCTTTGCCATGCCTGTCCATCCATCCTTCTGTCTGCATATATCAGCATGTCTCCTATAGGGTGGATTTCTGTGACATTTGTTACTGGGGACTTCATGAAGATCTGTTGAGAATATCCAAATTTGGTTAAAGTCTGACAAAAATATCAGGCACTTCGCTTGAAGACCAAAGTGTGTTTTATTGCTGCTGGTAACACCAAGTCACCATAAAAGCATAGTTGACAGTGATATGTTGTCAAATGGGGATACTATACACCATAAATAATTTCCTCTGTCTACCATGACATTGTGCTGAAGGGACTGCAATGCTGAACAGAATCTTACACCACAACATCAGTTATGTAACAACTTCAAATACCATTCTTTGTGAGGTATAAACTGAGTCTTTATGTACAGTGTAGAATCAGTCTTACAAAATGTATATCAGAGGTAATTTTTAACTGCATTGTTGTCATATATCTGTAGCTATGCAATGCAAGACATAATCAACAGTACTAGGTCATGTGCTGAAACACTGTTGCATTTCCCTGGCAACAGTGGTTAGTATTGTGTTATGCGCAGATATTAAAAGTTATTACAACATTTATTTCTACATATAAGTAAGAACTTCACTTAAAATATGTTTGCATACATATTGTCCTGTTGGGTGGTGTTGCATATATTAAATTCCCCCCCCCCATCTATATTTCATGATGCAGTGTTAAATGTGATGGAATAAATTATTGTGAACATTTAAGATTGTTGACTGCCTCCACATTGAGGATGCTAGCCACTAGTGTGGTCATTTGTGTCCTTGCCCATCATGTGGAGCATAATTGCTAGTTACCATACCTTTAATCAGCTGTCCACTTAGCACAGATATTTTAGTCAAATTTTTTCTTTGATATATATTAATATATTTATTAACTGCAATTGGGTTATCACCCGGTGGCAGTAGTACAGTACACATTTACACTCAAACATTACATAGAACAACACAACAATTTGGGAGAGTGCGGGCCGTGCCCCGTCTTGGCTAGTTATACCATGGCATTTGCCTTACAACTGAGGAAAAAGCATGGAAAAACCTCAGTCAGGGTAGGAAAACCTCAGTCTCTTTGTATACAAATATTTTTCCACCTGACATATATTTAATTGTCAGGTAGTTTGTTGTGTTTAATTGTTTTTTGTTGATAATTTGTCCTACTTTACTGAAATGGTAAATAATTTACTGTTTTTCAGTATCCATGAATCTTCCTTTTGAACACGATCTGTTTCTCTTTTAGTTTTGTATGTTTTACCCACTTATGTTTACCCTTAAAAATGTATTTAGCCTACCCTGATTCATCTCTTTCATTGTATATCCTCATATATGCCAGCTTGTCCAATGTAGATTTTGTTGCATTCGGATTAAACTACCTTGTATGTGCCTGCCATATTATATTCTGGTATTTTATTTTTGTTTTATTTGCAATAATTTGTTAATGGTATTGTCTGTTTTAATGATGACTTTTTGTTCATTCCCTTAAATTGACTGGTTACAGTTAATGTATAATTACAACAAAACATAAATATTATAGAGTTCTATATTTGGTTATTGTAGCAATGCGTGATTTTTTACTTTATTTTTGTACATGTATGTTTTTGTTGCCTATGTTTAGGGTTGCATCCCCTTGTTTCTTTTGGCTCTTTGTATTGAGTAGTATGCTGTTCATTCTTTTGATCCAGCTATAATACACTGCCATGGTGCTCTTCTGGATTATTAGATAATTGATTAATAATCAGATTTGCCGTTGTAGGCTTACTGTAAACTTCCCTAGTTATTTATCATTCATCATACGTAAATTAAGTTTTAGTGTGACAGTGCTGTCATTTTTTTTCTATTAAACTGGATTTTATTTCCTTATGATGACTGACCTTTTCTTTGATTTTTTGCTTGGTGGTTTATTACTGTTAGAAATTTTTAGTTATTAACACATCTGTTGTAGAATATTGATATTACAAGAACCATGACTATTTCTTTCCCTTTATGCATCAAATACAGAAATTACATTGGATGAAGTTAATGGCCTGCAGTTCAGTTGCTTAATCAATTAAAAGAAGTAATTTGTGACTGAAGGTGATTGCAAGAGCTCACAGGCTAATTGAACTGAAATCAAACTCAAGTCTTAAAGCTACCAAAATTCTTTATATTCACTGTGTACATGCTTACAGTAATAATTAATAATGACTTTCTGTATTGTAAACAAATGAAGGATGGTTTATTACAATCCTGCTGTGTAAACAGATAGGACTTAAAGCTGTCAGGCTTCAGAACATACCCCTTTTCTTACTAAGTAGTAAGCTAAATCTGTAGCCAACATGTCAGGACTGAGAGCAGCAATGCAAGATTCTTCATTTACCTGTAACATAAAAGTTTAAAAGGGCCTGAGGAACATAAGTAAATTTAATATTAATTTATTTCCTGTAGTTTTTTTTTTTTTCAGTTTATGGAAAATGTTTTATAACTAAGTAACAGAGGAATGGAGAAAATTACATAATGAAGAGCTTAGTGGTCTGTACTCCTTACCGAATATTGTGCGGGTGGTAAAATCGAGAAGAATGAGATGGGC
>JGI20166J26741_11496584_pt1 | contig 12801 bp, 8 predicted proteins | sample TergutCu122P5_FD_26741 | JGI IMG/M metagenome (IMG submission 26741)
TGTTGTGGAAAGGACCCCCACAGCTTACACGCGTTTTGTCTTACGGGCGACCAGTCAGCTTCACTTGCAGCACAGTGCAGCGGCCGTCTTGCGCAAATGCACAGGGACTTTTCGCTCACCCTGTGTAATTGCTAACACGACGTTTCGGTGGCAGATTGGTTGTCATGCTGACTTTAAAAAAAACAGTTGTTTTATTAGTGACTGCTGGGACCGATTTGTCTGTTTAACTTTGTGGCACACTAACTTCATGATATCAGAATGTCTTTGATAGTTTTTGATTTAATAACATCGCATTTCTGTTTGACACTGTCCATTATGACAGGCATATCTGATGTAAGTCTCACGGTTTACCGCGTTTTGGGATTTCGCTTCGTGGTACGCCGGGCTTCTGCAGCAACATATAATGAAAACTCTATACTCGCGTCCTCCTGTACCCCCTCATTGTATGGAGCATAGACATGAGGGTCAATTATTGCTTTTAAATTGACGGGTCAGGGTTTCGTAAATTGAGGAAAGAGGAAATTGAGATTGCGCAAAAGGCGAAGAATTTCTCGACTGGTTGAAAGTAGTGGCTCCTGAAGGAATTTGCTAGATGGAAAAGGCTTTGATTTCGCTTTCTGGCTTCTTTTAGGTTTATACGAGAAGGTAAGAAAAACTACATCAGTTGTGTCGTTTTAATTGTGTAGCCTCCTTAGTGTTCAATTTGGGATGAACTTGGGATGAATACCTGTGTGACGCAACTTCCCACAAACATTGCGTGTTACGTGGAATACATTGTGCAATGTCTTTATCATCACAGCTACGTGCTGATTAGCGCGTATTCTGCCAAATACAGTACTCCCGTTGTAACGTTCTAACACGTGATAAAGAAGTTTCTTAGCATTTAGAATCTGAGATTGTATGAGGCATATTCAGTGCGTAAGGTTTGCAGCTAGATACTTGTGTCTTAACACTTTAAACAAGAAGTTTTAATCTGAATTTTATTTTTAAGTATTCGGATTGTACCGCACGTTTCGGATATAACAACCATCTAGTGATGTGTGTTTGTTCCGAGAGCCATACAAAACACACTGCCACCGGGTGATAACCCAATTGCAGTTTATTATTATTATTATTATTATTATTATTATACCCTCTATAACCGTCCGGCTCATCTTTCTCGCTCATTCGGTTCGCATGAGACCTACTTTTCAGGGACTGCCGTGGTTTGAGTGTGCTGGGCTTGCTGAAGATGAACTATTACTACGATTTCTTTTTGTTGAACTGCTAATCTGGAGAATCTGTTGTGATTTTATTTTCAGTCTATGGACGCTAATTTGGTACAACTTTTTATTGCATACGATAAACGTAGCACGGATCGCTCTCTTACGTATCGTATTCACTGTACATTAACCTTTATGAAATAATAAAAGTACACTCTACTTTCCCTTTCTTCAGTTATCAGTCTATCCTCCTACACACATGAATCTATCTCACTCTCTGCTCTGTAACCATCCTCCTTTTTCCTACCCCACTGACCTTTTGTATTCCTTACCAGATGTAACTGACCTTCCTCATTCACAAACATATGTATTCCTACATTTCAGAAAGTAATTTTGAACCTTCTAACTAAATAATTTTTCCCACCGGTTATGACTCCATGAACAGAATTTAAAATTACTGAATGGTAAACATCGTGGAACGCAAACCAACCCCAGTATGTTTAAGGGTCTTAATTCGGGGATGGCATGGCATGGCACCTCTGCAGGGAAAGCTTTGCCTGTCGCAACGTTGATAGGACCAACATTCGCTGAGCTACTGTAGCCTACAGCGTGACAAGAAACTGGCCTTTTTGTTGTTACATGATATAGAAAGTTGAGATTAGCTGGGAACAGTCACGAATGCAGACTGTTGGTATGTTCCTAAACTGCACACGTTGCAGCATCTTGCACAGTGCATGCTGAGTTTGCAAACCGCGCTATCGGGAGCGTCTGAATTCCGCCCAGCTCACCAGCTCGACAGCAGACGCCCTGCCCTGGGAATACGTAACTTTTCTTTCACAAACTGCACCCTCTCCTCCAAACGCTAATTCACCATCACACAATAATTTTAAATGTTCGACCATTTCCGTCCGGCACCGGTGCCACTTTTCTAATTTTTCTTTCTTCAGTAACACATCAACTGTTCCTGTCTTACTTTTGCCCAGTTTTCCCCAGTACTTTACATTTATCTTGATTTTGGATAGCTGTAGACTCCAGAGCTAGGGGCTGGACGGTAAACGGATCGAATCCCATTACAGGCAAGGGATTATCTCTTCTCGAAACCCGTCCGGACCGATTCTGGGCCCATCCAGCCTCGTATTCATTGGATACCGGCGTTTCTTTTCCGGAGGTAGAGGGGCTGGGACGTAAAATCGACAACTCACCTGTTTCTAGTGTCGAAGTTCAGAATGAGTGGAGCTATAACTCTTCTCCCTCTTTATGCCTTCATGACGTGGACAAGGACATCTTTTTTGAATATGGCGAATGGTGTAACTTGTCCCATCTCGTACTTCTAAATTAAAAACACAATACTTTTGTCGTTCTAAGAATGCTATGCTATTTGCTGTTAATTCGTAGTCATGTATACTGTATGTGGAATTTCTCTCTCATGAATCGAAAAGTCTTGCTTCCCCCCCTTAACGCTGGATGCGACTTGGTGTTCTTGATTGTGCCCGTCTTTCGGGAATTTCACAGTCGATTCCTTTATGATGTTACTGACTCTTGATGGGCCCCGTAGCTGCGACGGCGGATTGAGACTGCACAGCAGAACGTACTTGGCGTAGTTTAAACTGCCGCTGATGGGGTCTTTCTCGTCTGTCTGTTACCTTAAACCTAGGAAATGTGCAAGCTGTCATATGTTTGGTGGATGTGAAATGAATTAAGAAATTTCATTCTTTCCAGCCTATCCACAGCCATTTCTGGGTATAAAGAGGCCGCATCGTGAAATTTTGTAGTAGAAAAATACTTAACCAACCACTTCTTCATAATCTTGGAGTTCTTATTACATTTTTCTTTTCAGGTAAGGCGCTTGCAGTTTTCTTACTTTACTTCTGTATGCATCCGTAAGTATTGACCGTTTCCATTATTTATTGATTTATTTATCCTGAAAATAAATACACGTGTTTGATAGCTTTTTGTAATTCGTGGGCCTGTAGATGCTTCTCTATTTGCAGTCCACGCGAACACCCCCCCTCCCCCTCCATTTCATAACACCTCCCGTGAGTCGAAAGTCGCCCCTAAGGCCAGCTGTACCATGTGACGTGCCTTGATTTTGCAGTTTCATCACAAAAGTTCAGAGACATTACATTTCGTAGGACACCATTCGAAAAGCACCATTTAATTAAGCAGTGGTTCTGCTGCGTGTACTCAAGTTCAGAATCACTTTCTGGATGTCCTGATAGTGTGTGTGTGTGCGCGCGTGCGTGTGTGTGTGGGGGGTCAGGGGGTTCTAAAATATGTCATGGTATTTTGCTTTCACATCCTACCTTCTCAATAATCAATAATCAACGTTCTGTCGGCGCTCTTATGTGGTCAAATAACCGAATTTTTGTGGATTTGAACCTGGCCTGCCCGAAGACGCTTGGCATGAACCAGCAGTCAGTCAGGCTGGTGGAGCAGTTTGAACGGACCAGCTGTATAAGACATTTGCATCTGTATGTTTCATTTGCGAGACATAAAGACAGAGGCGTGGCGCTCTTCCTGTTTGTTTTTTCTTATCTGCTTACGCAAATACCTGCTCGAGTCAAGAGCGAAGGATACCGCTGAGTAAGTAGTCGGCAAAGTGTGCAATGCATCGGACAGACAAAGAAAACTTCCAGTTCGAGAAGAGGAAAAAATCGTCATCATCATCCCGATAAAATCGAAGTACCTAGCCGATTTGTTTCGCCATGTCCGTCTGTCCACAAGTAATAGCGTTAAAACTACGCGATCGACTTTGATCAAACTCCGTATGATAGAAATTCTCTCGAGCCATTTTGATTTCGGTTTTCTTATTTTTTATGGGCCGCCTTACCTAATTAAATGTTTAAATATTTTAAGACTTTCGACGAAACGTGATCCAGTTGCTCGCAGTCAAAATGACACACTACGTTGTGAGAACACATATCTAGTGAAAATTCCCAAATAAGCACACTTTTGACCAATTGCGTGTTCTGTAAGGAACTGTTGAGATTATTTATGCATCTTTTTCAAGAGCGAAGGAATAGATATTAAGCACTCAGTTCACAGTATAAGTGAACATGTTGATTCACCTTCGGCTTACGTCACAGGTAAAATGATACAGTCTAGTGTTTGTTGATGTAGATTACCTTTGGAATCGTTTTCCAAAATCATAATAAGTAAACTATTAGCCTTCAGTCAGATCTAGTGAAAGACAGGGTTCATACCTCAAGTATTTATTGGCTGTGGGTGCTCATACAACACTGAAAGAACGCCAAATTTATCCAGAGAAGCCATTCTACTGTTTAACATAATGTTGAGAGGAATAACAAGGAAAATGGACTGACTGGTAAAGTGAGGAAGAGCGCCAAGAAAATTTGTACAGCGTATGACGAAAGATGGTTTCTGAGAAAAACTGAAAATAATCCAGAATTAGGTGCTACGAAATTGGCTGCAGAAATAGAAAATCGTGTACATAAAAAGGTTAATTCTGAGACAGTGCGAAGAGTACTGAGGAGAAATGATTTTCATGGGAGAGGGTCCAAAAAAGTCGTTTATTAGTCAGAAAAATCGGAAGGTTCGAATGGAATTCGCAGAAAACCATTTACAGAAGGGTTCGGAATTATGGAAAAATGTTTTATTCGCTGATGATAACAAATATGATGTATGTGGTTGAGTTGGGCGTAATTATGTGTGGAGAATAGCTGGGGAAGAACTTCGGGTGGGGGGATCTTCGTCCAGCGGTCAAACATGTTGGCGGTAGCGTGATGGTGTGGGGATACATGGCAGCATAAGGAGTGGGGCATCTTCACTTTATCGAAGACATCATGAACAAACACGTTTGTTTAAATATTCCTCAAGAACATCTGAAAGCCTGTGCTGAAAAATTTGGGATTCAAGAAAATGTTGCATTTTACCGTGACAGTGACCCAAAACATTCTTCACATTTGGTAAGAGGGTGGTGCTTGTACTATTGCACAACAGTAATTAAAACACTACCTCAATCACCAGACTTAAATGTGATTTAAAATCCTCGGGCTAAACTGGGAACACAAAAAATCACTCAATTTCCAGCATAGAAGATCTGAAGAAGACTTTAGGGGAGGAATAGGGAAGAAAGAGTCCTGAGTGCACAAAAAACTGGTAGAATCCATTCCAGATCGTCTAAAAGAAATCACTGTAAACAGGTGATTCCAAACACTGGATAGCCGAGAAACGGGTAGATTGCCGGGAGAGGCAAGAGATTTTACTCTACTCCATAGCGTCCACATCGGCCCGGGCCTAAGCCAGACTTCTGCTTTTTGGGTATCGGGGAGGCGTTCTGACGGATAAGTCGGCCAGGGTGTGCAGGTTACCATTTAGTGCCGAGGTTAAGAATAAGGGAGCCCTACCTCCACTTCATTTCGTATTGCTTGTAACAGTTTCTGAGTTTGATTCACCTTAGTTTATTTTAGGTGTGTCGATATTTACATTTTGTCTGTATTTATCGGATCTCTGGCAAATTCGAATAAAATTCATGTTAGACCTTTGTAATTAGCAGAATCACAATGCCTGTTAAATTTGCGCCATTCAACGCTGTATCCAGACCCTGCTCTTTCCCTACCGTCATTCTGACTTCTGTTCAATTTAGGTCTACAATAGCGTGTAATGGTTAGCCGTTTTTTTCCGACTTTGTCAAGTGACTTGGATAACAATCTGTATTAAAGAGTGTAGAGTAGAGTGTTCGAAACTTCATTCAGCTAACGTTAGCTTATCATACACTGTCTGTGCTAATGTCATTCGTGGCCTTACTCGCCGTACGTGCGAAGCTTTACGAACTTCGTGGAATTCGAAATAACCCTCCAGTTATCTGAAATGATAAAAAGTTTGTTTTGTCTTTGATTCTTGCCATTCCTCTTTTTAAGAGGAAAATTTTGCAATTGTTTGTAATCTTACATATATAATTAGTTTCGATGTTACTTGAAAAAAAAATGTAACATTGAAGTCGATAAAGTTAACGAGTTTGTCAGAATGTAACAGTTCGAAAATTCTTTATTTTATAAACAAAGGTTCGTCAGTAACTGGTACTCATTGCTGTAAGGACGTTTCATTTAGCGTGAAGCAAAGTTTGGCAGTTTCATATTGTTAGGCATAAACCCCCTTTAATTGACACAGTTTAATTTTATTTAAGAAGTCTTTTTTTATGTTGGTTACCCCAGTTTGGTAATGTCAAGATTATCCGTAATGTCCGACAAGTGTTTACGGACCATTTTGTTCCCAACTTCCTACTCTTAAGTGCGGTACTGTATCTTCATCAGCCGATTAATCCTGACGTAACAACACTCGATGTTTACCCTACTGTGAGGCGGCAGACGTGTGTAAAACAAACCGTTATTTTTAATGCCACCTCACAACGAGGGAAATAAAGAAACGAAGATGAAATATAGGAGTGGATGGAGATGTATGTTCTGGGTTCCTGTTACACATGTTTGGTATTTCTGTTTTTCGGCGCGATCACAGAATTGCGAGAGGCGACTGTTAATTTCGTCATTTCTGTTCGTCCGCTGTCTCTTCTGCGTGGAACAACTCGGTACCTACTGGACGGATTTCCATGCAATTTTTTATTTGCGGGTTTTTGTGAAAACCTGTCTAGAAAATTCACGTTACGTTGAAATTTTACAGGAATAACTGGTACTGTTCGCGAAGATCTTTGTAAATTTTTTTCGCGAATTCTTCGCTGAAGGGGAATGTTTCGGACGAACGTTGTAGAGAAAATCGAGACAAACATTCCATGTTCGGTATCCCCCCCCTCCTCCCGAAAATCCTGCAGTTTACGAGATAATGTGGAAAAATATGTTAGAGCCAGACAGGGCACAGATGACGGTATAATATACGGAGCAGAAAGATGCGATTTTCATGCCGGATAGCTAAGGCAAAGATACAGACACGTTCATAATATTTAGTACTTATTGCCTTTCCACTACAAAAATGGTTACGCGAACGCGCCTCATTGTCACTTTATACGTACATTGCCTGTCTTGTTTAGTACGTGCACGTGAGTGTGAAGGGAAGGCAATCTCCGTTCGGTTTAATGCTGTAAGATTTTTACCGAACGGGTCGTACGCAGCCATTAACAGTCTTTATATTTAGAAGGTTTCCCATTCGAATTCGTCCTGTAAACGGGCTAATCTGAGTATTTTCTTAGATTCCGTCAATCGTGCAAGGTAATAGGCCTACTATGAAATGATACTGGACCGTTTGTGTCGCCTTTCCAGTTCGTAAGTAATACGTAGCCTGCCAACCTGCTGTATATTTATAACGTAGGTACACTATGTCCAACAAAAATCAAGCGGTCTGGAATATTCTAAGTCCCGAACCGGAAGTCACGTGACATATTTGCATCATATTTCGAGTCGTTTTACTTTCCCCATATTTGTACATTCGTGGCGTTTCTGTGCCTTGCATTCATTACAATCAATCATGCCGCGTATATACTAACCAAAGACACCAATACATTTGGCTAATTTGAAGTTAAAACATGAATTAAACGTCATTAATTTTCCAAGGCTTGCGGCTAGCTAGCTCTGCTGCCATGTAGGATGAGGCGACAGGGCCGTTCGTTCAGGTAGCGGGCGTAGCAGAGCCAGTTAACGCGTGATAGCAGTACTCTTCGGAAACAAACTACGTTGGTTCGAGTCCCAGTATCGGCATATTTACGTGTAGTTGAACGATCGTAATAAAATAATCCATTACTGAACTGTAGATGTTCCACCATGTTTCCTTTCTCTAAACTTCTGGTGTTTATTCTGTTTAGGAACAAAACATTCATTACGAATTGCTCGGTTTGATAACCCCCCTGTCCACGTGTTCTTCATTCAGTAATGTTTGTACTCGCCGGCTACAGTGAAAGTATGAAACAATGGCGATTTTACCAGTGCTAAAGCCGGCACTGTTCCATACATACTAAACTGCGGACGGTAAATTTCCATCTGCAGATTAGTCCGTATCCTAGTGTCATCAGTGATGAATGTGCAAGGTAATGATGGTTAAGTACATTGTATGGTCCCGAGCATTTATCTGCCACGGAGAGGTCTTTCTCCGGTCGAATATATATGCGTGCTTGAAGTGAAGTCTTCCGCGATGTTAACGCCTTCATCTTCAGCGTCAGACAGCATGACTTTTCTTCGACTGCTTTACCCTAGAGACGAAGGCACTACAACACTTCGAAATGGAGGTAACTCTTCAGCCGTTGACACGGCTTAACATCCCAAAAGAACTAATCTTTAGTAACACGGTGTACTCCCAGAATCTCATATGTACTGTGTATACTGACCTGTCCGAGAAATGTTTGAAACTCATTTTAAATACACTTGCATTGCAACTTATGTTAGCAGCGTCACTACCTTCATGAATTTCAGACTAGTGAATTTTTAGAATGTGGGCAGTGTGCCTAATTAAAAGTACGATTTTTGTAATATATTTATACTTATGGTTATACGATTTTATCGTAACAAACTGTACAGACTTCATTGCCTTCCAACAGTACCTACAGTGGGTCCCTGAGGGTGGCCGACGAGGCCGAAACATGCAGCAGTTGAAAAATATCTGTTTTCCGAAACTAAAAATTGTGTACCTTGTTGGTTACGTTATCAGGAAGAAATACGATATAGGTAGGTTTCACCCTGTCGTAGGCCACGAAGGCCCTTTGGGAGAGTAGAGGTGTAGCTCTACTCTATTTTTTACCTCGGCACTAGAAGGGGTGAGGGGTCAGCGGTACGCCCCGGGCGCACCTTACCCGTTACTCACTGTACAGGAGGCTGGGTGGGCCTCAGGGCCGGTCTGGACAGGTGCGGAAAATCTCGCCGCTAGTAAAAAATACGATATAATTCCATATACGTACTCGAAATGAGGGTGGAACACCACGGGCAACTATCCGCGTAGGTTTTAATGTCTCCTCGGAGAAGAATACTTCACCAGCTGACCGTCTGTCAGGTGGTACAGAAATTCCACGTTTCTGTGAATGTTCAGCACCGTGTTTGTAACACCTTGCCACGGAACCTTATCCCTGAACCTTTTCAATAAAGCCCACATTTTAAAATTCTGGTTCTTTAAGCCCCATTTTAATATAACTCGTCCCTCATTTTCGCCTAGGTATCCCACGTGGTCCCCCAGATTTTAAGACTGCTGTTAGGTGCATTGTTATCTTTTCCATGCGTGCTACATGCTCAATTTAACTCATCTTTCTTTTTTTCACTATCCTATCACTAGTAGGTCTCTCGAGGCATTTTGCATATCCATTTCTGCCGAGAGTCATTTGCTTCGTTGTGCGGAACGCTGCATTGCGAACAGCAGCACCGATGACGGGCTATTGGTGGGCAGGATGTTTCTTCTTAAGGTTAAGATACCTGATGCAGGCCGAAGGTTTGATTGTTATTACACGAGTATTATTCTAGGGATGCGAGTCTTCACTGTATTTTGCCTACCGAGATGTATCATTTGCGTTAGTTTTATGATAGGCTGTGCTCCTAATTTATTACTAGGTACAGTTGAAGAGAACATCCACCTTGGAACAGGAAGTTCAGCAGAGCAAATATGTAAAAGAAGAAAAGGAGACAGGGAATGAAATATAAACATTAAAGAACGAAAATAAGGAAAGTAATCAGGCACAAGAAGAAAACAGAGGAAAGGAAACAAGCAGAAAAGCAGGAGGAGTAAAAGAAGTGGCGAGAAGTTTGAATAATGAAAGAAGGGAAGAAAGGAAAAAGAAAGAATGATTAGCAGACGTGTTTGTCGGGAGGGGGTTACGGTATGTTTTAACCTTCATTTTATTCGCTGTTTGACCATTCTTCTTGGAGAAAGAAACAGAGTTGACTGCTGTTAGTTGAATCAGTGTCTTGTCTATTGATACTTTCTCAACAGTATAGCTTTCAGTGGGTGAGTGATTGTAAAATAGATTTATGTAGAAAGACGTTGTCTTTTTTTGTTCTAAGATGCAATTCGAGCATTCGCTTGGGAGTTCTCAGGAAATGCATTAAACAAAGCGAATAAACTGTGAAAAACTACTAGCCTAGTTACAGTATTCAGTCTCCCGAGTGCAATTTCGAAACCGAAACCGTCCAGATGTGCAGCGGAAGTGCTAACACGTTCGGATGAAGATTTTAATAGTGTGACGTTGTGAGTTACGGCGCGGTGTGTGTCACGTCAGGGTGTGTGAGCCCGATGAGAAATAATGCTTATAGAAGAAAATGGTTCTTAGGAGAACAAGACAGGTAATGTCGACGGAGTGTGACAATGCTGACGTGTTCGCTGTCTGACTTTCTCTAGACTTAAAGTTTATGACCACTTTCAAGAAAAACAGTAAACCTGTTTTTTGAGTGTGCCGAAAATCGAACCCGGGATCTTCCATATCGGAGTCTAGTCGCTACGGCGTCAACCCCTTTCTGGCTTAATTATGATCATTTGGAAGGGGGTTGAGATTTTGGCTTCCTTAAACGTATTTCACCACTCGACTGGAGAAACTGGGGAAAACGACGTTGACTTCGTCCAGGATAAATGTTGGCACCTTCAGGTATATCCTGTGTATGTCTGAAGCGGTGCCACAACACCGAGTTTCTTAGCGCTGCAGTGGGGTGATTTATGAATGAGAATGCCTTCGGCGATTTGTTGCGAAATGATTAATGAATATTTCTTTCGAATGTATAGGTAATATTTCTTCACACTTTTCAGCATGACACGGCTTATAACTTCGCTGAATATACCTAAACAGCTACGTAATATGTTTTCTTTGTAAATAATGTTGAAAGGAATTCAGATATTTATGCTACTAAGAAGATATTTCAGCGGGGCGGACCAGCAGGTTGTTGCATCGCATAACATTCCTTCTTCATTCATCTGTGTTGCTGTTTCCATAATTATTTCGTCTTTTTTCTTGTTTTACGACCTTGCTTGTAGGCTTACAAGTCGATGTGCTTGCCTTGTTGTATATACAGTTTAATGAATGGCGATGCTTTCAGATGTGAAGATAATTGGCCTCCCCCCTTACTCCGTCTATTCCCATGTGGGCCAGTTGCATGCTGCTTGCCCCCAGGACATGTTAAGGGTAACCGCATCCTGCCCCTGCGTGGATGATGGTTGAATGACTGGAAGTGAGAACTGCTGATTGTAATGGGAGCCGGAATAGCGCAGTCAGTATGGTGACTAGGTTGGAGGCTGCGTGGCCGAGTAATCGCGGTTCTGTTCTCGGCAGGATCGAAAGATTTCTGTCTCTGTCAGAGCGTTTACACCGGCTCTGGGGCCCACCCAGCCAGCTATTCAATGCGCAGTAGGGGCTTTTTCCCCGGCGGTAATGCGGCCTGGGCGTGAAGCTGACTTCTCATCCCAAGCTAGTTCCACTGTTGAGAATGAGTGGGGCTATAGGTCGACCTTCACTTTCCCACGTTCCTTCATGGCGTGCAAAGGCCTCCAGACGGAATACCATAGATGAAAGAGCTGTGTCCTCATCGATCAGTTTCTTATCCCCCACTAATTCCGTTCCATACATCTAGCCAGTTCGTCCACAAGAATGTTGATAACAATAGCTACCTGATAACCTTAGCTACCCCAACAAGCGCTTTGGGATCGTAGATATATTCCTGAGGGTGCCGGAGGGGAATACAGTAGTAGGTAGATAGTAAGGGCGCCTTGAGCGTCGTCATCCCCACCATGCATTGTGGCCTTACTATTGGCAACGATTCTTCGTCATGTGGGGTACTTACTATGACTGTCTACGGCTGAGCGGGCCTGTATTACAATTCTTTCCTTTGTCAAACCACTTCCGGATCGGCTGAGACCACCCGTTTCCCACGTGGCTACAGAAAGCTCCTTCCCTGGGCGCAGTGTGGCCTAAGCGTAAAGCTGACCTCTCACCTCCATCTAGTGCTGAGGTCAAGAATGCGTGGAGCTCCGCCTCCACAGTTGTGTCCCTACGCCTTCATGTATCGGCTGCATTAAGCACACAGAGATGCTGAGGCTGTTGTCTTTTGTTGATGTAAGTGGAAGGCTACGAATTACCTAATTTAATTAGTCTCCTTCTTCGGAGTGTTAACTCCATGGTTAACTGATAAATCGTAGACTGTACAGGCCGATTAAACGTACAAAATACGTTAATTGGTTATTGTAGAAGTCACGAAACTGCATAGAGTTTGGGCTGATACGCACTATTTTAGTGCGTACTGTGCTCGAATTGCATAGAATGAAACCATAATCTAGATAAAGTGCCAGACGAAACCATTGGTCAGGTTCTTTAAAATTGTATGTTGCTGTTGAACACTAAAGATTGAGACCACACCTCACATAAAGACCAAATCGGACATTGGTATCTTATTATGTCGCATGTTATCGTGTGTTTATTACGTATTGAGACTTATGAATTAAACCAACAATTATCCTATTTCAATGTCAATGTTTCACCACGCATTTTTCAATTCAGTAATCGATAAAACACCAACACATGCACTTTTCATTCAACACTTTATTAGTCTAGCGTGTTGATTTCATTAAAATACATAAAATATTTAAAGGTACTCCGACATGTTTCGATCTTAAAAGATCATCTTCAGGGAGTATGCCTGTACCTTGCTAAAGTCACTGGATTATTTAAAAATTT
>JGI20166J26741_11496696_pt1 | contig 12800 bp, 9 predicted proteins | sample TergutCu122P5_FD_26741 | JGI IMG/M metagenome (IMG submission 26741)
ATGAAAGCCACAAAACTTATGTATAAAAATCATTTTAATCATACTCTTATGTATAATGTGTTGCTGTCTTAGTGGACTACACATTTCCTGTAGTATTGAACCAATGAATATTCCCAAAAGAGAAGAACTTACAACAGTTTGTTTCACAGTTATTTATAAATGTCTACCTTAACTTGTTGTGGGAAGAGTATCCTTGAGTTTCCCTTTCTTGTACAATCCGTATTGCCTAATCCTGGTTAGATCATCTTGCTGTGTTCACAGAAAATTTGCCAGAGTGATCATGACAGTTTTGTAGTAATGTGTATTTCCATGTTGCCAGTTGGTAATAATGTCATTTGTGATTTGAAGAAGAAAGGTTTTCCTTTTCAGTGTCAGGTATATGTCTGTGTTAAGTTGGTTATAGGGAGAAATGTGATGTTCATATATCACCTTCAGTTAATATGTCTTGGTTATTTTATGGGAGATAATTTTGGAGAACCAGTAGAACAGTCCTTTGCTCAGCAGTAGTGCTGACTGGAATTTGTAGACCTGCAAGAACACTGATGTACATTCATATAATGTTATTTCTCACATGTTCTTGTAAAGTGATGGAGAATTATTCTTTCATGGTCCCAGATGGTTGGGTGTGGTCTCATGTGACTCACGTCTTTTACCATTGTGTTCTCTCTGTTTGCTTTCTGGTATGAAATGCTTGGAGTCATTGCTTGTTACTGCAGTTTTTACTCCCTGGTCTGCAAGTGTGAGGTGCAAAGAACAGAGCTCTGAACAATGTTCACTTGTCCAAGTTTCTTAAATGTTTTTATTGCTTATTTCAACCTACTCTCCCATTCACATTGCTGTAGTAGTAATAATGCTGTAGGATTTTATTTGGAGGATGTCCAGTTTGAATGTTGGTCAAGGTACTGTCCTGATTGAGGCTTCTTGTTGTCTTCCTCAGTCTTCCCAAAAAAGCGCTGGGATAGTACATTGATGTGCCAGTGACCACCATTACCTTCCAAATCCTTGCCATTTGATCATTAATCTCTCTTCCTACAATCAGTACTGTGTAATCTGAGACACTGGCAGCATCATAAAATAACTGAGAAGCAAAATCAGCATCCTGCCATTCCGTAAGGGTAGGAGTAAGAGCGTGTAGTTCACTGTGGTGTGTGTGTGTGTGTGTGTGGGTGCGCACGTGCGCATGCGCATGACCTGTCGTTTTAAGGTCTGAACCAATTGAGCAGTTTTCACAAAATGTGGTGTGACCTGTATGCTGTTGGAAGTCAACCCAGTGTATACTTTGTAAATAACAGCACAGTGGATGTGCAAACTTATGAACAAGGTGGGAGCAACACGTAGCATCACTGAAGTTGTATGTAGTAACATCAGAAAAAATGCAGAATTCCTTCACTGCATTCAGGAATTAGGCCCGCATACGACCCATTGCCCCAGTTGAAGAATACGTTGATCATACCTTAGTGAAACTGAACATTCCACACTTCCTCCTGTTCTGTGTGTTAAAATTTGTTTACAAATATGTTCCAATCCCATTCATCACACACAAGTTTTTCATTGAGATCTGTACTTTATACTTACATAATTCAAATTTAAAATTCTTAAGTAAACTCTGATTACCTATTTCCTGATGTCATCCACTTTTGTATAGCCTGCTGCACTTCATAAAAATAACATTTCTGTTGTTTCTATTCATTTTGACAAGTTCATGTTTCTGGGTGTTGGCATGGCACAGTATGGAGATTACAACAAATATTTAATGGTATTTGTAAATCTTCATTGGTTATTATTTTAATACAGTTTTTTTCAAGGTAGTGGCTTGTGAATGGAAAACAACTTGGCAGCTCTGAAAAAATATTCTTTCACTTTTGGTCTGATGGATCATGCAACACCGGGGCCAGACATGTGAAATTTGGTAAAGAGATCATACCATATCTATACATCATGTATGTAATATTGTTACCTGTGTAAACAGATACAAATATTGTGACAGTATGAAACTTCTAAGCAATAAGTTACTTCCAAAAAGAAAGAAAAAAGCATATGTAGGACAAAAAATATGTGCAGTAGGCGGTTAGGGAGAGTTCTGCTGGGTACTCTCTTGTTAAATTCTTTTCAGCTCTCATGCATCCATTTGTACCTTCTTCAACTTGCTTAACTAATATCCTGTAATGATTTTGGCTTCTGTGTGTGTTTTATGCTAAAAAGCACATTATTCCGCATTTCTGTATTTTTTCATTGCTGCAGAGACGTTTGTGTGTTGGAAATTGCTGGTGTATGAATGATGTAACCATAAAAAAAACACTGATTGTTACATTGCAGGCTTATGATTCTTGAAACTTTTTAAATAACATTTTGGATCTCTGGAGGCTTTGAGGTTTACATTTTTATTATTATTAAATACAATCTGTATTGCCAGGTTAATTATTTTTCTATGCCAGTGGCATTTTTATTCATTTTAAGTATTACAGAGAACTCCTCCAGTGTGTAGAGTTACACATTTTGTTTTTAATGTGTAATAAGCAGTTATTTCTTTCATTTTCGTTAGAAGTAGTCAGATTGCAGTCATGTGGGTGGTAGAACCGTGTTATTTTGTAGGTGGTTACCAGTGTTCCAGAGGATCAAGTTGCCACTCTTGTTGGGCATGTGAGTAGGGTGAGGATGTATTTACATTTTGTAGGCAGGTTGCAGGCAAGGTGGTCATGAGATCCACAGGATCCTGTCTTGCATCTTACATATATAATCTAATGGTATCCTCAGCCTACCTGCTTTTGCCCCAAAGATGGAAGCCACATGCTTCACTGAAACATGGTTTTCACCTACAGGACTACACACTGTCACAACCCAAAAATTCGCAATGTGGACAGTCACTTCTGTGAAAAACTGGAAATATATATTGGTATTCTTGGTATAAGGAACATGTTGTATAAATGTGGTACCTGTGATCTCTGGATGTTGATGAGCTTTGATATTGATAATTTTGTTCAGTGCCAATTTCAAGTGACCATATAGTGAATGAGCTGTTTCCAGTTTTGTTGTCAACTTTCTGTGGGTGGAGATGTGATGATGATAAAGATACTGATAGGGAAAATGATGGAGCTAATGTGCACTGTTACTTGGATACAGTCAGCTAGACTTTTTTGCTGTGCTTTCAATCAGGCAGCATTTTTTTGATTGTGTGAACAATTTTTATCACTTAAAATTGTCTAATACTGATCCTTGAACTTATTGTTTATTTTGTGTAAATGGTGAAATTGAAGATTGGAATTTTTGGGGGGGGGAGGGGGGATGGTGCAGTTTCTAGATACAAAGCTCTCAGCATTGCAGCTAAGGTGCATTGTGGGAGAATTTTTCTGAGTAATGTGTTATTAATTTTGTATGTTCTTTCATTTCCATTGCTTCAGCTGCAGTTCTGTTGTGTGATAGTACTTAATATAAATTGTTTTGATATAACTTTTTTTAACTTGATGGTTTCTTTATTCTCACAGTCCACGTGGAACAGCAGACCCTGTACTTTGGGACATTTCATTGAAGGCAGTACTATGTCAGATGCAAAACAGCTATGCGGTTGTTGATTCTAGAAGTGCTAGCTTTCATTTCCACACTGCAAAACTACCATTTGCAGTTGTTAGAGCTGTTCTTGCATGCATAAATAATAAAAGCTGCCTGAGAGCTTCCCAGACTACAGGGAACAGATCCTTCCACATGTTTTTAACTTTTCAGCTTGCATAAAATGGCAATAGATGTTACATGGTGTTGTCAGGTTTGTTTTTTTGTAAATGTCATAAGCTTTGACCAGTGCACCACAGCAGTTTGTTTTCAGATTATTGAACATGACACTTGTAGTGTTATTCTGTGCATATGTGCAGATGTCATTACAATCTTGTGCTGTTTCTAATCTCTTTTTGCTTCAGAGTCATTCCACATAGCTTGTTGTGGTGGAACATTCATTTCATGTATCTCAAAATCACTCAGTTTGTATGTTTGTACATGATTACATGAGCTGCGATAGCTCAGCCAGTATTCTGACTAGGCTGCAGCTTGTTTGACCAAGGGATTGTGGTTTGATTCATGGCAGGGACAAATGATCTTTCCTCACAGTGTTCAGATTGGCTCTGGTGCCCACACAGCCTTATATTCAGAGGGTATGGGGGACTCTTTTCTGTGGTGAATACAGTGGCCAGGGCATGGAGATGATGACACACCTTCATAGTGAGCACTGAGACAACTTTGCCTTTGTACTTGATTCAGATTGTTTGAAATGGGCCACACTGTATGTGTTCAGAACATTAGATGTGAATGTTGGGTATCTTTTGCTGAACAGTTCAGATTTTATACTGTCAGCTGTCTCATAAAGTGTGTTAATGATTTTTAAGTATTAAGTGGGTAATTTAATAATGCAGTTAGTTGCAGTGTTGAGAGGGTTGAAAATTGTCATTGTCTAAATGATGATGAAATTTTAAATTTGAGGAGGCTCTTGAACATAAATATGTATAAAACAGTTATCCTGACCTCTGCTTATTCGCAGAGAGTGCTGTAGTAGCACAAAACAGATGCTTCATAAGTCTCCTAAATGGACTTAACAGCTTTACCCTGTTGTTTGCTGTGGAGGGCACATTCAACAATAGTATTATTAATTTATCAGTAAAGACTAGGCACATTTTTGTTCTTTTATTATGACTGTTAATAAAAGTGTTCAGTTTATTTACAGCCTTGCTTTGTTTTATATTTCTTTTGTTGTAAATATTTATGCTATATGTTAGCAGTTACATTTAATGACATTCAGTCTGATGCTGTCTATGGTACTTACTTAATTGGTATTTCATCCTTTAATTTATGTAAGTGTAATGCACAAATGATGAATATAAAATGACTTTCACCATTGTATAATATATTGTGTGTGTATGCCTTTGTGTCTATGAAGCATGTTTTTGAATGAGAGCTGAAAGCTGAAACCTGAAAGAAAAGTATGTTTTCCTTGCACATTAATGAAGGTGAAAATAGGTCAAAATGTAAATTTTCTCAGTGCCAAAAATCATCTCTGATGGTTTTTTTTATACTGATGATTGAGTTATTTAAAATTCAAAGTGTCATTGTCACAAAAGAATAAAGGTGTATAACTGCCTGTGATTTATGTATATTTCATTTGCTTGCCAGAACACAATTTTAATTTTTTCAACAAATGAACAGTTATTTGTTAGAAGAGGTACAATTAAGCATGCTCCTAATTCCCAGTGGAACATGAAGAGTTTTGCATGAAGCACAAGTTAGCCTGTGATGCTAGGTAAGGTGTTTCAAGAATTGCACCCCCCAGTGTTCCTGTCTTGTACCATGCCTCTGAATCATTTGTATGTTCAGAGAACATACAAACATGCAAGTTAAAATAATTCTGTTAACGTTTTAATACCATTATGCATTTAATAAACACTGAGACTCAATTCCTCCATGAATGTGCTTGTCTCATTTTGTTATATTTGGTATTGGTATTTTAAAGTTGCCAATTGACAGCAAATTAGACGTTTCAGCTCATTATATGTTATTGTGCTTTTTATAGCTACTCTTCTTAATTTTAGGCCTCTTCTAACTGGTTCCATATTTTAATATTCTAAACTTACTTTTGTATTTATGGTGCTTGACACCGTGTAACTGCTTGGGCAATTTGGATGATAAACATACAGGTATCTCCTGACTTTTGCACAGATGTCTTTACAAGAGTGGTTGTCTAACCCAGAATTTTCCTGATCTTTTGTTCTTTTTAGGTGTCATTGTCTGCAGTTTTTATTAAAAAATACCTAAGTCATTTAAATTATATACCAATCATTTTAGCTATTTATGAATCTCAGACAACTATTTGTATTATTTTGTTATGTTCTTTAAAAAATTAAATACAAGAAGCCATACAAAGTCAAATGTGATTTGTGACATGAAATATGTGGAAATTGGGAAGAGGGGATACCTGTGTACATTGATGTAAAATGCTAGAGCACTTAGTCATTTTTTTATAATTAGCTTCAGTTGGCAATTATAAAATACAACTCTGCAGAGCTGTGTGTTGTTTTAATTTTGGTTTTCTGTAAGTGTTAACACCCAGCACTCTCATGTTTTATCCACTATTGTTTAGATTTGCTTTCTTTTTAAATTTCAGACCCATGGACCCGGTCCCTAAACATGTAGTTAGGTATGTTAGCCAGTTTATGTAATTTTTCTTCTAGACTAATATGTTTGCTTACTGTTAGTTGCGCAGTTTCTTTGTGCATGTTCATGCATTGAGTGCTGTTTTTGAAATGCAGTGAATTTGTTGAAATGATTGATTTATTAGCATTGGGGGGGGGGGTTAATTTGTACAAGCTACATGATTTAAAATTTATCAACACAGTAATTATCTAGAGCTCTATTGGGTGATGTTACTGAAAGTAATGCACTGCAGTAATTTGTAACATATTTATTTCTTTATTTCAGTAGATCAGTATTTAGCATGACAAAAGAATAACTTTTCTTATATGAATGAAGTTTATGTTGTAGCTAATGGATCAGTGACATGAGTTCTTTTATATATCAATTTAAAGATAGAGGTCCTTCACAGTGATAGTTACTATCTAATTTGGTAGACAGGTACCATCATTGTGCATGAACCTGCTGACTCCATCTGCTGTCCTCAAGGTGAAGTAAGCACATTCATGCAAAACATCCAGTAATCAAATACCAGATGAAATGTCACATCCCAGAAGACTGTAATCTTGATATTTATGACCATGAGAACCTCATATCTCACAGTAAGAAAATTAATTTGCTGCATGATGGGGGATCATTCTCAGTTTCACTGTCAGTTAGTAGCAGCTCAGTGTCAGGACAGGGTTAAATGCTATGTTCCTGTTTGAAGATGGTTTTTGATGCCCCTTTGTTATATTAAATTGCGTAAAGTTGGCATTTAACATCTGATTTCATGGTGTGGCCCTGCGGGTGTTATGACACTGCGTAGTCTTGAAGCTCGGTACTGGAGGAATATACTGTTCCATCATTTAGAATAAAGAAGTAAACCAACTTGGGGAAGTGGTGGGTTATATAGGAGTACCAGTTTGCAATTTGAGTGACTGCTTTGCCAAAGATGTAGGTGTTGTGTGTCTAAAATGTTTGTATCTACCTGCCTGCCTACCAGACTGCGTGGTGTCATAATCCAGCAGACCATTGTCTCGATCTTCACTGCAGCAAAATCCTCGAATATTATGTCTCTTCGTATCATGAAAACAGGTTATTTATATTACTTTTGCATTGAAGTTCATTGCAGAAGCAGAGTTATATTCATAATCTTCCTGCCTAAAACTGGTATTGCACTGCAAACAGGCTCTTTGTTTAGCAAGTAGCATAACTGATGAAGGAGTTTATAATTTTTTGTTACAGCAGCACAGTTAATGATGACCAGGTGAAACCACGATCTCTTAGATTTACTTGGAGCATGAAGACCACATCGTCCCGAGATCCGAATGAAATTATGGCTGAAATTAGGAAGGTAATTTTTAATTTTGTAGAATATTGTTTATGTGTGTTGGAATTTGGTGAGTGGCAAACATATGTAACTGCATACAGTGTTGAGACTGTATTTATATCCTTTTTTGTGCACACATTTTGCTCAGTAAGAGTTATGCTGAGTTATGTTTTTCATTCAGTAAAATTAAGAACAAGAAAATACATCTTTCAGCAGTACATGGATACATATCCAGCTGACTGGTTCTATTAGCACACAACTTCAGTGAGCTTGTATATTTCCTAGCAAGCTGAGTTAACTGTCTTATCATAATTCTAGGAATGAGACTTTGTAATGTAAGATCCTAAATTCCTTCAATTTTCCAACTAATTTTAGCTTTATCCTTTAGGAATATGGATTTTAAATCTGTTGATACTGTGGGGTTGCTATTGGTAATAGGAGATGACAAGTTTATATTTGCAAATAGGGAACTCTGAATGTTCCCCATTACCGGTTTGGCAGTTATATTTTAACTGGAGTGTCATGGTAGTATGGAGGAGAACTCAGTCAGCTGGACTGTGCACGTGGAGTGTTACTATGCAATATTTGGTTTAAGGCATAGTGGTAACTGTATGTACCACCTGCTGTAACATTACAAAAATCAACATTTTTCCATGCAGTTTATTTGTGTTTCACATATGGTGGCTCACAACAAATACACATTATTTCCATAAACAACATTAACCAGTTTGTCTTTGTAATTGATATGGACTCTGTTCTCTGACATATGAACAGAAACTTTACATATGTATGTCATTCTCTGTAGGTTTAGTATAGAGTCATGTAATTTTGCTTGGAAAGGATATACATTATTTAGGAGAGGCAGATTTATTATTGATTTTCTTTCATCTGTAATGTACCATATTTGTTAGCCATTTAATAGACAGTAATATATGGCACCTGGTTTAAAGTTAAACCAGCATTTCACTTTAAGTGCTTTTGAGGGTATGCAGAATAGACAGTGATAAGTTCACAGACTTCTCTATAACATTCACATCAGCTTCGTGGGGGTTAAATTGACTATATGGGCATTGCCATATGCCATCATATAGCTTTTTCTCTGAGGTGGATAGTAATGGAATTAATTGTTAAAATTGGGGAAGCTTTAAATCAAGGAACATGAGGAATGGGTATTTGTGTGATGTGGTGACCCAGTCAAGTCAGGTATTTTCATGATACATGCATGGGGAAATCTGTGAACATATTTTACCACTTACCAGTGCATTCTCTAGATGATGAGCAAGAAACTTCTCGCACTTGGCCTTCCAGGAGTTTCTGGTGAAAGATATTTGAGCCTCTGAAGGGCTGAAGTGGGGTAAGTCATGTTTTCTTCATTTGGAGAACTTATAACACAACTTTGCATGTGAAAATGATGGGATTATCATTGACCTACCTTGATATGCACTGTGCTCTGAGTGGTAAAATAATAGCTACAACATACAACATTGTGCTCTTTCATAGGAAAAAGTGTTGTGACAAGCATATAAACGCTTGGCTCATTTTTCTTGAAAGACTGAGTTACAGCACTTTTCATTGGGTCATTTGTGTCATGACAGGGATGGTTGTAAATGGATTTTGCTGTATTTTTCTGATTTTAAGTCTATATTTTGAACTGCACCAATGTACTGGCTAAGCTTGTCATTTGAAGATGGGCATAATGATGATAATGTGGTTAAGCATAGGATTCTGAAATGCTGGTGTAACATCTTCGCAAGTCTCAAAACTTCAGGATTAAGGCAAATGCTCTTGATTATGACTAATTCCCCCCTCACCTGCTCTTTCTCTTTCAAATGTTGGGACATGTGTCATAGCAGGAACTTTGAAAATGGAATTGTGAGCTGGATCTTGAATGGCAGGCAACAGCTTCTGCTCTACGTAGATAATATTAATTTTTGGGGGGAGGATGTAAGTTCTGTAAAGAGAAACACACAAGTTTGATTCATTGCTAGTAAGGAGGTTGGTACAGAAGCAGAAGCTAAGGAAATTTAAGTATTTGTTCATGTTTCATCAACAGAATATAATATAATATAATCACAACATAAAGTAATGTCCTTTGAATATGTGGCAGTGTTCATGTGTTTGGAAATGACAATAATGTATGAAGCAATTAAGAAGACATTAAATTTTGGGCATGCTTGGTTGAGGTGGAAAAATATTATTGAAATTACTGTTAGAAGAAATAGGGTGGGAAGGTAGGGTAGGGGCAAGTGACAGACTTGTGAACATGGTGATGAAACTTGGGCTCCATAAAATATGAGGATTTTCCTTGACCAGCTGAGAGCTTCTCATAGGGACTTTCTTGATCATCTGAGAATTTTGAGCTTGTGGGGACTCTTCTGGACCATCTGAGAATTAAGAGCTCCCTGTGGTGACTTTTTGTGACCAGCTGAGAACGTTTAGCTTCACAAGAAAGACTGTGTTCTCTGGAGTTATATATGAGTTTCAAGTGCAGCAGAAGAATTGTGTGATTCTTGTGAAGGCCTTATGCTATCACTTAACAAGCATTTTGGAACCTAATTTTAATCCTGAATATTGTGACATGGCTTTCAGCTGGAATTCTGCTACAGAATTTTGCTTGTGGTTTAAATCTAGCAGTGTGATTCGTAGTGTGATGTGTACAATGATTAGTGAATAACAAATTCAAAAGGATGTGAAAGGGAGTGAATTACAAAACTGGCTTTGGCATGGAGGGTCTGAGGGAAACCAGAAAACTATGTATTTGGTGACCCATCCGTTATTTGAACTAGGTACCTTCTGAATGCAAGTGAGAAGCATTACCACTTAAGTCACCATACTTTTATTGATGCATGTCATGACTGTAAAGTGCAGTATAAGAATTCCCAGCCACAGTGCTATTTGCTGCTTTTGTGCACAGCCATCATTACCAGATTATAACACTTATTTCCAAAACTCAGTGAGGGCACTGTAGCAGAACATTGGTTGGGTTCGAATCACACTCAGAACATTGCCCAATGTGAGAAAAAGGAAACATTCTGCAGTTTTGTTTGACTGTGCTGGTAGTGCAGATCTTCATCTGTGCAGTGGTGGCCACACCCTACATTGGATAGAACCTTTCGACCCTCATGGGTTCCACCAATTTTCTGACCAGTCATGACTTTCATGGCATTTGTGATCTTTTGGAATGTTTATTCAGGACCAGAATTGTGTGTTGACAGACATGGTTTAACCTTTGAACTAAAGCCATGTGTGACTTAGGTGTGTTTACTGTGTGGACATGATGTTCCCACAAAAAACTGAGTTAAAATTTAACCAATGAGTTGTATGTAATGTGGTCTAAGAGTTGGTCAGCCAGAGACAGAACACCCTCATTAGTTGTGTTACCAGCCACAGAAGTTGTAGGCGTGTTTGCCAGGAGTGTCACACTAGAGTGGGAATAGGTGATAAAACAGCATAGTAATCAGGGCAGTCTGTCATTTATCAGTAAGGGAGTCTGAAGTAGTCATGGGTAGGTAACAGACATCAAAGGATTTGAACAAGTAATCAGATGGGTGGGCTGATCCCAGTCGCTGTGTGTTCTAAAGCGTGGGTGTGCAGCTGCTTGCTAGCTGGGATTTTGGGTTTGAATCCCACCCGGGCACAAATGTCTGTCTCTTGTGAGTGTTGCATGTCACCAGGTAGTGGTCCTTGCATTTGGCTGATCACTCATCTAGAGGCATCCTGCTGAGTGTGATTGTAAAGCCTTGATAATAAGGAGGCCTTGGCTGCCTTGGGGCTCTTGCACCATGGAGAAAAAAAAAACAGACAGGATTTTTTGGCTTTGTTAATCAAGGGGTGATTTCAAAAGTAGGCAGCCTTAGTGAGGGATGATCATTACGCATGGTAATAGGTCACAAGCAGTGGGCAGCAGGAACATAATAACCTGCCGTGTGTGTTTTCTAATGTGTATGCTTTTAAATTTGCCAGTATGTACATAAAACATAATTAATGTATACAGTAATTCATTAGTGCTACTAAGTGTGGTGTCTTTACTTCATCTTCCCCACTACTGATTAATTTTAGTTTATATAACTATTAAGACCCCAACAGGATTCTTGTGCCCTCCACAGTCAGAGCTGTCTTTGCATGTGAAGTGTCATGTTTCCGCCCGTGGAAGTTTAAAGTGTGAGGTCAGATAAAATCTGTCTCAGAAACTGTGGGCCATGGCGAGGATCTACAATGGACAGTGATTGTACAGACTTCTGACTGTCCCTGTAAGGGCCTGTCCATGTCAGATGCCATGAGTAGTGAGACTGCAGCATCATACTAGAATGAACATACCGTACACTTTCACAGAATTGTTTCTTCATAAAGTATACAGTGGCACATCAAAATCAAGTCAGCTGTTGTGAACTGACTGGAAGTACGAAACTGAAATTGGCTGCTGGGTCATAAATCTGCAAAAGTAAAAAAGTGAACATACAGTTGTCCTTGTGCACATCACGAAGGCATATGAGGGAGTGGAGATATAGCTGTATTCATTCTGTACCTCAATGCTAGATGGAGGTCAGTGATCAACTGAATGCTGGCTGCTCTGGTCTCGGGTGAAGATCCCTCAGTACCCATTGAGCAGAAGGCTGAGTTTGCCCCAGATCTGGTTTGGATTGTTTGCAGAAGCAAAAAGTCCATTACCCCTGTCAGGAATCCAATTGTACTTGCTTGGTGGTGAAGCCTGTAGCCTATTCACTATACCAATTGAGCTGTCCCAGCTTCCGTACATGACTGAAAATAATGCAGTGCCAAAATTATGGTTATAATTTAAATAGTTTTGGTGCAGTTATCGTGGTCTGTTTTGATACTCCCATTGCATATGAGGTGAATGTTCTCCAAGTTTCACTGTCATCCAGCTTGTAATACTTGACAAAGTTTTGGTAACATCTGTTACTAAGATCCGGTGTAACTGTCTTCTCAGTTTTGTTTGATACTTGTTGGACATACACTTCACACAAGTGACATATGAAACCATTCAAGGCACTAGTGTGAATGTATCTTTACTCAGTACAAGCACATCATGCATAAACCACAGTGAATTTATTGAAATTACGGCCTTACTAAACCATAGGTTTTTACTCTGTTTTCTGTCCACATTGGTAAACTAGATGCCAGGTTAGTTTTGTTTTGTTTTAAGATGAGGCTTTGCTTTATTTGAATGGACAAAATAACAATACTGGAAAAAGACCTGCTTCTTGTACATGGAGTAAAACTTATAAAAGCATGTGTTTGGTGCTCCCTGAACACAAGGAGAATGGGTCCTCTGTTTTGAAGACTGTGGGATATGGCACTGATA
>JGI20166J26741_11496918_pt1 | contig 12798 bp, 10 predicted proteins | sample TergutCu122P5_FD_26741 | JGI IMG/M metagenome (IMG submission 26741)
GACTGTGGATACCGGTGCCACCCGAGTATCGGACCTGGGGCGCTCCTCCCGCGATCGAGTTCATCGATGTACTCATGCGATATCGGGGAATAGCGACGTATTATGTTGGCTGGCTTTCCGCCGCAGCGCTTCTGGGCGCATCGCATCATGCCCCTCAGGTTTTCCAGGTTGCCACTCCTGCTCTTTCTGGCAGGGTGCAGGTGGGACGTTCCGCGGTGCAGTTCTCTATCCGTCGCCATGTCGCTGACCTGCCGACGGTCCAGGTAGGAACGAAAAGTGGGACGGTCCCGGTATCAGATCGGGCAGTCACGCTTCTCGATCTCGCCGCTGATATAAAGATCGCGGGTGGCCTGGATAACGTGGCCAACGTTGTCATGGAGCTGGCGGCAGGCGCTGAGTCACTGGTGCCAGAGATCATCGAGCTGGCTCCCTTCTACTCTGCTGCAGCTGTCAGGCGCCTGGGCTATCTTCTTGATACCTACACCGTGACCGCAGGCCTGGACGACCTCGCCCGACTCGTTGCCCGGCATCCGGATGATCCGTCGCTGCTCGACTATGCCAAGCCTCGCAGGGGAACGGTCGACTCAAGCTGGGTGCTTGACATCAACACAGAGATCGAGCCTGACCTGTGATCCCGTATGACTCCATAACTGCCTGGAGCGTCACACTGGTAAAACAAGAGCTGCTGGCGATCGTGTGAAAAGGTGAGCTCTTGGGCAGCTCACGCCTGGTGCCAGGCATGCACACACTCCAACGGGTGAAATTCCCGAGCACGCCCTGATAGTGGGAAGTGCATAATCAGCTACACATTGACCCAGGTAGATACTACTGAGTCAGGTAGAAAGTTTCAGGCGAAAGACGACATCTTTTGCGCGTGATCGCTTCTTACCGAGCGCCTCCTTTGCCGAGGCGCTTCGGCAGAATTCAAGCGCTGACTGATGACTGAGAGTACGTTCCATGTTACGATTTTAGCTCGGAGTGGCAGAAATGAACGGAAATGAGGCGCAATTTTCGGAGAGAGGGCGAAAATGGCCGATAAATGTAACGGGGGGTAGCTTTTTATCTGGAAAACCACGCATTGACTCCACATTTCCGTTCATCTCTGCCATGCCAGCCCCGTTTCGCGGCATCACCCCCAGAGAGTGCGCCCAGCACCACACCACCCCGGCCCCCCGGCATCACCCCCAGAGAGTGTGCCCACCGCCACTCACATCCTTTGTCAGGAGAGACAACAGCAGTTGAGATCGTGCGCCAACTTGCTTTTACTCAACGCACTGAGTAACAATACTCAGGGCATTGAGTAATAATACTCAGGGCATTGAGATCGTGCTCAAACCTGACCTATCTCCGATAGAGAAGCTGCTTGCGGAGCTCGAATTGACGCAGGATGAACTCGGGCGAATAGCGCAGACGCTTCTTGAGCTTTTTGCTCAACAATTCTGCCACCACGCGCATTCTGGCTACGTTCATGATCTGTGTTCTTGTCACCGTGATGACCGACACGCCGGCTAACGACAGATGAGTGCGCCGGGTGGCGTCCCGGTTGATCCGCTCGGTCGTCGCGTGATACGTGTCACTATCGTATTCGATGTCGACCCGCTCTTTTGGCCAGTAGAGGTCACCGCGATAGGTCTGTTTCCCGGCGGGGAGGTCCACCTCGATGTGATAGTTAAGACGGGGCAGCGCAAAACCATAGCCGCCATGCCGGTAGGGTAAGCACAGCAGCAGGGTCAGGGCCGTCTCCATCGGAGAGTCCGCGCCGTCTGCGATGTAGCGTAAAGCCTTCCGGGCGTTCTTGCAGCCCTTCAGCCCCGTCGCCCGGGCGACGAAGGAATTCAGTTTCGCGACGCTGGTCAGTGCTGGCTCCTTGCGAAAACCCTGCTCAGGGTCGTTTTCTTTGTCCAGACGGTAGCCGCCGCAGAACTCATAGCCTACCATCATCAGATCGATCAGGGAAAGCTCGCAAGCTAGCTGCACGAAACACAACTCCGGGGAACAGACGGTCAGATCCGGACGCACCTGGATAAGACTGCCGCGGGGCAGTATGCCGGAACAGATGTGGCAGTGCAGGCCACTGACCTCTGTACGGGCGCTGGTACTGCCGACCAGAAGATGCAGTGGCGTCGTCAGGCCCCAGGGGTTCTCTGCGGGGAGTTCTCCGATGGCTTCTGGTGATGGGCGTCCTCCGATGGCTTCTGGCGATGGACGCCCTCCCCTTGCTTCAGGTGATGGGCGATCTCTCCTTGCTTCAGGTGATGGACGCCCTCCCCTTGCTTCAGGTCTCACTGATAACGCCTTCGCGCGTGATCGCTTCCGGGTAAGCGCCTCTTTTGCTGAGGCGCCCCGCCAGAATTCAAGCGCTGACTGATGGCTGAGAGCACGTTCCATGTCACGATTATAGTCCAGATCGGAAGAGATGAACGGAAATGAGGAGCGATTTTCGGAGAGGGGGCGAAAACGGGAGTAAAACACCCTAAACGCCACCTTTTCCTGGTAATACTACGCGTTCAAGCCTCAAATCCGTTCATCTCTGCCACACCAACCCCGTTTCGTGACATCACCACAGAGAGTGCGTCCATCACAGCACCCTGATCCCTGCGACGAGCACTCCCATGACCCCCCAGCCCTGGCCACATCACCGACTCAATCGACAGCTCTGTCGGCGGCGGAGGCGGCGGAGGCGGGCGGCGGAGGCGGCGGAGGCGGGCGGGGGGGGGAGTGGGAGGTGAGGGGGGTGCTCGCGTACGCGAACGCCCCCCTCACCTCCCACTTGTGCATGCGAACGCCCCCCTCACCTCCCACTTGTGCATGCGACAGCACCCCCTGTGACAGCACTCCCGACCCTCCCTCGCATCCCACTCAACAGGCAGCGAGACGCAGCTCCCGTGTTGCGCTATACTGGTTCAGTTACGAAAACGTGCGCCGGGCGCCTCTGTGCGAGGGGATAAGCTGTGTCCGGTTCTTTGACAACAGACCGAAGGAGGTTGCCGTGAGACCAGTGAACATCACTGATACCACTCTGCGTGACGCGCATCAATCACTGTGGGCAACGCGGATGACCATCGGGGATATGCTGCCCATCCTGGACAAGCTGGATACGGTGGGCTTCTGGTCGCTCGAATCCTGGGGCGGCGCCACCTTCGACACCTGCCTGCGCTTCCTGGACGAGAACCCCTGGGAGCGTCTGCGTACGATCCGCGCGCACTGCCCCAAGACCCGCCTGCAGATGCTGCTGCGCGGACAGAACCTCCTGGGCTACCACCACTACTCCGATGACGTCGTGCGGCGTTTCGTCTTCGCCTGCAAGCGCAACGGTATCGACGTGATCCGCAACTTCGACGCGCTCAACGACATCCGCAACCTCAAGACCTCGGCCGAGGCCATGCTGGAGTGCGGGGCGCACTTCCAGGGCGCCATCAGCTATACGATCAGCCCGGTGCATACCATCGATTCCTACCTGGATTACGCCGCTGAGCTCAAGGAGCTCGGCGCCCAGAGCATCGTCGTCAAGGACATGGCCGGCATGCTCACCCCCTTCAGGACCGAGAAGCTCGTCAAGGCGCTGGTCGATGAGATCGGCCTGCCCGTGAGCGTGCACTGCCACTACATCGGCGGCATGGCCCCGATGAACTACATCAAGGCGGTCGAGGCGGGGGCGACGACCTTTGATTCGGCCTGTGTGGCGCTTGCCTTCGGCAACAGCCAGCCGGCGACCGAGACCATGGTCGCCGCCCTGCAGGAAAGCCCCTGGGACTCGGGACTCGACCTCGATCTGCTCTTCGAGATCGCCGAGTACTGGGAAGAGGTCCGCGAGGTCAACCACATCAAGCGCGGGACCACCTCGCTGCTCTCGCTGGAGGTCTTCTCGCATCAGGTGCCGGGCGGCATGATGTCTAACCTCATCAGCCAGCTCGAGGTCCAGAACGCCAAGGACCGCCTGCCCGAGGTGCTCAAGGAGATCGCCGTGGTGCGCGCAGAGGTCGGCTATCCGCCGCTCGTGACGCCCATGTCGCAGATCGTCGGGACCCAGGCGGTGCTCAACGTGCTCACGGGCAAGCGCTGGGACATCGTGCCCCAGGAGATGCGCGACTATCTGCTGGGCTACTACGGCAAGGCGCCGGCGCCGCTCAACGCCGAGGTCATGGCCAAGGTGCTCGGCGACGAGAAGCCGCTCGATCCAAAGACGCCGCCGTCGACGCTTGCGAAGGGCAGCTATGAAGAGGCGGCCGAGGAGCTGGGGGATCTGGCGCGCAGCGAAGAGGACGTGCTGATGTACGCGCTCTTCCCCAACGAGGCGCATGCCTACTTGAGCAAACACCGCGAGGGTGTGGAGAATGCCGTGTTCATGATGGCCGACGAGGCCCGGGTGGTACGAGAGGACGAAGGAGATATGGACGTCAAGCAGATCAGCGAGCTCATCAAACAGGTGGAGGAAAGCGACGTCGCCGAGATCATCATCGAGGAAGGCGACAACAAGATCACCCTGCGCAAGGCGGGGGCGATTGCGGCTGCGGCCCCTGTGGTGGCGCCGTCATCGGCGCCGGCCTCGTCAGCGACACCGGCACCGATACCGGCGCCGTCATCGCAGGCGCCAGGAGCAGAGTCCCCTGACGTCTCCGGGGGGCGTTCGGCCTCCTGGAAGGCGGTGGCCTCTCCGATGGTCGGCACCTTCTATGCGTCGGCCTCGCCCGAGGCGGCGGTCTTCGTCGAGCTGGACAGCGAGTTCGCGGCGGGAGACACGCTCTGCATCATCGAGGCCATGAAGCTCATGAACGAGATCAAGGCCGAGGAAGCGGGCGTCATCCGCGAGGTCTGCGTGGACAACGCGGCGCTTGTCGAGTATGGCGCGCCGCTCTTCTACTACGAGGCGCTGTGATGTTCAGCAAGCTGCTCATCGCGAACCGTGGCGAGGTCGCCCTGCGCGTCCTGCGCAGCGCGCGTGAGCTGGGTATCGCGACGGTCGCCGTCTACAGCACGGCCGACGCCGAGGGCCTCTGGGTGAAACTGGCCGACGAGGCCGTCTGTATCGGGCCGGCGCCTTCGACCCAGAGCTACCTGAACCAAAGCGCGATCATCGCGGCGGCGAAGGGCACCGGCGCTGAGGCCATCCACCCCGGCTACGGCTTTCTGGCAGAGAACGCCGCGTTCTCTGACCTCTGCGCTGCCGAAGGCATCAAGTTCATCGGACCGACAGGCGCGGCGATTCTGACGATGGGCAACAAGTCCGCCGCGCGCCTGGCCGCTGTCCGAGCGGGACTTCCGGTCGTGCCGGGCAGTGACGGCGCGGTCGAGTCCGCTGCCGACGCCGCTCGTTTCGCGGAGGCGGCCGGCTACCCCGTGCTCATCAAGGCGAGCGCCGGCGGGGGCGGCAAGGGCATGCGCCGGGTCGACGACCCGGCAGAGATGGCCAGTCAGTTCGCCGCGGCCAAGGCTGAGGCGGCGGCAGCCTTTGGCGATGACACGGTCTACCTTGAGAAGCTCCTCGAGCACGCCAAGCACATCGAGTTCCAGATCATCTGCGACGCGCACGGCGGCGGCGTCTCGCTCTTCGAGCGTGACTGTTCGACCCAGCGCCGTCATCAGAAGCTCATCGAGGAGGCGCCGAGCTCGGTGCTGACGCCGGCCGAGCGCGAAGAGATGGGCGCGGCCGCCCTGCGTCTGGCCGCCGCGGTCGACTACGAGGGCGCCGGCACCGTCGAGTTCCTCTACGCGGGACCCGGGCAGTACTACTTCATGGAGATGAACACGCGCGTGCAGGTCGAGCATCCGGTCACTGAGGCGATCTGTGGGCTCGACATCGTCGCTGAGCAGATCCGGGTCGCAGCCGGACTGCCCCTGTCGGTGACTCAGGCCGAGCTGGGCCAGCCGCGCGGTCATGCCTTCGAGTTCCGCATCAACGCCGAGGATCCCCGCGCGGACTTCCGTCCCAGCCCCGGGACGATCACCCGCTATGTGGTGCCGGGCGGTTACGGGGTGCGCGTCGACACGGCGCTGACCCAGGGGGCCCAGATCCCGCCCTACTATGACAGCATGGTCGCCAAGCTGATCTGCTTCGGCTTGAGCCGTGCAGAGGCTCTGGCGCGCGGACGGCGCGCGCTGGAAGAGTTCATCATCGAAGGGGTCGAGACCACGATACCCTTCCATGTCAAGATGCTGCAGCAGCCTGCCTTCATCGACGGATCGGTCACGACCGACTACGTCGAGGAGCAGGCCGGAGATTGGAGTCTGTGATGGCAGATAACCTGGTGTTCGAGGGGCTGAGCATCGCTCCGGGCGTGCTCGATACGATGGTGCGCCTGGCAGTCGAGCAGGTCAAGGGAGTGGCGGGACTGGGCGTCGGCGTTCGCAAGACGGCGCTGGCCCGCGCGGTCATGATCGAGGCCGATGAGGAGGGAAGGCTGGCGGTCGCCGTCCACGTCCAGGCCTGGCTGGGCGAGCAGCTGCGCGATCTGGGCCTTGAGATCCAGGCAGCCATCGCCGATGCCCTGAAAAGCCAGCTGGGCGTGGTCGCAGAGCGCATCGACGTCTACATCGACGGGCTCGCGATCCCCGCATAGTCACGGACGCACTCCCTTCACTATGTCAGCCGACCAGTCTCAGTATGGCGCGCTCAGCTACCGTCATGCGCGAACCCGCTCGCGGGTCTTCGCCCTGCGCCTGCTCTATCAGGAGGAGATGACCGGCGCGCGCCTTGAAGGCATCCTTGCGCAACACAGCTCCCGCCTGTCCGTCGATCGTCTGCAGGAGTGCCTGTCTGACTGTGAGGCGCGTGACGGATGCGAGCTCTACGCCTTCTTCACGCTCTTCGACCGCGAGCCGGACAGCTACGCGCTGGCCCTGGTCTCTGGCGTCGAGGAGCACCAGCGTGAGATCGATCGCCTGATCCGCGACGCCAGCGAGCACTGGGCGGTCTCGCGGATGCCGGTGGTCGATCGCTGCATTCTGCGCCTGGCGGTCTTCGAGATATGCTTTTCTCCCGACCTGCCCGCGCAGGTCTCGATCAACGAGGCGGTGCAGCTGGCCAAGGAGTACGGCGGGCAGGACTCACCGAAGTTCGTCAACGGTTTGTTAGGCAAGATCGCGCGCGGTCTTGACGAGCCCGTACAATAGAAGACACGACGCCCAAGGTAAGGAGTACTGACACGATGACCGATGTGACGACGACAGAAGCTGAGACCCTGCCCGAGCCCGAGAACTACTCGCAGGCCAAGGAGCGCCTCGACGAGATCGTCAGGCAGGTCCGCGGGAAGGACGTGTCGCTGGAGCGCAGTCTCGACCTGCTGGAGGAGGGCGTCAAGCTCGCCAACCAGTGCACGGACCTGATCGACCAGACGCGCTGGGAGGAAGCCGCGGAGGAAGCCGCGGGGGACGCCGCGGGGGACGCCGCGCCCGCAGACGCGCCCGTCGATAGCGAGCCGCAGGAGGCCTGATGCCTGAGACCCCGCGTATTCTTGATACCGTCGACTGCCCGGCGGACCTCAAAGGTCTCGACGAGGCAGAGCTCGCCACGCTCGCGGCCGAGATCCGCAGCCAGCTCGTGGCGACGACGTCTGCGACCGGCGGACATCTGGCGCCGAACCTCGGCGTCGTCGAGCTGACGCTCGGGATCTATCGCGCGCTGGACGCTCCTCCCGACATGGTGGTCTTCGACGTGGGGCACCAGGCTTATGTCCACAAGCTCCTGACCGGGCGGCGCGACGACTTCGACACGCTGCGCACCTACGGGGGCATCTCGGGCTTTCCCAAGCGCTCGGAATCGCCCTTCGACCTCTACGGCTCCGGGCACGCGAGCGACTCGCTCTCGATCGCTTTGGGCTATGCGCTTGCGCGTGACGCGCGCGGCGGCGACGAGACGGTGCTCGCCGTCATCGGGGACGGCTCGATGACCGGCGGGATGGCCTGGGAAGCGCTCAACCAGATCGGCCAGTGTCAGACCCGGCTGGTCATCGTGCTCAACGACAACGAGATGAGCATCTCGCGCAACGAGAGCGCCTTCGAGGCCTCATTGGGGCGCGCGCGCATGGACCCCCGCTACTGGGGGACGCGCGAGAAGATCCAGCGCCAGCTCGCCGGCCCGAAGGTGGGGCGGGGACTCGTGCGCCTGGGGACGCGCGTCAAGGACTCCTTCAAGCATCTGCTCGTGCCGGGCACGATCTTCGAGGAGCTCGGCATCGTGAGCGTCGGTCCGCTCGACGGCCATGACATCGGCCTGGTCGAGACCGCCGTCAAGGCGGCGCGCGAGATGGACGGCCCCGTGCTCATCCACGCGGTCACGCACAAGGGCCGGGGTTTCGAGCCCGCCGAGGCCGACCAGGCGCGCTTCCACGGCATCGGCTGCTTCGATCCTGATACGGGGGAGTGCTCCCAACCGGCCGACGGAGCGCCGCCTACCTATACGTCGGTGTTCTCACAGGCTCTGATCGCTGAGGCGGCGGCGAACCCGGATATCTACGCGATCACGGCCGCCATGCCGGCCGGCACGGGCCTTGACAAGTTCCAGCAGGCCTTTCCCGAGCGCTTCATCGACGTCGGCATCGCGGAGGGCCACGCCGTGGGCCTGGCTGCCGGCCTGGCCTTTGGCGGCAAGCTGCCGGTCTTCGCGGTGTACTCGACGTTCCTGCAGCGCGGCTATGACCAGCTGATCGGCGACGTCGCCCTGCAGGGGGCGCACGTGGTCTTCGCTCTGGACCGCGCGGGCTTCGTCGGTGATGACGGGCCGACCCATGCCGGCCTCTACGATCTGACGTATCTGAGAAGTGTGCCGACGATGAGGATACTGGCGCCCAGCGACGAGGCGGAGCTGGTCAGCGCCCTGCACACGGCCCTTGAGCTCGACGGTCCGGTGGCACTGCGCTATCCTCGCGGCTCTGCGGAAGGCGTCGCGCTGCCACAGAGCCCTGAGACCTGGGAGATCGGCCGCGCGCGCCGCATCGATGTAGCAGCCATGAAGGACACGGGGAGGCTCGACGGGTCGAGCACCCCCCTGTCCTCTGCCCCCTCAAAGGGGAATCCAGATGCTGCCATGAAGGGCACAGGGAGGCTCGACGGGTCGAACCTCCCTGTGCCCACCGACTCGCAGTCAAGCACGACGGTAGCATTGCTGGCGGTCGGGCATATGGTCGGGCGGGCGCGCAAGGTCGCCGAACTTCTGGTGGCGCGCGGCATCGAGGCCAGCCTCTGGGACATGCGCTGGGTCAAGCCGATCGACGAGGAGCTCATCGCGGCTGAGGCCCGGGCCGGCAAGCTGCTCGTGACCCTTGAGGAGAACACGATCCGCGGTGGCTTCGGCTCAGCGGTCGCCGAGTTCCTGAGCGCGGCCGGGCTCACGGCCCCGCTCCTGCAGATCGCGGTACCCGATGAGTTCTCCGTTCAGGGGCCGATCGACACCCTGCTCGACGAGGCGGGTCTTGCGCCGCAGCATATCGTCGAGCGCATCACCGAGCGGCTGGAACATAGTGACCAGGGCGCGCGTTGACGATCTGCTGGTAGCTGCCGGGCTCTATCCTGACCACGCGGCTGCGCAGCGTGCCGTGCTTGCCGGCGAGGTCCGGCTCGCAGATGCGCAGAGCACCCTCCTCGACAAGCCCGGTCAGTCGATCGACGCGGACAGCAGCTTCGCGTGTCGGGCGCGCCGGCGCTTCGTGAGCCGGGGCGGCGAGAAGCTGGCCGGGGCGCTCGCGGACTTCGACTACCCGGTCGCCGGCAAGCGCTGCATCGACGTCGGCGCATCGACGGGCGGCTTCACCGACTGCCTCCTGCAGGCAGGCGCCGCAAGCGTGGTCGCCGTTGACGTGGCCTACGGCATCATCGACTGGAAGCTCAGAGGAGACCCGCGCGTCACCGTCGTCGAGCGCTGCAACATCCGCACCGCTGATATCAACGCCCTGGGCGCTCCCTTCGATCTGCTGGTCGCCGACCTCAGTTTCATCTCGCTTGCGACGGTGTATCCCGCCCTGCAACGCTGCACCCAGCCCCGCGGCGATATGCTCCTGCTCGTCAAACCGCAGTTCGAGGCGCCGCGCGCGAAGGTCGGCACAGGTGGCGTCGTGACAGAGGCGCAGACGCAGCTCAGCGTGCTCGAGCGCCTCGAAGAGATCGTCACGCAGTCCGGCGCGGTCGTGCGGGGCTGGACTCACTCGCCGCTGAAGGGCGCGAAGGGCAACATCGAGTTCTGGCTCCACGTCGGCGCCGCCGGCGAGCGTTCGGCGTGCGATAATAGGGACGACACGACGCGCTCGGTCGTCGAGCGCGCCCATGAGAGGCTGGACTGAAGCGATGCGACATATCTTCGTCATGATCAACGAGAACCTGAGCGAGGCGGTCGCTGCCGCCGCGGAGCTGCGCGAGTGGAGCGCGGCCCACGACGTCGAGATCAGCGAGACGCTTCCGGCGCCCTGTGACCCGGATCTCATCGTGGCGCTCGGGGGCGACGGTACGCTCCTGCGCGCGGTGCATGCGGCCTGCTCGCTGACGCCGCCGGTGCTCTCGATCAAGTTCGGCCGCCTGGGCTTTCTGTCCGGCGCCGGCGCCTCGCGTCTGATCGAGGCGGTCTCTGCCGCGCTTGACGGCAGCGCCCGGATCGAGGAGCACGCGGTCCTGGAAGGACGCGCGCTATCAGGAAACGACGAGATCGCGCGCCTCTTCGCGGTCAACGAGCTCGTCCTGCGCTCGGCCACCGCGCACATGTTGACCACCCGACTCATCATCAACGGCCACGTCTTCTCCGAGGTCTCAGGCGACGGGCTCATCATCGCGACGGCCACCGGATCGACGGCCTATGCGCTCTCCGTCGGCGGTCCGGTGCTCTCGCCGGGCTTCGACGGGCTCGAAGTCGTGCCGCTGGCCCCCCACACGCTGATCAGACGCGCGGTCGTCACCGCCGCCCGCGACCGGCTGCGCATCGAACTGCCCGACCCCACGCGCGCAGATGCCGCCCTGCTCTGCGACGGGCAGAACATCCCGACCTCCGCGCCGGTGACCGCCGTCGAGGTCAAGGTCGCCGCAGAGCGCCTGCGCCTGGTCAAGCTTGAGGCGCATAACAGCTACGAGGTCGTGGCCCGGAAGTTCTTCGGGCAGAGCAACGAGTGATGCTCGAGGAACTCCACATCCGCGACCTTGCCCTGATCGAGGAGGCCTGGCTGCCCTTCGAGGCCGGGCTCACGGTGCTGAGCGGCGAGACCGGCGCGGGCAAGACGATGCTGATAAACGCTCTGCAGCTGGTCATGGGCGGACGCGGCGACGCGCAGATGATACGCCCCGGCGCGGCGAGCCTGCAGGTCGAGGCGCAGTTCTCTGGCGAGCTCGTGGCCTCGCGCACGCTGGCGGTCTCCGGGCGCAACCGCTGCCTGCTCGAGGGGAGCTTGAGCACGGTGGGCGCGCTCGCAGAGAGGATCGGGCCCTGTGTCGACCTGCACGGGCAACACGACCACCAGGAGCTCCTGCATCCCGCCAACCACCTGAGCTATCTTGACCGCAGCGCCGCCGAGTCGATCGCGCCGCTGCTTGAGGACTACCGCAGCGCGCGCGCCACCTGGCAGGCAGCGCGCGACGCGGCCGAGGCGCTTTCCGCCCAGCTCACGCAGAGCGCCGAGCAGCTGGAGGCCGGGCGCATCGCGCTGGCCGAGATACAGCGCGTCGACCCCCAACCGGCAGAGGACGAGGATATCCGCGCGAGCCTGCCGGCGCTTGAGAACGCAGAGGAACTCGCCGAACTGACACAGCTTGCCTACGACGCGCTCAATGCGGAAGGCGCCGTGCTCGACACACTCGCCCGCGCGCGTGAGGCCCTGGACCAGGCCCGTCGCTTCGACCCGGCGCTCAGCGAGCAGCAAGCTCAGATCGAGGAAGCCACGATCCTGCTTTCAGACGTCGCCGACAGCCTGCGCGACGCGCTGGCCCACATCGAGCACGACCCACTGGCCCTGCAGGCGCGCCTCGACCGCCTCGCCGAGCTCGACGGGCTCGCGAAGCGCTTCGGACCCACGCTCACGCAGGTCTTCGCCCTGCGCGAGCGTCTGGCCGCCACCGCCGCTGTGACCGAGAACGGCCAGGAGGCGCAAGAAGCCGCCCAGGCGGCGCTCACGCAGGCGCGCGCGAGCCTCGAGGAAGCGGCCCGCGCCCTGGCAGACGAGCGCCGGCGACAGGCCGCGCTCTTCTGCAGGCGCCTCGCAGAGGCCGCGGCCCCGCTGCAGCTCGGCTCCGTGCGCTTCGACTTCGCGCTGGCGGATCTGCCCTTCGAGCAGTGGACCGCCCGGGGTCCCCAGCGCCTCGAGATCCTCTACGCTCCGACGCCGGAATCCGAGCTCAGGCCCCTGGCCAGGATCGCCTCAGGCGGCGAGATCAGCCGCGTGATGCTCGCGCTGCAGACGGTGCTCGGCGCCCAGACACAGGCCAGGACGCTGATCTTCGACGAGATCGACGCTGGCATCGGCGGCGCGGTGGCCACGGCCATCGGGCGGGCGCTCAAGGAGCTTTCGCGCCACCACCAGGTCATCGTCGTCACGCACCTCGCGCAGGTCGCGGCCTTTGGCGACGCGCACTTCGTGGTCCGCAAGCAGGAGAGTGCGACCACGGTCACGCCGGTCACCGGGCAGCACCGCACCGAAGAGATCGCGCGCATGCTCGCCGGCGAGGTCAGCGAGGCCGCGCTTGCCCATGCCGCCGAAGTCCTTGCCAGCGCCGGTTCGTGAAAGGACCCACCTCGGGGTTCAGATTGGTAAAATAATATGCTTTCATCTCAACACCAACAGAAAAATAGTTATTTCGATACGCTATTGATGCTGGGGGGCAATTACTATT
>JGI20166J26741_11497140_pt1 | contig 12793 bp, 13 predicted proteins | sample TergutCu122P5_FD_26741 | JGI IMG/M metagenome (IMG submission 26741)
CATGTTGTGTAAATTTAATTTTCTCCGTACAATGATTGAATTTAAGACATTTTGGGCCTTTGTACATTAATTTAAAAGTCATTTCATCAAATACTGACCACAATTTCGTCCCCGTAATTCTATAAGGGTTGTCCTAAGATACTTTTGACAATTCAGTTACGTTTGTAATATAATTACACCCAAACTACGTGCCTCGAAATAATCTTAAAGAATATTACGAATAATTCTTGTACATATGCACATTTCTCCCATGGATCTCTATGTAACAAAGCACCCAGCCTCCGCAATACGCTCCTGTATTACAAGACTGCTTTTGGAACCCATTTTTTCAATTTTCTTCGATTGTCAAAACTTTCCTTTGCAAAACAGAATTAAATCTGGACGAAATTTACCACTGTTCCATTAAACGTCACAGCAAAGTTTTGCAAACAATTAATTCCATTGATGTTCTTCAATGCCTCCTGAATTATTTCAGGCCAAAAATGTAAGAGACTCTGTCTGGGGATGGGACTGGGTAGGAACTCCTATCTTATTTCAAAGCTGTCTGCCCTGTATAAATGTCACAGCTAACAAGTAGTTCAAACTAACAGCTGGGGTACTGGTTCTTATGTGCAACAAGACCATGATGAACGTAAGGATTCTAAACGGCCCGTGTTGGCCTACATAAAGAGGCGAGAGACAAAGAGAGAGTAAATGAGAAAGAATAGTAAGAGAAACACTTCAGAAATTGTCAGACAAATTAATGCAGTGAACCACCGCATTTCTCCTGTCTCTGCTCCTTGTAATTGAAAGATTTCCATCAAGTCTGCAGTTGTTTTTGCAATCCATATTTCCTTTTATCGTAGTTTGGTTGATGAAAATTTTATTTTTCGGGAGTGTTATGTTGTCATCTGATACACACTGAAATTCTTAACACTCAAAATCAAAGTAACTTTATCCTCCAAACCCTCTATCAGTCCAGAAAGTGTGACAAACCACGAGATTTTAATTTTCAACGTCTGGGTTTTTCGGTGAGGAATTCAAGATTTTCGACACAATTCCACGCATATCATTCTTTCTACATCTGACATATGATAAAACTGTTTTTTCTACCCTCGCTGTGGAAGTGTACCATAAAGAATTTTCTGAATAAGCATCATGTCACATAAGATTCGTAACTGAATTAAAATCGACAACAGGATGATGCAAGTTGGCTTCCATCCACTTGAAAATATGTGATCTTTGTGCCCTGGCTTCTTTCATTCTGTGAGTTGCACAGTACAAAACAATCTAAAGCTGAAAACACACAACTGACTTCGATTCCAACCAAAATGCAACAACCCGATGCAGCTGTGAGTAACCGTGCAACGATGTGCATGGAAGTGAGTACATTGCGCATTATTCAGAGAGTGACACAACAGAGAGTATATTAATAGGCACGAATATCGGACTTGTAAACATGAATTCTTGTAACTTTAGTAAAATAATTCAAGATGACACAAACAACATGGGATATGGTAAGAAACTATAAAGTATACAGGCGCAAACATTCGCTGGATGCGTTCAGGCTTATTGGCATTTTCTTCTGTGGCGTTTCGACACCATTCCGGGAGATGGCTTAGCTTTACAGGGCTTCGAGATCACACACATCGAACACCCCACACTCCGTAGGACTCCTCTGAAACAGCGATCAACCCGACGCAGAGATCTCTACCGGACAACACAGACACTCACAAGAGACAAACCTCAATGCCCCGGCGGCAGGATACGAACACGCAAACCCAAAAAAGCGAGCAGGTGCAGACACACGTCTTAAATCGTGCGGCAATGGAATCAGCTTTGCTTGAATAAAAATGATTATGGTAATAATAATAATAATAATAATAATAATAATAATAACAAATTTAATTAAAGGATTATTTCAGGAAATGGTCTTCAGAATCAAACAACAATGCCAAATGAACAATACTGTTAATATTCCAGTTGTCTTGTCTGCTACTAGGGTCATCCATATCATGCTTAACCAAAGCAAAAATAACCTTAATTTACCACCAAGTTCAATGTCCCAGGTCCACAAATTGGTCACACAAACCAAATTAATAATAATAATAATAATAATAATAATGTGTGAGCCTCCAGATTGGATAATCAAACCCTTAGAGCTAATTGGGATTAAAAATAAAATAATATCTTGTACTATGAAAGCCATGATTTACTGGAAGATAAGTATGCGCATACATACGGAAGGGAAGATAATAGAAACAGAAGATTTAGAAATGAAACGTGAAATATTTCCAGGAGACTCGTTGTGACCACTGGTATATTGCATTAGCTTAATTGCCTGCACACAGCACAGGACATGAAGAACACAAAACAAAAACAAAAGTATCATATTTATTTTACATGGATGATTTGAAGCTGATATGTAAAACAGAGGAAGAATCCCAAACACTGGTGCAAGCAGTTAGAACAATCAGTGATAATATCCATACGGAATTTTAACTAGAGAAGCGTACAAAGTTTGTACTTCTGAGAGGAAAATTAGTTCACTCACAAAACCTAATTCTTCACTTCAACAGAGAATAACAAGTGTTCGATCAGGGAAAACATATAAGTATCTAGGGAATGAAGAAAATGAGGGAATATATCAGCAAATAAAAGAAAGTTTGAAAAAGGAATATATCAGGAGATTACGAATGTTACTGACACCAGAGTGGCATGCAAAGAATAAAATTACAGCAATTGAAGCATTAGCTGTTCCAGAATTAAAATACACTTTTGGTATTATTAATTGCAGATTAGAAAAAATAAAAAAAGACAGGTAAATTAGAAAGGTGCTAATAATACATAAAATGCATCATCCAAAAGGTGATTAGCTTTAGCTGTTCCAGAATTAAAATACACTTTTGGTATTATCAATTGGAGATTACAAAAAAATGACAAAAAATTACAGGAAAATTAGAAAGTTACTAATAATGTATAAAATGCATCATCCAAAAGCTGATATTGAAAAGGAAAGTAGGAGGAAGAGGTCTGTTACAAATTTAAACGATATATAAAGCACAGAAAATCAATAATGAAGAATATTTGAACACAAAATGTACAGGTTGTAAATACTGTTAAAAGTTACGAAAGCAATAAACCAAATATAAATTCAACAATTAAAGCGGCAGCAAACGCTGCAGGAAAATTAAAGCACTCAAATGAGAACAGTGACAGAAAAGGTGAAGGCATTCAACACATAAAAGCAAATTTAGGAGAGTCCTTACAAAAATGGAAAAACAAAGTGCAGTAAGGTCAGTATATTGGCAGTATAGATAGGCAGCTTATTAACCAAAAAGAAACGTTTCTATGGCTGCCGAGTACGAAATTGATAAAATAAAAAACCGCTCGCTTGCTGGGATTGTAGGTTCTATTCGGGAAGTATGCTTCATGTGAGATGTGTTGTGTGTTGTCACGTAGGGGGTCTCTGGTCGAGATGATCGTTCTTACTGAGGAGTTCTAACGAGTGTGGTGTGTCTGATTGTAATCATGAAGTCTCCATAAAAGGAGGCCCTTTCACACTAGGAGGTGTCGCGCGATAAAGAATAAATTATTACGAGAAAAGTGGAATAAAGTATGAATTTTAAACTATATTTAGTATAATTTCCCTAGTCTCCTCTTTCTACGTCACACTTAGCTTCAAATTTTTCCTCACCTTTTCATCGTATTGATCGTTAATAACGAACTTCAGCGTGGATGACAGAACATCGCCAACTCTAATTAAACTTGTATTGTCAAAGACTAGGCCACGATTTCAGTAAGCTACAGAAATTGATTTCCATGAACTTTCGAAAAACACCTGACTTATAAACTGGAACAAATTTGTCGCGAAAACTCACACTTCGTACAATAACAGCCTTCATGAAAGTCGTTTTAAAGTGCTTCTTTTCATATATCGATTTGGAGGGATTCCACTTAAAATGAACTCAGCATCAAGACTTAACGCAGTTTGTAGCGCCAGCTTAATTGTTTTTGTTTCTACATTAATTACATTTGTGTCTGTGTGGGCACGTTTATTCACAGACATCAGTTGTCACTCGCCATGCAGAAGTTTCGTATAGTGTTAATATTTCAAGTAACCACGTGGCTGCACTTCAGTGTCAGGTAAACAGACTTACAATCCTCAATCTTTATCGCACGAGTATCATATTTATAAGAATTTTTAGAAGTAGGGTTATTAATTTGTGAATTAATTAAGAATGAAGCACCAATTAAATTAAAAATAAAAGGAGTTCTTTAATCTTATTTTATTTTCTTACTGTACAAACGGAGTAATTTAAAAAACAAGTTGTGTATTTTTCTCGGTTATGCGACGTATAAGTTACAATGGAACATATTTGATATTATAGAAAATAGGAAAATAAAATCCAACCTTTCACCATAGACTGATCACATTAATCCTGGTATTTTTATCCATAATTTACAACTGTGTTTAAGTAATACTTTTTCCCATTACAGCTACCGTAAACGTCATATCGAACATCTTACCCTGACGGATTCCTTCACATGGGTAGAAATGCCGAACACAGATCCCGAGACTGAAAATATCACAAACCCTGGTCCCGATCATCCAAAGCCATACCAAAAACAAAGTGTCCATCGTAATTGCATTCCACGGTATCCAAAGTGTCGTAGGCCTAGCTGACGAAGAAGCAGTCTTGAGAGACGAATATGTATAGGAAAACGTAACATGAAAAAGCAACTTAAGAAAAGGTATATGGGGGTGTGGACCGGAAGACTCTGCTTTAGTACAAATTTCAGCTCTACATTATTGTCAACAGGCAAATCTCCCTCCTCCATACGAGATATTCTCCATTATATAAGGAAAAATTAAAGGATACTTTTGTATGGACCTTCAGTAGTCATGAAAAATCAGATTTTTAAAATAAACGTCTTACCCTTATCATTTCTGTAGACTCCCAATCATTTCTCGACAGTTGCATATCTTTTCAATTGTCAGGTTTCGAACTTTTTAACACCAGGTATTTCTTTACTTCCGCAGATGATAAGTCAATCATTGTGTTTCTTCATGTTTCTTCTCCAAATGAAAGACAGGAACAGCAACACAAATCAAGGAATATAATAATCTATTACTTATCTTTCACGAAAAATCCGCATTAATTATTATTGGTTATATAATGAGCACATTACATTCATTCAAATAAAAGGAACGTTATTTAGCAGAAAAAAATTTTGCACGAGGTACGAGTGAAAATTTTCCCGACTGGACGCAATGAGACATAACAGGACATAATTCATCTGCATATTTGGCTGACTGTGATTACTGAGGTTCGTGTCCCTGTACAGAGAGTTGAATTTGTGTACAAATGGCGTTTACGTGTAAATGTACTTGTTTAGATTGCGTTCTACGATCACTGAATTCCAGCGAAGTGGGATAACTGACGAAATAGACAACTTGCATCAAATCTTGTTCAAAATTTCAAAAGCTGTCTTTCACTCTCGCGACATGCTGAAAAATATTTCGTGCAGTCCATATGTCTACAACTCGCAAACTCCTCTTGAAAATCAGGTTTCAGAAAGGGGGCAAAATTCCATTAGAGGATTTTAAAGGTCCTGTCCCCCATCGCTAAGTCCGATGGATAAAATGCATAAAAATGCGTCAAGTAATCCAGCAGACAGGCTGCATACGATGAAAGCTGCCCTAATTCGTTTCACGGAGAATGCCAGGGGAAAACGCCCAGACATATGGCGCTCTCAGGAATTGTTTGTGCAGCAAGAGAAGGTGCCAGACTGGACGGATATATGCTTTCCGCACTTCGTAACTGAAAGCAACATGGAGGTGTTCGTACACACTCCGGCCTAGCTTCTTATTTCTTTCTATTCTTCTTGAATATGAACATCCAGTTAACTGGATGAGTCGAGGTTATGGTTCCAGCATTAGGGCAGGTGGTAAGTCCGGTATGTAAACTGCAAACGGGACTTTTTAGGGGATATACCAAGGTTTAAATATTGTATGCTGTATTTTTTGTACTGCCCCGGTCCGGAAACTTTTGGCTTGCACCTCATGTTTCTCTTTACTTACGGAACGTACAAACTACCTGCCGCATTCCTCATTTGTCTTAAGACGTACAGCAGTACAAAAAATCACACATTAAATCAACAAAATATCAACCACATTCCTCGCTTTACAAAATAATTTGATATTTACGCAAAAATGCGTGCACAAATTCTACAAGTGGGAATATTTTCCCAGTTTCTAAGAGGCATAAGTTAATCCACTTTTCAACAAAAGTGAAGCCTATTTCACGTTTATTATGACGTCGCCATTTTCACGCTCAAATTAATCTGTCAGCAGCGTCTCGCTGAGTTTTTAAGCGCACAAGCCAAAGAAGCAAATAAGTTTATTCACTACTTCGCTGAAATGCAGAAGGAATAACGGGCGACATTTTAAGCCCCACTCCCAAAATAATCAGCCAGTTACATTAAATAGCGTCTGACAGACGTAAACTTTCAGAATATGTTGGAGGGTTTCGCGAAACATATATATTTTATTTCATTAAAAAAATCTCTAACAAACTCACAAGAGCTCTACAATGCAGCATATCACAATGAAATGGAGGACTACACTAGAACAGTAACGACTGTACTACGGAGACAGTTCTCCCTTTTTTTCAGTTAAAAATCTTCCAAATAATACGAATAAGAACAATTTTTACGGTACATATTGGTTTTACTAACATTTGTTTTTAGTTAGCACTCTATATATTGTTATGAATAAGTCTGTTCAGGGATATGAGGTTTGAATGCCACAGAGAAACCCGCATATTAATATAAAAGCAACAGGTCACAGCATGTGGTATGACACATTAGATTTCTTAAACTGCAGAACATGCCTTTGTGATAGAACGTCGTCTCGGAACGTTTTCTAAGACACGCATACGCTTGAACTTTAGAGAAGCGTTATGTCGTTTTGTATTTCTAGAATTGGCAGATACAACTGTAAACGATGAAAGGCGAATATATCCCTTCTACAGCATTTTAGGCGAGTTCGCGAAATTGCGAAAAGCGACTAATATCTTCATCATGTCTGTATGGCCGCCTGGAACAACTCGGCTGCCACTGGATCGATCTTCTTCAAACATTTGAGTATTTTAGAAAATCTGTCAAGAAAATTCAAGTTTTATTAAAATCGGACAAGAATAATGGGGACGTCACGTGACCAATACGCATTTTGGATCATATTCTGCTCATTTATCCTTAGAATGAGAAATGTTGAAGATATAATTTGTAGAAAAACTCAAAACACACACCTTACACCTTACGTACGGTAACTTTGTTTCGAAAATCGTGCTATTGATCAGATAATGTGGAAAAATGTAGTCGAGCCGGAGATTCAACAGATGACAATATCACGCATGAACATTTCACGCTGGATATGAAAGGCTACAAACACCCACTCACGGAATATAAAATAGTTGTTGCTTTTATACCGCAAAAATTGTTGCACGAATGCACCTCAATGTTACGTTATAGTGTATCGCCCGTCTTGTTTAAGGGTTGTATACAGTCACAGACACTGAAATTGGATTTCAAAAGTTCAAGCTTACATAAAATAATTACAATACGTTTGAGAATTGATTCATAAATTCAACAATAAAAGGCCATTTTTGGGGGTCAAGTATGTCTGTGAGCACGTGTGGTTGTTAAATTCTACAGGGCATATTTCCATTAAATTTCGCCTTGAAATTAAAATATTCGGCATTATAACAGAACACAGCGTACACACATTAATGAACATAATAAAATTAAAAAATGTCGCTGATAATTTTGTTTTCAAACGCCTATGTACAAAATGCTCAGAGCAACATCAGCAATACTGGCGGAGATGTATTTTATAACATCAAAAACGAATGTTTTTATCAGTACACAGTTCATTACCGATATTATTTTCATGACTAGAGATTACCTTCAGACCTAGCGTACTAGACGTGTGTTATCATATGAGAACCGCCGAGTACAAATCCAGGCATCGGGTATTTAACAATGGCTTCAAATTGTACAATCGAAAATGTTATTTTTAAATTGTTATAGACAATAAACTTCATGTTCACCGTATATACCACAGAATTCTAGGAAAACCTCAGTACACACTTTAGAATTCACACAAATTCTGCCAGAAATCCGACATCGACGAACTTGCTAGAATGTGCAGTTCAGAAATATAACACCGTCGGCATGGGCTTATCACAGGCGCGGTGTAACAGAATATTAAAAATGCCGTCTAAAGTTTTACTAATTCAGAAAGCTAATATCAAAACACACTGAATACAGAACTGCTTGTGTTCATGTGAAGCGCAACAGCGATATCGGAAATTTCTAGCCTCGATTCTGAATGTGCTGTAGACCAACGTTTTAGCCCGCGCGGCCAATGGGATCGGTTTTTCTGGCACTTAGTACACTCAAAATACAGTTTGGGAGTCCGGTTTACAACGCCACTGTGCGGTACCTCGAAATGTTTTTTCATCACTTGTGTACGCAAGTCCGAATTCGGACTACAAAAAATGAATTTGGGGTAAGAATTTTTAATGTACTAAAGTACGGGTGGTACGAAAGTCGAATGTCCGAAAGTCAAGAACCGCCTGTATCGGAAATATCCGGCCTATTCTGAATATGAAAGGAAACGTTTGGTTGGTTGGTTGGGGTCCCATTTGTTCCGTCATAACACCTAATTATTCAGGCACGTCCCTTTCTTCCTCACGCGCGTCTACAGTCATATTCTCGTTTTCACCTTCTCCTGAGATGTCTTCATTCCCTTCGAGAATAATTTGTTCTCTTAATCCTCGTGCTAATTCTCTCGCTCTCGGTCATGTAATCGGCATATCATAACTAACTGGGGCTCGAAGTAAAGTACAGTGGGGGACCATATGGGGTCTACACGAACATCAACAGGTGACGAAGGCGTTTCCACCTCTCGCCGTTCTTGCGAGCTATGCGGTGGCGTATATTGCAACTCAAGCTGTCGACCAAGAGTCGTATCAGCTGTAGTAGGAATTAACCTGGACTTAATTGTGACTGTCGGCTTCTTGGAACAGACAACTCTGTATTGCTGGACAGTTCTTTTAACTGGAGCGCGTGGTTGCCACGATTCTGGATTTAAACACCGTTTCTTCCTACTCACGTTCACTGCAAACTCCCTACCAGCCATACTGATAACTTTTTAAGTCCAGTCTGACAACTTCCGTAAGACCTTATGCGCCGGGGACCAAAACTCTCTAAACTTATTGGCAACTCCTGGTTTGCGGGCTGAATGATGTATATAGACCAGGTCACCTGGTTTATTCGTTATTTCATAGACCAACAATACAAGCTTCAGTCGTTAGAACCTTTGTACATTCACAGACTTTTCTACAAGCACTAATACACAAGTGTCTATATCCTATACAGAGTGTCCAAGGTGTTAGAGTCACTACTCGGGATTCAATTCCAGAGCTGATTTTGAGTCAAAAACTTCATCTACACATGGGTCCAATTCGCAACTGTTCAGGAGTTATGAGTTTTTGGAGTAGGTGTAGAGTAAATAAATTAGAAAAGAAAGAGGATCATCGTGCATTTATTGAGCTATGGTGTTAAATGTACATTTACAGATTCGCCGTTCAACACTCAAGCAAATTGTTCCAAGTGTTCTCCGTTTGCTTGGATGAATATTCTGACTCGTGTGACCAGAGAACTGGTATACTTACGAAACAGTGCAGCGTTGTTGATGCTTCTTGCAGCGCTGAGAATTTGCTGGAGTAGTTCTTCTCTCTTGTTCACCTTGTGTGTATACACCATAGCTTTCCTGTAACCCTACATATAGTAATCTAATGGGTTCAAATCCGGTGACCTTGGTGGCCAATTCTCTGCACCGCCACGACCAATCCATCGATTTGGGAATTTATGATTCAGACACTGCCTTACGACCTGATTGAAATGAGGCGGCGCTCCGTCATGCTGGTAATACATCTGTTGTCGTGTTTGTAGAGGAACATTCTGTAAGAGTGCGGGCAGTTCATCATGAAAAACGTTGGCGTAAATATCACCTGTCAGACGTTGCGGGAAAATGTACTGACCAATCAGTTGTCATCATTGATACCACACCACACGTTTACGGAAAAGCGATGTTGGTAGTTGATTTCGACGGTTCCATGAGGATTATCACGATCCCATTACTGAGAGTTACAACATTCAGCGCATGCAGCATCTTGAAACCGCGGACGTGTGTAGCTGGTTGGAATTGTGTCGTTGGGTTATTTCTAACTCCCATATGATTCGTATCATTTTCTTCACCGACGAGGCCCATTTTAACCGCGATGGAGTCAACAATACAAGAAACTCCGATTTATGGGATCGTGATAATTCTCATGGAACTGTCGAAAGCAACTACCAACATCGCTTTTCCGTAAACGTGTCGTATGGTATCAATTATGACAATTGATTGGTCCGTACATTTTTCCGCAACGTCTGACAGGTGATATTTACGCCATTATTTCCGACCCCATCTGATTTTCTCTCTCATAGTTCCAATTGATATTCTCAGTATTTCATTCGCCATCACCCTTAATACAGTCACTTCAACTCGGAAAACTTCGAAAATCATTAAACGTTCTCATTATAAGTTATCCCTCAATAAGTTGGTCAAGTTGAGTTCCTTAAAACTTAAAACCCCCCAGATTATATAACAGAATTGATCCACAGCACAGCGTTACCCAACGAATTTGACACTTAATCAATTAACCTTCCCACTGTCAATAACTTGGAGCATTCTCAGAGTGGATTTGCGGCGCAGACAACACTTTATATAAATCCTTACCGTGAACGTACATAGTCAGTAGTATTTTTCGTCGCCTACCTGAAGCACAGAGACTAACACGAACAAGCGAGCAACTGACTGCGTGTAACCGACGCTTACGTCTGTGATACAGTTACTGTGAATCTTCATGAATCCTACATGGAACACAGCAAATACAAAGCGACAACGAGTGCTTCACACGGAAACAACAATCATGAAAGTCGTTTTAAGACGCTCCTGTTCTTATGGCGATTAGGAGGAATTCCACTTCACATGAAGTCAGTGTCAAGAGCTAACACATTATATAATGTCACTGTCATCGTGTGTTTTTACATTACAAATCTTTGTCTATGTGCGGATACGTTTGTTCATAGACACCAACTGCAGTACGCCATGAAGAAACTTCGCTTATTATTAGGGTTCCAAATTATCATGTGGACGCACTTCAGAGTCAGGTAACCTGAAACAGAATCCTTATTTACTTTGATATTTTTTAGTATTCATTCATAGAATGAACAAATTACTGAGAAATTTCAAAATCTGAGGCCTAATTACGAATTAAATAAGAATAACGCATTGGATAATTTGCAGAATACGAGAGAAGGAAAGAAAAGAGTCACTTAACACTACATAAATGTCTGCACAAATGAAATTGTTTAACAGCAGGGTCTTTAACTGCTCTCTTTTCTACCTTGTGTGAAAATATAAGTAAAAATGCTAAAATTTCGAAAGAGATAAAACTTCTATATCTGACTACACTATGTTTGATACTTTCATCCATATATATGATTAGTTACGTGTTAATTAATAAGTGCTTATTCCTGTTACAGTTACCGTAAACGTGACATCGAAGATCTACTCAGTTTCACAAATTCTTTCACATGGGAAGAACTGCCTACCAGAGATCCTGACACCGGATATTTAACACAGGCTGGATACATCCCGATCATCCAAACTCTTATTAAATACATAGTGATACTTATGTTCGGATATTACGGTATCCAAAGTACCGCGCGCATTGTGATGAGCCATGACATGATCTTGACCACGTGGTTCCCCATTGATGCATCTTCGAGTCCAGTATATGAAATTGTTAACTTAATACAGGTAACGTTTATTTCTCAAACTTATTACATTTTGATTTCTTAATGTTTAAACAGTACATCGCAAATATTTCTAAGTTCGCTGACCTTAATACATTTACAAACCGCAGGTCACTCATTACAGGTTATAGCGTAGCATTCCACAGTGATTCTGCACAGTGTAATTTTCACATGCAATCCATGGCTTCATAGATTAGGCATATGCACAATACAGAAAACCCCCTGAACTTTAAAATCACGGACAACAGCATGTGAAAAAATTTCCTAAATTTTTAATGACTTAACGACTTAAATTCATATCAATAGGTAATGTGCAGCCAAAACGTAAAGCCGTCATATTCTAACGAATTTACTATCAGAAGGTCCCGTCCTGGGTAGTTGGTCACCGGCGTTTCGGAACAGCGTTGTGGTCCCTAAACGTTGGTGACCACACACAGTTACGGGATAAAATGTACAAAATGATGCAAGACCTCAAACAACTTCTAAGCATAAAAATCGAGAATCCACTCCAAATTTGTTGCTGAGACAGCAGAAACTTACAGGGACAACAGAGCAAAACGCCCGGAAGTGTTGAGCCCTGCGAACATTTCCTAATTAGTTGCCACAACTCACAGTTTCGGAGGATACCTTTCCTTCAGTCATCAGAAAAAATATTAATTCAGTGTAATTGACAGTGCAAAGTACATTTCGCTTCAAGCTGTACGTTGTGAAAGAGGCAAATCCGGATTCTTATACGTCTGTTTCAACAAGACAACAAGACCATGGAAAATGTCCAGTACGTACAAGGTCTGTAAATAAAGTAATGAGACTGATTCAATATAACTCTGTAATTACTTTTAAAATACAAATCGAGCTTGTCCCCTTCAAAATAGTTCCCTTG
>JGI20166J26741_11497251_pt1 | contig 12793 bp, 12 predicted proteins | sample TergutCu122P5_FD_26741 | JGI IMG/M metagenome (IMG submission 26741)
CCGTTCGTGGGTTTGTCCTGCGTGCGGTGTTGAACACGACAGGGATTTCAATGCGGCGGTTAATATATTAAGAGTTGGGACGTCAACTCTTGGGAGAGATGTTGTAAGTCCGGCTTTAGTCGGCGTTTGTCGTTAGCACCCCAGAATCCCCTGCCTTTAGGTATGGGGAGTATGTCAAATTTTTGTTTTTGAAATATCAAAAATCGTCGTCCAATAAGAAATTCAATAAATTAATCTGGTATATCCCGTTTATTTCTTCTTTAAATTTATCGAGCGTTATAATATATTTTGAGTAATTGTCGTTTATATTGTCATAAGCTCCAAATTCACGCGCCTTTGTTTCCGGAGTAGATATGGTGTAAGCGGCTTGAATATAAATCTTTTTATTTGTCTTGATTGCCACAAAATCAATTTCGCCTTTTTTTGTTTTCCCGGTATAAACGTCGTAACCTCTTATGAGCAATTCATTATAAATAATATTTTCTAATGCATAATTCCAATCTATTGACTTTTTATGATTTTTTATTTGAGCAATGCCTAAATCAGTAACATAATATTTATTCAATGTTCGCAGAACCGCTTTTCCGTGGACGTCGTATCTATATGCCTTTCTGATTAGTAATGCTTTACATAAACCGTCCAAGTAAGAATAAACTGTTTGCGTTGATATGTCGCGCCCCTCGCTTTTTAAAAATTTAATTATATTTTCAGCCGAAAATTCTCTCCCGATAGTATCGATAATGTATTGCAGGATTAGATTAAACAGCTGAACATCGCGAATTTTCAGTCTTTCAACTACGTCTCGAAGTATGATAGAATCGAATACCCCATACAAATAATTTTTAATGTCTTTTTCTTCTTTAAATTCAAATCTATTTGGTAGACTGCCCCACTTCATATAATCGTATATTATTTCATCCGTTATTTCTGTGATATTCAGCAATTCGATAATTTCTTTAAATGATAAAGGATTGATTTTAAAAGCGACATATCTTCCTGAAAGAACAGTAGAAAGCTCTTCGGAAAGAAGTCTGCTGTTTGAACCTGTTATAAATATACTCACTTTTTGAGAAGCTCGAAGAGAATTTATAACTTTCTCAAAATTGTTTACACTTTGAATTTCATCAAAAAATAAATAGTACAGATTATCATCCTTTATTCTTTCTTTCACGTATTCATTTAATTTTTTATAATCGGTAAGTTCTTCAAATTCGATAAATTCAAAATTAACATAAATAATATGTCCCTCATCTATACTGTTCTTTTTCAATTCCTCAATTATTTGTTCTAAAATTATCGATTTGCCGCACCTGCGAATACCAACTAATATTTTGATTAGGTCGCTGCTGTAAAAACCTCTGATTTGCGACAAATATACTTCCCGCTTTAACATATAAAAAAATAACGCTCCTTAATTTTTGATATTAAAATTATACCATAAGTAAATGTTTTTGTCAAGTTATTTTGTTTTAACAAAATAACTATTGCTCAATATATGATAATTTTTATATCAAAAATTAAATTTTACGAAAAATATGGATAATTATACAAAAAGAGACCATTTTTTACGAGTTTACAGTAAATAAAGATTTTGCTTTTGTTCGCTTCGGAGCTGAAAAAGGAATCAGCACTTCTTTTTTTGCTAAAATAAATATGGCGGCGAGCGGGTAAACCTGAACCTTTGCTTTCGCCCCGTTCATCACTGATAACGACAGAGCAAAAAAAATCTGAGCAATTCCCAAACACATTGTAAATTTTTATTTCAAAAAATTATACAATATGTTTGGGAATTGCCCGATCAGGGTGTTAATATTATAGATGCGTTTTTTACAACTTGTATTGCGTTTTAAGACGTTCTTTTTATTAATAGTATTTTTTCGTGTAGTATAAATAAAACGTCGCTACGGTCAAAATAAGGCATTTAAAATCTATTATTTACTATAATCTGCAATTTAATTATAAATATTTATTTTGAGTTGTTTATTAAATATAAAAAAATCTGTTTTTTGAAAAATTTTCCCCTTAAATATTTTAAATATATTTATTTATATATTTTTATATATAATAAGGAAGGAAAGTGGCTTAATAGGACTTTTGGTGCGAAATTTAGCTTGTAAATGGGACTTTTGGTGCGAACAAATAGGACTTTTGGTGCGAAATTTAGCTTGTAAATGGGACTTTTGGTGCGAACAAATAGGACTTTTGGTGCGAATTGTGGATTCTGTGGATAACTTTTTAAATCTGTGGATAACTTTTTAAATAGGACTGTTATCGTGATATTTTTATATCCTAATAAAACGATTTTTAGCGATTATTATGTGTGTTTTTGTTTATCATAAATTTACATTTCCGTACTTGAAAAGTCCTATTTTTATCTGTAAAATATTTAATAATATGAAAAAAAGAGGAGATGATAGGCATGGATAGAAAGGAAATAGCAATATTAAGGGAGTATAAGGTCGTTAAACATAATAATTTAATCCAAAAATCGCGGTATGAGCTGTCAACACAAGAACAGAAGATTTTGCTCTATATTATCACAAAAATAAAGCCGGAAGATACAGCGTTAGAATTATATGAGTTTAATATTAAGGATTTTTGCGCAATCTGCGGAATTGATGAAACAAGCGGGAAAAATTATGCGGATTTGAAAAAAACAATAAAAGATTTAGCGGATAAAAGCATATGGATAACACTCGAAAATGGGCTTGAAACAATAGTCCGCTGGATAGAACGACCATATATTGACCGAAAAAGTGGCGTAATTAAGATTAAACTTGATGAACTAATGCGTCCGTATTTGTTGCAGTTGAAAAACCATTTTACCGCTTATAATCTGTATTATACCCTCGCCATGAAAAGCAAATACAGTATAAGGATTTACGAACTTTTGAAAAGTTACGAAAATCTTTCCGAGTGCGTTTTTGGAATTGAGGCACTCAAAAAAATGCTTTTGGCGGAAAAATACGAGATGTATAAAGATTTTAGGGTGAAAGTTTTGGATATTGCTTTGCGAGAAATCAACGATTTTGGAGATATATCTGTTACATATACGATAGAGAAAGAAGGCAAAAAGGCTGATAAAATCAGGTTTAAGATAAAATCCAAGAAAGATATTAAAGAACGTATTGAAACATTTAAGAAAATCGAACAACGAATAAGCGTAAATCAAGTGGAGCAAAACAATATATTTGTAAATTATGGCGATAAAGAACCAATTATTGATACAATAATTAAGAGTGCCAACATATGAAAACAATTTCACAACTCGCAAAAGAATTGAATGTTACAAAGACGGCTGTAAGAAAATATTTAACCGACGATATAAGAAATCAGTTTGCGGAAACAGTTTCCGGTGTGATTTACATATCCGAACAAGGTGAACGTCTCATAATATCTAAGTTATCTAAGAATAAAGCGCAAACCGAAAAGGCAAGTGATTCCGCAAACGATTCCGAAAACCAATCGGAAACTGTTTCTGGTGTTTCCGATACGGTTTCCGCTTTAGTTTCCACTCTGCAAAATCAGCTTAATGTAAAAGATACGCAAATAAACGACTTACAAACCGAGTTAAATAAAGAGCGCGAACATAATCGGCAGCAGTCTGAGCGGCTTGCTGAACTTTCAGATAAACTTGCAGAATTAACTCGAAACAGTCAGATTTTATTAAAACAAGAACAAGATAAAAATACGCATCTGCTCTCTCCGGGAGATACCAGTGATAATATTGGAAATATTGCTTCATCAGTGAACTCTAAAACAACATTATGGTCTCGTTTATTCAAGAAAAAATAAAATACCCGCCGACGTTCGTCCGTTAGCAGGTATTTTTTGTTACTAGGGGTCAGCAGACGAAACGGAATATAAAGCACGATAAGAAAAAAGTGCAGGGAAAGAGCAGTCAGGCTGAAGCATACCCTATCGCGATTTCTAAAATAGTACTGAAAGCGTCCCAGATAAATATATAAATAATTTTTGAAGCGTGTTAATATATTTCACAATTATATTGACACGCTTTTATTTTTGGAGTATAATAAAAATAAAAAACGGATTGGAGAATTATATGATATTTGCATACGCAAGGGTCTCCGCAAAAGACCAAAATATTGACCGTCAGTTGCAAGCTGTACAAGATTACGCTAAGTCAAAACATATAACCGTTGACCGTATATTTGAAGAGAAAGCAAGCGGCAAAGATTTCAACCGTGAAATATATCAGGGTATGAAAATAGCCTTGAGGCAAGGCGATATTCTTATAATAAAGGAACTCGACCGATTAGGGCGAAATATGGAACAGATAAAAGACGAGTGGCGCGAGTTTCAAATAAACGGCGTCGATATTATCGTCATAGACAACGAACTGCTGAACACCGCAAATAAAACTGATTTAGAACGAAGTCTTATAAGCAATATTGTTTTTGAACTTTTATCATATATTGCGCAGAAAGAGAGGGATAAACTAAGAAGCCGTCAGGCTGAGGGTATTGCGATAGCCAAAGAAAAGGGTAAATACAAAGGACGCAGACCGATACGGCGGGATAATTTTGATGATGTATATAAACGTTGGAAAAATCACGAAATGACGGCTGTCAAAGCAGCAAAAGTGTTGAATTTATCTAAATCTACTTTCTATCGAACGGTACGGGAAGTAGAAAAGTGAATAACCCACCGCCTAACGCTGTAAACGCGTTTGAGGCGGGGGCTTCGGGCGAAAGCCGGAAGTCAGGTTCACCAGACTAAGGTAGGAGAAATCCTAACTACGATATTTCGGTCAAAACACCGGCGGTTGACGCATCAGACCGCCGCTCTGTTGCCTATAATTAAACATACCTGGGGAAGGGTAAGTGTTATAGGTGTAAAAAGCCAAAATATCATTGTCGAGATGAAGCCGGAAAAACCTTGCGGTAGCTGAACTTGCGGATAATTCGACTAATTTCATTAGTCAGAATTATCGAGCAAGTTCAGCATAGTAAGGTGTAGTACGCAGAACTTGCGAAAGCGAGAAATTATCTGAAAGGATTATAATATGGTATATGTAATAAGTCAGAACGGAAAGCCGCTAATGCCGACGACGCCACGAAAGGCAAGGATGTTGTTGAAAAGCGGGAAAGCGAGCGGATACTTGCGATAAATCCGACAAATCTTTGATTTGTCTGGATTTATCTGCAAGTTCCGCTAATGTGTACGGAGAACGCCGTTCACAGTTAAGCTGTTATACGAAACGACGGAATATACGCAGGCGGTAACGCTCGGAATAGATACCGGGAGCGATACATTAGGCAGCGCGGCAGCGGACAGTGAAAACAACGTTGTGTATATGTCGGAGGTAGGAATGCGGAACTTGCAGATAAATCCAGACAAATCAAAGATTTGTCGGATTTATCGCAAGTATCCGCTTAGGAACGACATAGCGGAGAAGATGAAGCAGAGGGCGAAATACCGGAGGAGCAGGCGAAACCGAAAGACGAGGTACCGCAAGGCGCGGTGGCAGAACCGCAGGAACAGTATCAAGACCGACAGATTTTCGCCGACGATGACGAGCAAGATAGAGAGTCATATTAGAGAAATCAGATTTGTGCAGTCGCTCCTGCCAATCGCGGAGGTGATAGCGGAAACATCGACATTCGACGCACATGCGCTGAAAAACCCTGACGTATTGAAAAACAAATGGCTATATCAGCGTGGGACGAATTACGGATTTGCGAACACAAAAGCGTATGTTCTGGACAGAGACGGATATACGTGCCAAAACTGCAATGGGGAGAGTAAGGACAGAAAACTTGAAGTGCATCACATAATATGGAGGACGAACGGCGGGAGCGACGAGGCTGAAAATCTGACAACGTTATGCAAAACTTGTCACGACGGAGTACATGATTCTACAATCAGACTAAATCTCAAAGGCAAGCGAAAATCACAGCTTAAGCACGCAACGCAAATGAACAGTATCAGAACGCAGCTGCTCAAGCGGCTTGACTGCATCGAGACATTCGGATTCATCACGAAAGAACACAGATACGCAATGGGACTGGAAAAGACGCATTACAACGACTCTGTAGCTATAGCCTGTCTTTGTAATATTGAGAGAAACGGCTGTGTAAACGTACAGTTCAAGTTGAACTTGCTCGAAAAATCCCAAATCTTTGATTTGTCGATTTTTCGGCAAGTTCAAAACGAATCAGATATTATTGAAAAAATGCGTGCCTGACGGCGACTATCAGCAGACAAAAGGAATCAGAAGCGAGCAGCGGCTGACGACAGGCAAAATTCAAGGCTTCCGCAAATTCGACAAGGTCAGGTATGACGGCAAAGAGTATTTCATCAAGGGTCGTATGTCAACAGGGTATGCTATCTTGATGGACATACAAGGCAACAAGGCGGAATTGAAGCCAATTCCAAAGTTCGACAAACTACAGAGGCTTAGCGGGCGAAAGAGTTGGATGATAACTGCAATTCATCCCAGCCGCCTAAATCCTGCGGGATTTTGAGGCGGGGGTATTCTTGCGTGGGTCATCTTGATAAATAAATCGGTCTATAAAACGTTTCTTTAAGGGCATAAATGTATATACGCGAACAAAATATCAAATTAATAGTTTGAAGTTATTGATAAATTTGGGAGGTTTATATGAAAATCGCAGTATGCGAAGACGAAGAAGTTTTTTCGGACAAACTTGTAGAATATATAAATGAGTGGGCGGCAGAAAAATCTGTTTTTGCAGAGGTATTCACTTATATTACTGCCGAAAAATTTTTAGACGAATGGAATGACAGCGAAGACTATGACATTATTTTTATCGACATCAAGATGGGCAAAATAAATGGTATGGATCTGGCAAAAATTATCCGCAAGACCAATAATGAAATCCCAATTGTTTTTACGACAAGTATGAAAGAATATGTGCTTAAAGGGTATTCTGTGTCCGCCATGCAATATTTATTGAAGCCTGTAGATAAAAAAGATTGTTTTAATTGTTTGAACAAGGCTGTTCAAAATAATACGACAAAAAAATATTATTTATTTACTGACATAGAAAAAACGGTTAGGATCCCAACGACGGAAATAATATACATAAGGATGTTTTCACATATTGCAACGATGGTGACGACAAAGAGAGAATACGAGCTGAGAAAAACTATTTCACAGCTCTTGGAAGAAATAGACGACAATTTGTTTGTGAAATGCCACAAGTCATTTATAATAAATATCCGTCATGTAGAATCTGTTTCTAACAGAAATTATGTAACTATGTCAAACGGCGAAGAAATTCCGTTGAGCAAAGACATAACAAGCCAGATAAACGATATGTTTATAAAATACAATAAGAATAAGATTTAAGGGCAGGTGATGTAAGATGTCAGCAGAATGGATTGCCTTTGAAATATTTATTAATATTGTGGAAGTCTGTACGGTATTTTATCTGCTATGTAGTAAATTCCAAGCAAAATATAAAACTCCACTTCCCACATTACTGCTTATAACGGGAAATATTATTTATTTATCACTTCCGCTATTTATTTCTGCATGGCTACCTCCAGTAGAAATTATAACATTTATACTTTATTTGACATATACACTATTATTCATAAACGGCAGTATTTGGAAAAAAATATTCTGGGTATCATTAGCTTATGCTTTAGTTGTTTTTATTGCGATTTTAACTATCACAATGTTCTCTTTTTTGACTGGGGTATCTACTTTGGATATAATGACAAAATCATCAGGAATTAGATTATTAATGATGATAACAACAAAAATAATTCATGTAATCGTTTTTTATGCTTTATCACTAAATAAAAAAAAGATTGAATTAACTAATAGTCCTTCTTTGATAATATGCTTTATTACACCGCTGATTAGCTTTTTAGCTGTCATAATCATTTATTATATAATGATAAATGAAACTGATTATAATACCCCTGATATGTTAATTTATGTGGTCTCAATCAGTTATCTTTTCATCAATATCATAAATTTTTTATTGTATGATAGAATAAATAAAGAAGCAGAAAGAAACTATATTCTAATGGCGCAATATAAACAGTATGAAATTACAGAGCAACATAATAAACAAATTGTAAAGACATATTCTGACATAAAAAAATGGCGGCATGACTATACAAATCATATGCAGGCAGTTATGATATTTCTTGAAAAATCCGAAATAAAAGATTCTAATATATATGATGCGATAAATTATATACAACATTTGGATGAAAAAATACAGCCATCGTTGTCGATAATATCTACTGGAAATCATATTGTTGACGCAATAGTGTCAGCCAAGTTATCGCTGGCTACTTCTTTCGATATAAAATTCGAACATAATATAACTTTACCTGAAGATTTGACAATTACAGACACAGATTTATGTGCTGTATTATCAAATCTGCTTGACAACGCAATAGAGGCATGCCGTAAGTTAGAAAACGGGCGATATATTAATCTTGAAATGCTCATAATCAAAACTCAGCTTAATTTACAGATCTCAAACTCAACTAACGGGGATTATAAAAAAGAAAACGATAAGTTCAAAACAACAAAACAAGGAGATTTACATGGAATAGGCATGGGTCACATTAGGTCAATAGTTGAAGGATATAATGGTATATATAGCATAACAGCTGATTCCAATTTATTTACGACTGAAATCAGCATACCTTTAACTAAAAAAGAAGCTGTTATAGTAAACTGATTTTGTCCTGAAACCCCTTAATTTTGTCCTGAAAATCAAAAAAAAGATTTTCAGGCCTTTTTTTTTGTATTTCACGACAAAATTTTTTTAGGCGGATTTTTTATGTTATAATTTAATCACAAAATAAATAACAAAGAATTTATGAGGAGAAAGTATATGTTTAAAAAAATATTTGATTTGTGTTTAAAATTATCATGTGGTGTAGCAGGAGCGGTTATATTATTTTTAGTCAGTATATCTGCCGGGACTATGAGTGCTTTAAGTGCATATGAATATAAAATGCCGACTAAGTTACTCCCAAAAGATGACGAATAACAGACTGTAAACATCCTCATAATCTTTTTAATGACGAAAAGTGAGGCGAGATTTTGAACTTACCATTAAATTACGGAAATATTGAAAACGAAATAAACAAACAACTTCAGAAGTTAAAAAGATTTGCGTTGTATGAAAATAAAAAAGACGATATTAACCAGCTTGCTGAAATTGTAGCTAAAATACACTCACACGACCTAAGTCAAAGCAACTTACCATTATATAATGCTCAGTGGGTTATCAGACTGGTACAAGAAAATTATAAACACAGAACTGACGTTATTTCCGCATTAGAAATAATGTCTGAAATGGAATATTATAATTCGGAAGTTGAATTTAAAATTAAGGACAAGAAATTCCTTACTTGGGATATAAACAAGTCTAATTGGCATAAAGACTATGACTCCGGACACGTCGGTAATTATATTTGGGATATTGTTGTTATTATAAACTATGTAAACGACCCGATATTCAGCGATATTTTCTTAGAAAGATATATATACTATGAAGAAAAGAAACCTACACTAATTTCACTGTATGCGAATTTATATTATGTTAAAGTTACTGAAGCTGTTATGAATGACCATTTTAGAGATGTTACGATTATGACAAATGCAATACTAAAACAAAATATGTTCATAACTGACATAGTTTCCGATAAAACATTAAGCCGTCTAAAAATTGTAGGATATTAGGGGAAATTGTATGCTTGATACTATCATAAACAAAAATCTTATTTTTCTTCAAAAACACGGTATAGCAATGGAAACTGAAGACGACAAGGATGTATATAAATATGGGTTACAGCTCATATATTCGTATATTATAAATATAAGCATTATACTGTCAATATCCGCTTGTTTTCACAGGTTATATCAAACATCAATAATGATTTTTGTGTTTGCAATACTTCAGGCTTTCGGCGGCGGTTACCATGCTAAGACAAAGTTTAAATGCTTATCGTTGATGATTATAGGAAGTATAGCCGGAAACATTCTAATAGATATTATTTTAAATCACAATATATTTATGATAGTATCGGCTGTTGCTCTGTCTGTTGTAATTCTTGTGCTTGGACCAGTTAAAAATAAAAATCATCCGATAAGCAAAAAAACTTTTAAAAGATCTAAATCTGTTGAAAAATTTATAATATTATTAATTTTATCAGTTATAGTACTGTTATTAAATATTAATAAAAATACTGAATCCGCCGCCATCATATCTACGCTATATCTATATACTATATCGTTAATTGTTGCTAAAACAAAAGAAATAAAAACAGGTGGTAAAAATGTATTTGAATTAAATTAAAAGCACCTTAAAATATGCCGAAATAGATTTTTTTACGTTTTATTGACATTGGCAATAGAAGTCATTAACCTTCCAAATTTTAAATCAGAAAAAATAACAGCTATAATAAGTCCTTACGGTGAGGACTTATTATTTTTCCCCGATTTCCAATTTTATTTTTTTCATGAGATTTTTATAACGGTTGCAATATAATAATGGGTCTTTTTCGCTGTCCCGCTGACTGTTCGCAAGCAAAACATTATTTTGTATGTCTTTTTCATTTTCAAAAGTTTTTATAATACACGGAAATAAAGTCATTCCACATTTGACTCCTGCGGCTCTGCGCCTGTGTCCGCTTAATATCATATACTGTCCGTCCGGCATTTTATAATCCGTAACTTCTATCGGGTCTGTAAATCCCAGTTCGTTAATACTGTTTTCAAGGTCTGCCGTATATAGTATATCCTCGCCGTTATTCGGATAGTCTATCAACGCTGAGTTGTCAATCAATTTAAAAAAACATATCATGTACATTAATCAATTTAACACATTTATTTTTTTTTACATTGTCTTGCATCTTATCGTCAAAATCCGATTTCGAGAATAAAATATAATACTTTTCTTTAAACTCAACAAACAATTCCGATTTTCTTATTAAGTCCTCAAGAACATCATAATTTAAGGATTCGTTCTTCCATTTACATTCCCCAAAAACTGCGGTTTTATTTGGGGTTGAATAAGCTATAAAGTCGATTTCTTCCTCTCGCTTTTCAACTTTATTATTCCCCCACCATCTGCCGATTTTTTGAAAATAAAACATCGGATTATCACTTGAAGCCATTCGCCACATATACTGCTTACAGCATTCCTCGAAAATATAGCCAGTATAATTATTAATCTGCTGACTTTCAAATACTTCTGCACAGACAGTTTTCCCCAATCCCGCAGTAATGCGGCTTATGTTCGGCAGAACAAAACGGTACCAGAATTTAAAAAGATTATCTTCAAGGACATATATCGTTTTTCTTGATTTTTCTTCTGTAATCGGATATTCTTTTTTCACTAATTCCAAACTTATCAAAGTATTAAGCATATTGCTGCACTGGCTTGTCTCGATACCTGTCTTTGTCGCAATCTCGTTCAATTTACTGCTCCCGGATGCAATCGCCGTTATAATCCCATTATAGGTCTGCGGCATTTTTAGCTCCTGTTTTAATAAATTAGACGGTTCTTCAAATAGACGCCCTGACGGATTAAAGATAAGTTCTTCCGCATTTTCCGCTACCGATAAAGAATTATCTATACGCGACACATATTCGGGTATTCCCCCTGTTATCCCATACAAAACAATTTTATCTTCATCAGAAAAGTTATACAGCATTGCAGAACAGTCATAATAATTAAACGGCAAAATTTTAAACTGACACGTTCTCCGACCATATAAAGGGCTTTTATACCCTAAAACCTGATTTTCCATAAAAGACATGGAAGAACCGCACAATATTAAAAACAGTTGGCTTTCCTGCTGATATTTATCAATCGCGGCTTGAAGTATCGACGATACTGATTTATCACTCTCAGCCAAATAGGGATATTCATCTATAACGAAAACAACCCGTTCTTCCTTTGAATACTCAAAAATATAGTTTACAGCTTCATAAAACGATAAAAAACTATTCAACGGAGCAGTTGGAGAAATCACCGAAATAATTTGCTTTGATAATATTTCTAAATTTTCTTTAGCTGTAGTTTCCAGAGCGACAAAATAGATAGTTCTTTTATTTTTACAAAATTCATTAATCAACGTGGTTTTCCCGACGCGCCGTCTCCCATAAACTACGGCTAACTGAAAGTTGTTTTTATTATAATTTTTAGTTAAAGATTCCAGTTCTGATTTTCTTCCTACAAACATATACTAATACTCCGATTACTAATTATATAATTAATAATATTATAACATACATTTGCAAATTAGTCAAGTCGAAATGCGTAAAAAACAAGAAAAATCAAAAAAATGGCGGCGCACCCAAAATTCCAAGGTTTTACTAAAAACCAACATAATTCTAACCCAAAGTTTAAAGGCTAAAAGGCAAAACCCGGCTCCAACCTGTTGAAAATGTGGAAAAATCTTTCGATTTTACACACAATTCCAACAGGTTTACGCCTCCTACGCAAATTATCCGCTATCGCGGTTTCTTCCTAAACTTGAAGATTTTTTTATTTTAACAAAATTTTTTAATTTTCGTTTTTTGAAAACTGCTAAATTTTTCGCATTTTCGCAAAAACTCAACTTTTAACCGCTAAGAGTTACACACATACAATAGTAGTGGAAAAATTTTGATACTAACTGTTTATCAGCATTTTTTCTGGATTTTTTTGAGCTGTTTTAAAGTGTCACTCTCTGAATCTGACCTTTTTTTGAAAAACTCTTTCATATTATCAGCTGCTTCTCTTATCGCGCTCAATATGCTGTCAGTGATTTTGTTCGCCGTCCT